>Ga0247813_10000333_pt1 | contig 49768 bp, 55 predicted proteins | sample UWRJL169409C1_FD_180719 | JGI IMG/M metagenome (GOLD analysis project Ga0247813, IMG submission 180719) | Plant litter microbial communities from Arlington Agricultural Research Station in Wisconsin, United States - UWRJ-L169-409C-1 | ecosystem: Environmental > Terrestrial > Plant litter >... | reverse complement strand
CCGAAACTGGCGCTTCGCCACGTATTGGCACGGTACCTTATCGCCACGTCGAACCCTAGGCAGGTGGCGCCCATCGGAGTCTTCCGGTTGCCGAAACAGACGGGATTACGCGTACCGACTTGTGACCCGCCCGGTCCTTCTCGGCATCCTGATCGAAGGCGAGCTCGAATTCGCCAGACAGGGCAAGTTGAAATGTGAGTTCGAAACCGTCGCCAAGCATCGGGAAGGCCTGACTCCAGGGAATCAGAAGTTCTCCGAGTTTAGCCTGCTCTGACATTTCTTCAGCGGCATTCGAATGGTCCTTATACCAAAGGGTGAGCTCTTGGAATGCGAACCTCGGTTCCAGGCCCGAGATCGCGTCGGCCATGAGGCGCAGCAGGCCTCCAGATTTGCGGGAGATGGCGCGAATATTGTTTGGTAATGCGATTGTTTTCTTGACGGCTGCACTGATTCGCACAAGGTCTTCGATAGTTTCCACGATTGAGTTTTCGACCAGCGCCTCCCCCTTCAGAGGAAGCGTCTCGTCCGCAATCTGAGTTCTAAATTCATCGCTCGCCCGTAGTGAATTGCCTTCGGCCCATGCGGCTGCAAAGCGGATTGCCGGTAGGACGCGCTGGGCTGGCTGCCCAGACCATGTGCCCGTATTGAGGTGAAGCTCGATTTTTATGCTTCCGTTTGAGCTGCCGGTCTGCTTTGTGAGAATATCTGCCGTGAGATAGCCTTCGGCATCACTCCCTTGTCGGTGCTCTCCGCCGCCGATGCCTCGCGTTTGGAGCCGGAACGTGAAATGCATCTCCGCAATAGGATTTGCATCGCCATCTTCAATAATCCATAGGGCCCTTCCCGCTGGCTCCCTGTCCGCTTCTCCGGAGGACGGGCCGATGCTCAACGCTGCAGTCGCGGTGTTCGGAAATTCGCCCCCAAGTCCGCCCGGAAGGTTTATGGAGATATTTCCAATGGCGTCACCACCTAGCTCCAAAGGAGTGCCATAGTCGTGCCACCTTTCAAAGTCCGCTCGCTGCTCCTCGGACATATGTTCCGGGTACACCTCAAACCCACCAGGAACCGCGCGGTCCTGTAGCGCGGTGTCATATCGGGCGGAGATATGCCAAGTGACATAGGGCGCTCCTGCGCCAACTCGACTCGTAACGCTCGCGATGCGCCCTTCTTTTTCTATGAACGATGGAGGTTCAGCTGTAACCTCGTAGTCGTACGAAAAATGAGGGTCCGCCGAGTTCACGCTCTGGTGGACAGAGGCTATCGACGCGGTAACCTCGTCGGGCTGGATTGCTAAGGGATCCGCTATGTGCTTTGTCAGAGCACCATAGTTGTTCATCTGAACCATTGCATCGCGAATTCGATCAAGCCCGTCGCCGATGTAGTACTCTCGGATCTCTGCAGCTTCGAGCAATAGTTCTTCGATCCGAGTCAGGCCAAAAATTTCGACCGGGAATGGACATTCCAGCTCATCAGCCGTATCAAATAGCCATTTTTCTTGTTCACGAGTCAGATCCATGGGCAAGGCTAAGTGCCATCTAGTAATGTTGTAACCGAATTTTTGACTATTGTGAGTCTTTATAGCTTTTCCCAATGACTCTTTAATCTGTCTTTTTCGATCCGCGGTGAGGGTGTCTGCGAATTTTTTGACCTGATAGTTTTCAACGTTCAGTTGATCGTTGCCAAAGTTTGGCACCAGTACGTCGAGACCGCCATCTCCTTGCGACGGTTTCACTCGTCGAGCCTGGGTGTGGCGTCGGCAGAGCCCCACTGCGATGATTCGTTCAATGATGTCTGGGTCTACCGTGGTCCACGGGATTGAACTCATTTAGCATTACCACCGATCGAATCGTGTGCCTAACCTGCTTTGCGTGAGTGATGACTGGATAGCTTTGTCATCTGGTGCACTGCGGTTCTGCCGCATCGGCAGAACGCTAGCCGTAGAACTTGGCGCCAGTTGCTATGGCGGATTTCTTTCGTGCAAAAGGCAAGTGGACTTCGGAACTCGCAATCGCGGAGATGCTCAAAAGCTTCCGCGAGTCCGTCGGTGAGTTTCCTGTGGACCACCGATGTCAGTAAGACGAGCACCGCGCGCTGGTGCCTTCGCGAGAGGCACCAGCGCGGTGGAGGGGCTCAGTCGCGTGGGAGACGGATCGCTTTGGCTAGGGCTTTGGTCGCTGCGAAAACCTCCTGGTTCCGTGCTGAAGGCGTTCCCGTACCTCCGACGAAGTTGACGTCTGGGTCCGTGAACAGCCTCGATGTGGGTTTGAAGTCGATGAGTCCGAGACGGTCGCGGTACAGGCTGACGTCCGTCTCCTCGTCTTCCTTCATGGCCTCATTGAGCGCGCCCGCGATGACGCGCAGCGTCGTCGTGGAGAACAAGAGGGTCTTGCGACGCTCGACCTTCATCAGCTCGCCTTGCTCCTTGCCAGGCTCCTTGGCAGCGAGCTGCGCCTTGATCTCCCGGAACTCTGGACGTGCGTCGTTGATGAGGTCGAAGAGCTCGTCACCGATCTCGACCAACGAGGGGACGTCCTTGTTCTTGGGGGAGCGGCCCCGGGGGAGGACCATGCCGAGGTCGTACCGCTTGAGTCCGTCGTAGACCCCGGACAGTGAGAAGAGATTAGGGTCGGCGGCGTTGATGCGGGCCTTCGTCGTCTCGACGACGCCCTTGAGTAGGGGGTGGCTGTCGGCGAGCTGCTGGGCTGCTTGGGCGTAGGGGTCTCGGCTGTCGAACGTGATGTTGAGGGCCTTGGAGACGACCTTGGGGGTCGCGTTCATGTCGCTGAACATCTGACGGCGCTTCATGTAGTCGTCTTCGACGTAGAGGACGACGGCGCTGTAGTCGTCTCCGATCGACTCGTCTTCGCGGACGGCCTCTGCGATCGCTGCGCGTCGGTGCTGGCCGTCCAAGCACCGAAGCCTGGCGTCCATGGGGAGCACCAGTGTGCCGATCTCACTTCCCGGGGCGGCGGGGATGAAGTTGTCGTCGCCCACGGTGTCGATTGCATACGTCATCGCCCCGAGGAGGTACTCGGCGGGGTTGTTGACGATGTAGTCGACGATGTCACCGGCATGGCGCTTGTCCAGGCTCCTCTGCACGCGCTGCGGATCGGCGATCTCGGCCTCGGCGGCGAAGTTGCGGAGCAGCACGTTGTTGGTCACCAGCAGGAGGAACATCGGGCGGTCGCCCTGACGTCCCTTGAGTGCGTAGAGGTGGATGCCGGCACGGCCGGGAGCTGCAAGGTCAAACGTGGTGGTCATCGGAGTGTCCCTTCAGAGTTGGTCGATCTCGGTCGAGCTCCTCGGGAACTGAGTTGTCCGTTCGAGGTCGTTGCATCACTCCGGGCGGTATGGACGCGCCCTTCTCCGCAACACTTGGACCCCGCGACGGTCAGGAGTGGACCCTGACCCCGGGAGTTTCATTGGGGGCCCGCGCCTCGCCTTTGGCTCGAGTGGGATTGGGGCCCCACCGTCAGTGCCGACGATCACGCGGTACCAGCCGCCGGTATGGACCCGAACAGCAGTTTTCTTTCATTGATACACCATGCTACGGTGTTAGCTCTACGCTACCACCTCCGGATGGGTCCGTCAAGCCACCCGGTTGGCTACTCGGTTAGGGATGCGGTGGCACCGTCCTGCGAATATGGACGACACAGCACTTGCGACACCTCCGGCCCTCAGGCGGGGGATGAAGCCCGTCTGCCGAGGGTTTGAGTGTTGCACATCGCTAGGTGGCATGTCAAGGGCGCTCGAATAATTAAGTTTCGCGCGCAGTTGGTGTTGGTTGTGTTAGCTAGCATCGACAGTGGCTTAGCTTGCTTCGGTCCAAACTCGAGTCTCTCTTCAGCTCGGATTTTTGTTGCTCGGCCAGAGTTGCCGACCCCGTAATTTGCCCCGGAACCGATCTCTGCCTGGGAAGCTTGTGTCCATGGATCCGGAGAGTGATGTGGTGCGGCTGCAAGACAAGCTCAGAGATTTCGCTGGAGCGAGACAGTGGAACCAGTTCCATCAGCCGAAGAACCTGGCGATGGCTCTTGGGGGAGAGGCTGGCGAGCTTCTAGCGCAGCTGCAGTGGCTCTCCAACGAGGAGGTGACCGAGCGGCTCCTCGACGGAGACCTTCGGCCGCGCCTAGAGGATGAGGTTGCCGATGTGCTCATATACCTGCTGAGGTTCGCCGATGTGACTGGTATCGACCCGGTGTCGGCAGCATGGGCGAAGATCGAACGCAACGAGGAGCGCTACCCGGTCGAACTGGCACGCGGCAACGCTCGCAAGTACACAGACCTGGCCAAGGATGGCCAGGCTCCACAGCCGTAGGGGGCAACACGTGGTCCAAGTCGTCATCCAACCCAGCTTCGGCAACGCCGACGCCCAACGACACTGGGCAGACACCATCGCCCAAGAGGTCAGCCTCATCGACCTCGACCTGCGAGCCACCTTCTCGCCAGACCAGATCACCGCGCTGGAGGCGCTTCACCCCACGGGGAGGGCACGGTTCTGGGGGTCGGTCTCGAGCCACGACACCCGGATGGATGGTCTAGCCACCGGGGACATCGTGCTGTTCACCGGGAAGAAGCACGTCCGGGGGATTGGTGAGGTCGGAGTCAGCTTCCGCAACGCCCGCACCGCAGACACTCTCTGGACTCCCCATGAGGACCGGGGGAGTTACCACAATGTCTACTCCCTGCGTTCCTTCCAGGAGACGCTCATCCCCTACGAGGAGATCTGGGCGCTGCCGGGCTTCAACCATGGCGACAACTTCATGGGCACACGCTTCGTCACCGACGAACGCGCCAACTACCTCCTGGAAGGCTTAGGCATCCACCCCACCACCGATGCCGTGTATGAGAGCATCGCGGAAGCCGCGCTCGAACGAGAGCTCACTCGAGCGACCGGCACGACGGTGATCCCGGGGGAGGCCTTCAACGTGTCGGCCACCAGTTACGAGACCCCGGCACGCACTACTCTCGTGCGGCGCAGCGAATCCCTGTTGGTTGCCAACTACACCGCGCACCTGGGCATCGAGCACGAACGCACCAGCACCCCCGTGGGCCTGACCGACCTCTACATGCCAGTCGAAGGTGGCGGCCATGCCTTGGTGGAGGCGAAGTCGAACACCTCACGGCGTCACGTGCGCGAAGCCGTCGGGCAGCTGCTCGACTACGCACCCCACTGCGCAGATGTGACGGAGATGGCGGTCCTGCTCCCTGAGCGTCCCGATCACCAGACGATCGACTACGCCCACCGCTACGGGATCGACATCATCTACCGCACCCCCACCGGATCCTTCGACAAGGCTCACGCCCCCGAAGCCACCCGCACCGCGATCCTCGGAATGGCGACTACGCAGCAGCGCACGGCTCCCGCTCGCCAGCAGGGACAGGGCAAGTCCTTGCGCGGTGACTGGCAGCCCTCAGCAACCAGAGCGACCGCGCACACCACGCCAGCTACCGCACGAGCAGCCCGACCGGGTGCTCCCACGACGCGTGGTGTCGAGCGGTGACCACCACCGGTGGCGCCGAGTGGACTACGCCGGTGGGAACCATCACCACGCGCGCACATGGTCGACCTCTACGGCGGCGCGCCCTACTCGGGTATCGCCCCGTCAGCACGAACCCCCAACGTGCTTCTCTACACAGACCCGGCTGAGGGTCGAAAGCACGGCTACATCTTTGACGGTCCCAGCGACGACGGCACCGCCTTCTACTACACAGGTCACGGCCCTACCGACGACCAAGAGCTCAAGGACGGCAACCGCGCCATCTACGAGCACGCCCAAGCAGGACGCTCCCTGCGCCTGTTCACAGCGGTCGGTTTCGTCGAAGGCACAAAGACGAAGAAGCAGCAGTAGCTGGGGGAGTTCCACCTCGACCCCGACGCCCCCATGCGCCGCGAACCCCACGTCGACGCCAACAAGACCACACGCACTGTCATCGTCTTCCGTCTCCTGCCCGGACCCGGCGCAGTCCTCAGCACACCCGAGGGCGATCACGAGCGCCCCCGCGACCCCGACCGCGGACCAGCGGCCACCCTCGTCTCCGGCGAACTCCAGTCCACCCACTTCTACGAGACCTCTGGCAGCGCACCAAGAACAGCCCAACGCACCGAAAGCACTCTCGTCAGCGCCTTCGAAGCCGCCCGGCAGGGACCCACGCTGCAGCGATGGTCGATCACCATCCCCGGCGAACGAGCTCCCTTGCTCACAGACGTGTACGACGCCGAAGCCAGGATCCTTTACGAGGCGAAAGCCTCCAGCTCACGCAGCAGTATCCGCTTGGCCATCGGCCAGCTCGCCGACTACCGCCGCCACATCACCGTCCCGGACCTGCGATGCGCACTCTTGCTCCCCGAGCGCCCCACGCCAGAACTCTGCGACCTCATCGCCAGCAACGACCTCACCTTGACCTACCCCGGCCAGGACGGAACCTTCGTTCAGGTGGAGCCCCACCGTCGTGCTGCCGAACGTGAAGATCGTGAAGCCACCATCAGTGCACCTGTCACGCAGCCGTTGAGCGCTGGCGTCCCCCAGGCGACCAGCGCTTCGCCGGCCGCGGCGGCTCCACGAAGCCGTCGTGCGTCCTTCCCGACGAGCGCAACTCACGTACCCCAGGCCGAGCGGGCCACAGCTGCTCTCAAGCCACAGCGCCCCCGATCCGTCCAGACGGCCACGGGTCGCGGCGAGTAGTCACGCCCGGTGATGGACGCACCGCAACCTACTGAGCTCGCGTCCCAGACGCCCCTAGACACGGGAGAAGAGAAGGTCAGGATGACCCAACCCAAGAGCACCGAGCGTCCTGCCGAATGGCCAGCGCCCACTGACGAGATCCTCGAGAGGGCCGTTGAGGTGACGCTCGCCGCCCTCACCGCCGCGGGCAAGCCTGACAAGAACGGCACCGTCCCCTTCTCCCGCCACTACGACGTCGACGGAAACTACGCAGGCGCCACCTTCGCCACCCGCCTGAAAACCCGGCCGACCCCATGGCCGTCGAAGCCCTCGTTGAGGGCGAGAGGATTGGTTACCTACCGAGCTACCTTGCTCAAGAACTCGACATGCCGCGCGGCACCTCACGGCGCATCAGTGTGCAGATCTTCACTGAGGACGTCACGGAGGGGCTCCGCGCGGAAGCATGGGCATGGCTAGGAGACGGAGCGCCGCAGTGGATCTACTCCGCGTCGGAGCGCCCGCCCATGTAGTCGCAGGACAAGAACGCAGCCCGTCACTCCGGACGCAACGCGCTGGTTGCTGAAGCGCTTGCCGAGGGGGGCAGTCGCGCCGAGCGCTTCGAGGCCGGCATGGTCGATGGCGTCCACTACCTCCAGCTCATCGAACCGATCAAGCAGCTCAAGCGCGAAGGTCGTCTCCAAGAGGCGTTGGTCCTCTGCTACAAAGCCATCGAGGGCGCGGAGGGCGGCCGCGAGGGAAGGGAACCCGCGCCGGCTTACACCGAGCACGCCGCCATCATCCACAGGAAGCTCGGGCAGAGAGACGAGGAGATCGCGGTGCTTGAGCGGTGGCTGCGCCTCTGCCCTCCAAGTCAGCGACCTGGCAGTCGGATCGGTCAGCGATTGGCGAAGCTGGAGTCTTAACGGCGTTGGTTCCCGTCATTGTGTGACGCTCGCCGACATCTCTCTTGCTATGCCGACCCCTGGGTTAGCGTGTTGCAGGAAGTGTCTCTGCGCGGCCCGGGCGTAGGAGCCGGGAGACTCTTGCTCGGACAGATCGTTGTGGCGCTTGGGGCTGGCGCGTGTCTGTTGGCGACTCTAGATAGGCAACTTGGATCGAAGCGATTCGGGACTCGGTCAAAATTAGGGTCCTTTGACCATCTCCAACATCCTCATAGCTCAAACCAGGCCTCTTTCGCCTAAGTCTCCCGTTCAAAGCGAGGCCACGATCTGAATCCTCGGGATCGGAATCGAAACCCGCCAAACGGCCGCGCCAACTCACTCCATCATCAAGTTCGACGATCAGATGTGCCGCACTTCCAGGCGGCACCTTGGTCACAAAGACCTGGTTCCAGATGCGACCACTGCTGATTGTGGCGCCCCCGCGCCACCGTATTCTCGCGGTTACAATCGTGAGAAAGCACGCCAACGCACTTGTTAGAAAAGTTGCCAGCGCGTAGGGAGCGGCTTGGCTCAGTGTCGCCAGTGCTTCCGTGCCGGCTTCGGTTGCTTTTGCATATAGGGGTAGCCAGACGGGAATTAGCAGTAGAAGAATCGAGAAAGTGGTCGCACACAGTGACGTAATTACGACGCGAGATACCTCGACAAGGGCGCTCTCCTTGGCTGAAGGCCGGTGGCGAGAGCTGACGAGCTGCCAAACTGTTCCTGGGGCGAGAAACAGAAGGAAGGAGATGAGTGTTGCGAGGCTATCCGGAATCAATCGTCGTCGTTCGATTCAAAGTCGGCTGCAGACTGGGTGCTCATTTGAGCGTTGTCGACAACAAAGTAGGAGGATCCGAGTAGGCTTTTTTCTGAGAGTTCTTGCTCGCTTTTCGTGGTGAACCAGTCGCGCGTGTTCGTAGACATCTGTCTCCCTCGGGCCTCCCAAGGAGGCTCACATAGAATCGATTCACCCGCTGTCTGCGAGCACGAGACGACTATCTCACTTGCCTCTGACATCGAGCAGAATCGAGAGTTCGTGCCGACGCGTCCCGCAGGAAGTGGCCGGTGGGGGCTGCGCGAAACCGCAGGCAGGACGGTGCTCGTCCACGGTCTGGGCTAGCGACCACTCCGTACCGCGTGTTGGAGCGCGCCGATAAGCTAGATTATGACACTTTCTCGTCATCTCTTGGGCGATCGCGGCCCTCCGCCCCCGCATGACTCTAGCGGCCGTCGGTGGATCTTGGATCGAGGCTATGACGATGCTGATACGTCAGGCCCGTGTACGACTCGGCAACGATCGATCCATCGAGCGAGAGTGCTCAACGCCGCCAGTTGTTCTAGTGCATCCTGCTTCGGGATTTCGGTCGTCAGATGAGTAGCGGGATTGCGGATAGCTTTGAATATTCCTTGAGAGAACGACAGGATGCCGGACCTCATGGATTTAACGGTGAGATCCGTGTCGTCTCCTGGCCAACGTATTCGCGGCTTTCCTGCCTCGGGGGGGCTGAGAGAGAAGGCTTGGGCCATGAGGTCGGAGTCCGATACATCGTAACGCGAAACAAGGTTCTGAACGCTCGCGTTCAAAGCGCTTGCTGCCCGCTGTACTGCGTCAGAGTAATGCCCCGCGACCCATCTCTTCTCGGCTGCGTCCCATATGTCAGGGTGGAGCAGGTCGGCCTTCATGGTCGGGGCAGTGGATCCAAGCTTTTCCGTTGTCTCGGCGCCCGTACGGAGGCGCCCCAGGGCATATCTGGCCTCGGATATTCCTTTTTGGACTTCGACAAACCCGGAGACATCCGGGCCGATCAATCGAGGAGAGACGTCCGTTTCGTTTATACGGGCGATGACTCGTCTGGTTTGATCTTCGCGACCACGGAGCGAGGTAAGTAGCACAGAGTCTCTTCGGGCGTAACCCTCTGTCCCCCTAGAGGATGATGAGATCCGTGAGGCTGTTGCCTTATCGATCCACCACTTAAGCACTCCCGCTGCCCATTCGACATCCACAGTTGAAGGCTACTACGCCTCGGCCCCGAGCGATGCTTGTCGTCTTGTCGGGGCACGTTCGAGCCGATGCCGCGAGCCGCACGGCTTCGCACGGGGGTGTGCCGGAGTCGATAGACCAGGCCTACGGCGGTAGCAACCTCATGATCGATACCCCCGTAGACCCAACCGTTGCCTCGGTCAGTTGCCGGCTGCGCGGTACTGCTCGAGGACGTCCTTGGAGATGCGGCCTCGCTCGGAGACCTCGATGCCCTTCGACGAGGCCCACGCGCGGACGGCGCTGGCGTCGTAGTCGCTACCCCCGGAGGTGCGGCGCCCGGAGCGGGCCGGCGGTGTCTTGCGCCCGACCTTGCGCCCGGCCCCGACGTACTTGGCAAGCGCTTCGCGCAGCTCGCTGGCTTCCTCGGTCGTCAGATCGATCTCGTAGGTGACTCCGTCGAGGGAGAAAGAGACTGTTTCCTGCGCCGCCTCGCCCGAAAGATCTGAGCTGAGCTCGACAACTACTCGCTGTGCCATGAGTGTCCTTCCAAGATGGTCCCCCGCTTGATCATTCATACGATACGTCATGCGAGGATCAAGTCCTTGCAACCACGGCGAGTCGCTATGAGAACAGGTCGTGAGAGTAAGGGGTGCCATCGATCACGAGTATCGCGATGAACAGACCCGCGTATAGCGCTACTAGTGCTGCGAGGAAGCCGAGCAGCGACTTCCACCACCGCGAGGCCAACGCGGAAAGGTAGAGCGCGACGGCAAAGATGAGGAGAGTGGCGATGAAGGTCGCGGCCGCGCTGGTGTACAGAAAGACCTCGTGCCGAGAGGCGTCCGGGACGAACTGAGGTACGCCACCTGCCAGGAACGCCACGGTGACGGCGGCGCCGATCGCTTTGAAGACGAAGAGTGGCCACCGCTGCTTGGGATCGCTGGAGGTCTTGAGTGTCCTGACCTCCTTGGCGATCAGCGCGGTCACGGCGCTGCGCCCCTCGCCGTCCTCTGACCCCAGTGCGTCGCGGATGTCGATGAGCTCCTTGATCGCTCTGCGACGGCGCACGTTACCTAACGCATATCCGGAGGTTAGGATCAAGGCGGCGGCCGCGATAGCGGCCACGAGGATCTGGAGCATGCGCACAGTATCTAGCGCTACCAGCGGTGATCCAAATTTCTCGGAACCGACTTCCCGAAAAGTCTTCCCCAGCACTTCCCTCGGCTGAGTGATTTCGGTAGAATAAGGGCACTGTTGGACTTGAGAGAGGGTTGTTCGTGACTGCTGATGTGCCGCCGGTCCCCCGCGTCTCCGCGGAAGAGGTTCAACGACGGGTGGACTTCGCCGACGCGGCGATGCGACTGGCCGGTCACGAGGCATCAGAGGACGCGCGTGAGCTGAGCCGGCAGGTGGCGGCCGAGGAGCTGACCGGCGACGAGGCTGTCGCGATCGCGATGGCCCGGATCTCCGCCCGCAACCAGTAACGGTGCGCGGTGCGTTCGAGACCTGGGACGACTACTTCATCCCAGGCACCACAGTGCTGCGCAACAAGCACAACGAGACCGATCCCGGGCTGCTGCGCCAGCGCGAAGAAGATGCGGCTCAGATCCGACTGACCCAGCTGGCTGGGCGACCGATCGAAGGGGCCTTCGACTTCGACCACATGAAGGCGATCCACCGCCACATCTTCCAAGACACCTACGAGTGGGCCGGCCAGGCGCGAGTGGTCCCGCTGACCCCGATGACCAAAGCGGGGCCGGACGTGGTGAACTACCCGCCCGGGCACCCGGGGGCTCCTCAGGTGGCTTACGCCTATTACCCGGGTCCGGCGATCGCCGAAGCGGCCGATGCTCAGTACGCCAAACTGGCCGGGGAGTTTCACCTCAAGGGCCTCGACCGCGATGCGTTCGTGGGACGCCTGGCTGAGCACTGGGGAGAGATCAACACCATCCACGCGTTCCGCGAGGGCAACACCCGGTCGCAGTTCGCGTTCTTCTCCCAGCTCGCCACGAACGCTGGCTACCAACTCGACGCTGGGCAGTTCGCTCGCGGCGCCCCGTTGCGCGAGGCGTTCGTCCAGGCGCGGTTCTACAACCAGGCCACCGGTCGCTCTGACCGTCTCGCAGCAGCCCTCAAGCCAGCCATCACTGCTTCCCCCACGGCGGCGTCTGGTCAGCAACGAGCTGTTTCGGTTGCCCAGCAGCACGGGCTGCATGGTGTCGGACTCTCTTTCCCCCGTGGGGCGCGCCCGGGCCTGGCTACGCCGGCACCGTCTGCTGGTCGCCCCAAGCCGGTCGTCCCGCGCGACTACGGCATCGGCCGCTGATCTACCGTGGGCATTGACGAAGGTCGCGCAGTGGAATGCGGTGGGGTGGGAGGAACGCTCATGTCTGGCAGCCTGGCCGAGTCCATGGCGCACATCACGCAGATCGACGACCGTGAAATCGTGCGCCGTCTGGTCAACCACCTCGGGATGACGGCCGTTGCGGCCTTGGCTGCGTCTTCGGACGCGACAGCACCGTGGTCGTGGTTGAAGTCGGGCCACCTTCCGGCTGGCGCCTGCGAGCGTGTGCGCGTGGCGCACCACGTCTGGCAGGAGATGGCCGACGCGGAGAATGAAAGCACCACACGTGCCTGGTTCGTGGGCAAGACCCCACTGCTAGGTGAGCAGTCCCCGGTGCTGGCGTTGCGCGAGGGCAGATGCAGCGACGTGCTGCTGGCAGCTGCTGCGTTCCTCGAGGGCACCTGGAGCGCGTAGCCGCCGCCGCCGCCGCCGTCGTCGACGTAGCTGGTAGGACGTAGACGGCCGACGAGCTGTTTCATGCCGCGGGTACTGCGGTGATCCCGGCGAGTCGTTGGACTCGTCGAGCAGTGCGGCCCGACGGCTTCTTCGAGGTCAGATGCCACGCGTGACAGGTCGTGCACCAGTGCACAGCGACAGGGCCGGGCTTTCCTCGCGACTGCACTCGGCGATGGATGCCACGCAGCGCCAAGGCTGCTGCTCGAGGTGAGGGGTAGGAGATCTTGAGGCAGGGGCGCATCTGGGCTCGCAAGAGGAGGCAAGGTGCGCACCGAGCCCATGCCCGGCCCGCACCGGGGCCTGCCTCATATGCGCGGCGCCCAGGAAAGGGCTCATAGCCCCACGGGGTGCTCACGCTAGCGAACCATCCCCCTCGACGCCAGGTGTCCTGAGCTATCGAGGTGGTGACAGGTCGGCTTCATGGACGGGACTGCCGGCCGTGGCCTGACCCCTGCGCGGTGGCGCGGGCAAGCCCGACTGCATACCTGCTCCGCTTGGTCACTTCTTCGTTCTCTAGAAACGCCCATGCCATGCCGATGCACCATCGTGACAAGTACAAGGCCTGAGGCGACCGCTCCGCCGGCACCAGCCAGCCATTCGCAGGGGTTAGTGCCTCTGAAGCTTCGCCGATGGACCGGCTGGCCGCGCGACAAAGGGCACTGCGAGCAGCAGCGGCGCCTGTACATCACAGCAGCTGACGGCCGCAGGTGCGGGTTCGTGCTCAACGACCAGTTCCTCTTCCTCGAGGCGCACTGGGAGCCGAGCAGGCAAGACATCGTCGAGGCGCTGGACGCTTTCAGCATTGAGCACGTGCAGGTGGACCTAGCGTTAGTCGCACCCTTGCCGCCAGATTGCTGGCTCAGCGCCTGGCCCTACGACCAGTGGATCGACATCTATGACGACGGCCCGCTCACCGTGACAGGGCATGACCTCGTCGGGCGATATCGCCCGTCGGCGAAAAGCCTCGACGTGCTCCTGGCCCGCTATCGACGCCCGGTCGAGGTGCTCCTTCGACGGATGGGTGTTCTGGAGATCGGCACGCGAAGCGTCGCATTCCGCAGCTCGCCCGACCAGCCGAGCATCCGACGCATCGTCGCTGAGAAGCGCGAGCGTGAGGAAGCCTTCGAGCGGCTGGCGCGAAAGGCGGAGCTGCTGAGGGTGGCTGGGGTTCTGCGGCGTCAAGTCACGTCCCGCTCAGGGGGCGGCGCCGCTGAGCCTCCTGCTGCGGTAGAGGGGGATCAGCGCTCACTCGCTGGTATCCAAGACTGCGTCTTCCCGGCAGTCGCGTCGTTCCCAGAAGCATTGAAGGGCAACGTGACGGCGCGCCTGAGTTTCCTCCACCGCGAAGCGCATCAAGGGCCTGCGGTCCGAGGGGCCCTTGAAGGCAGCTGGTGGCCATTCCCCAGCGATCGTGGTTCGGGTGCGCACCGTCCAGTGGGGCGCTGGCGAGTGCGCCTGGACTGGCCCGAAGGCATGGACGAATGGATCGACTCGCTGATCGAGCGCCACCGCTCGTTCTTCGCCATAGTCGCTGCGCATCGCGCGCAGGAGAAGTACCCCCAGCTGTGGGAGGAGGCAGCGGCGGGTTGGCGGCAGCGAGGGGCTCCACGCATACCGCTGGCGTTCGCGGCGACACGAGACCTCGACCAGTCCAGCATCGCCCACTTCCTTGCACAGGCCATCTGGCGCGCCACGGTCGAGAGGCGGACGTGGCCCGAAGGGCGAGTCGCCACCTGCCCACTATGTGGTGAGGACTTCGTGCCCGGGGAGTGTGACGACGCCTTGGTGGTCCTCTGGGGCGCTTCTCGGTGGTGTGCGCCGTGCCGTTCAGCCCCCTATGAGCAGAGGCTCGTCGATCCGAGCTCGGGAGAACCTCTCCTTACCGAAGAGGGAGTGCTCGCCGCCCTTCGGCACGTGTCTTCGCTCGAGTCAGCCCTCGTGAAAGGAATGCCAAGGGTGCCACGCACGACAGACCTCCCTCCGGTGGAGGCGGATGCCTGGCTCTTGGGACGGATTGCCATGCCGTCCGCGGCCGAGACTGCCACGCTCGTCCCTGGACGGACGTGGCTGCAGTGGCTGCAGGCCGCCGAGGTGATCGGTGAAGCGCTCCCACTCTCCCGGGGAACCGCTGTCACTGCACGAGACGGTCATCCGTGCCGCTCCATGTTCGAGCTCGCCATCGACAACTATCTCAGCGCCAGCGGGGTCGCCCATGAGATCGAGCCGGTGTACCCCTGGCACCGCACACTCAACGCCTCCGGTCAGCGCCGAGCTGACTGGTTGCTCCCTGGGCGGGTATTGGTCGAGGCGGCCGGGATGGACGGTGAGGGGTATCTGGGACGCCTGCGAGAGAAGGCTGAGCTTGCGAAACTGTCGGGCTTCCGCCTGATCTGCATCTATCCCCAGCAGCTCGATGACCTGGCCGCCATCTTCCGGGAGCACTCCCAAGGCGCTCTGACGGGCTCTGTGATTACGGACAGGTTGCCGCCGGCTGTGGTGTAGCACCTGCCCATCGCCTACGAGCGGTTACGAGCAGCATCGACATACCTGTCGGGCGCCGTCTTAGCGGTCTAGGAGGAGGTCTAGGACATCCTCAGCAGCCAGTGGATCCATGGAAGTGCGGCGTTGGGCCTCAGTGAGGCGGTCGGCAGCTCGTTGGATGCGCGTGCGGTCTTCCGACCGGAGCTCACTGGCATACCTGACGACGTCCCCGGATGCGGCGAGGGCATCGATCAGCATGACGAGGTCGCTGAAGTGACGGTCGGTGTCGCGCCGGTCACTGAGCGCTGCGGTGGACTTGATGGTCAGGGCTCCGAGCAGGTCGGGCACCCTGATCGGTCCGGTCGGTCCGGCATGGAGCTCGATGGTGAGGCGATGCGTGCGGGCGAGTGCCTGCTGGACGCCGGGGAGCTCGACTGCCGGCCGGAGTGATGCGGTGTGGGGGACGCTTCTTTGGTCGTTGACACGCTCGGGTACCAGCAGGTCGATCAGCACGGGGTCGCGCGACCACCGGTACGACAGATTCCCGCCAGTCATCGAGTCGGGAGTGACGTCGACAAACCCGAGCTGGGTCATGTCTCTGGTGAGCTCTCGCAGCGCTCGGCGGTGAGTGAACACCCCGACGGCGATGTCAGCATCGCCGGTCGCCCGGGTGAACGGGACACCGTGGCGCAGGCAGTGGGTCATCACCATGAGACCTCCCACGACGGTCCAAGGGTGAGGCGATGCATCGAGTGCCTGGAGTACTGCGAACGTCTCGGTCAGGACGGGGTCGAGGGCGGGAAGGGTGAGCGTCCCGGGCATCTGCGGATATCGCAGGGACCCGCTGCGTAGGAGCTCGCCGACGGTGTGCAGCGAGGTCGCGGTGGCCTGGGGGGCGACCGCGGAGAGCTGGTCGCGCAGGCGCAGACGATCTGCGTGGTGCGCTGGGAGCTGGCGCAGGAGGTTGTTCAGGTTCTCTAGAGCGACATGGTGCTCAACTGGTGGGCCCGGGGCGTGGAGGTGAGTGCGCGCGGTCTGATCGTCGGTCGTCGTCAGTGTCGTGACGATCTCGATAAGCACCTCGGTGGGGGCGGTCACGACCTGATTCCTTCCGTGTTCGTGATGGCCGCGAGCAGCGCGGTGCCTGCGTAGACCGCGCGGGGGTCGTTCTCGGTCAGCAGGTCGTGGGCGACGACGAGGCGAAAGGCATTGCGCCCGTCTGCCCCGAGCGTAGGGAGTCCGAACGGGGGTGGGACGCTGATCGTCACGTTCCCTGCGCTCGACCGTAGTAGCCCTAGCGTGCGCCGGAGGTGGTCGACGTCGTCGAGGCTGTGGGTCCAGACGGTGGCACTGACGGCTCCTACGAGCGGGTCGGTGACGAGGTTGGATGCGGAGCGCCCTGATCGCACCGTTGACGATGCGGCCATGACTGCTTCGACCTGGTCTGGGGAGGCCTTGAACGTCATGCGTGTCTGGGCGAGGCGGGCGGTCCAGGCTTGCCAGGTCCCACGTGAGGTTCCCGCGGACGCAAGCCTGGACCGAAGGCGGGAGCGTTCCTCCGCGCGCAACCACGTGGGCTGCACCCCGTCCAGGAGCGCGGCCGCCGCCCATGCGATCCGTGGGGATAGGGCGCGAATGTAGGCAGGGCGCTCGTGGCGCAGGAAGTTGTCGAGGTCGCGCTCGTCGACGGCGTAGGCAGCGCCCACCTTCGTTGCCCGCAGCGCTCCCCCGGTGATCAGTGCACGCACGCGACGGGTCGACAGGCCCGTCTGCGCAGCCGCCTCTGTCACACTTAACATGACACTCATATTCCGATGTCGGAACATGAGTGTCAATAGGAGGTGTGCGGACCAGGCGCGCTGTCCTGTTGGCGCCGTCGCGGGTGGTGGTCGTAGAGGTGCCCGCAGGCCTCGGAGGCCGTGCACAGGGCGCGCTCCCCCGGCGTGAGATGAGTGCGGGCGGGGAGGGTGCGGCCTGTGTGCGGGTGGTCCTAGTGGGTCCCGCTGTCCACGTGTGGTCGGGACGAGCCCGAAGGATCTAGCTCGTGCCGTCCACACGTGGACAGGGGGCAGATGTGCGAGCAGATCTGATGTCGGGTCTTGATGATGTGGCTGTGGCGGGGCCCGAGGGCCCCGCCACAGAAGTCTGGGTCTATCGCTGCCGACCCGGCTAGTCCGCTCTCCCCCTCGTTACAGGGTCGTGGTGGGTGTTGCTTGCTGGACTACTCGTTGCTGTTCAGGTCGAAGCCGTCGAGCAGGAAATCTGCTACTGCTCGGGCTGCGCCCGAGGTGATCCCGCGGATTCCTGCGGCGAAGAGCCGTCCGGAGAGCTGAGCGTTCCTGTCTCCGCTTTCAAGCGCTCGCTGCGCGCGGTCTCGGTTCTTGTCGGGGTCGGGCTGGCCGACCGAGTCGTCGCCAGCGGGCGGCTGCTCGCTGGTCTGGGGGGAATCGGGGGTACCCATACGGGGCTCCCTCGCTCTCTCCGTTGACCCCCAAGGCGCCGATGAGTTTCGACGCGCTTCATCGGGAGTCAGTGGTATGTGCGCTCCTACGGAACTGACAAGTTCCGGGTGGGAGTGTTGAAGGCCTCCGGCATCTCTTCGCGCACTCCAGCCAAGTAGGCGGTGAGTGCGCGTCGTACGAGCGTGGACCGGGTGACTTCACGCAGGCCGCTTCCAACGAGGAAGGACTGAAGGGCATCAAGGTCGGTGAGTGTTTCGTCATCGACGCGCACGCGCAGCGGCTTGCCTAGCCCTTCGCCGTCCCTCGCGGGTTGGGGCGAATCATGATCAGTCATTGGTTCCCTCCTCTCGTTGATTGCGTGCGGTACAGAGATCCGATCTCAGCCTCTGCTGGGTCGGTCAAATCTGTACGCGCTTGCGAAGCCGTCAAAGTGCGTTGGTTGTTCTGCCATGGGTCTCTCCTCTCGATGCCAGCTCCTGCGATCTGTTTGCCAGGTCGCTCCAAGAAGGCTGGTCGGGACCAGTGTACACCCGTGGGCGTGGGATACAAGGCCACAGGGAAGGGTGCGTCGAGTGGTCGCGCTCCGTCAGGCGAATGTTGTGTTTGCCTGTCACGGGCCGTGCACAGGCCGTGCTCCCCTGAAGTGAGAGCCGAGCGGACGTTAAAGATGCGCGCTGTGTGCGGGCGGGCCAGGTGTGTCCCACTGTCCGCGTGTGGTCCGAATGATCTAGCTCGTGCCGTCCACGGGTGGGCAGGGGGCGGACGCCAGAAACCCACATCGAGCCACGACCTCTCAGGGCGGCCTCGTCGGGCAGCCTTGAGATCCGATGCAGAGTGACGCAGAGCAAGCTATACGGTTAGCCCTGCTAACCGGCTTGCCGCTCTCGACTTCGTCGGCGCGGGTGGGCACACTGGTGGTGTGGTCCCCGCGGTGCGGGGTCGCTGCGCTGGGCCGAGAAGCAGGGGGATGGCACGTGAGTGAGCAGGTTCCGCCGGGGCGCGTGATGGCGCGGCGCCGGAGTGCGAACGTGGCTGGTGGGCGCCCGTTCAAGCACGAGGTGAAGGTCAGTGCTGAGCAGGAGGCGCGGCTGCGTGAGCTGGCTGACGAGCAGCGCGTGAGCATCCCGCGGTTGCTCGTGGAGTCAGCGTTGACGCCGTCTCCTGGTGAGACGGTCACGGAGCGGCGCAACGCGATGGCTGAGCTCTTCGCGTTGCACCGGCTCTTGGCGTCGGTCTCGAACAACGTCAACCAGCTCGCCAAGGTCGCCAACGCGACCGGTGAGATCCCACCCGAGATGACTCAGACGTTGCACGCGGCTCGCCGGGTCGCTGAGCGGATCGACTCCGCGATCGACGGACTGGCCGGTGACCGCCGGTGATGTGGTGCGAAGCTTCGGGCGGAGTGGGCCCCTGGCCGTGGCTGGTGTGCGAGGCGAGCAATGCAGATGCGACCGCCGCGGTGGCTGCCTTCGTGGCGGCATTCGCTGCAGTCTCGGCGTTGCTGGTGGCCTACCGCTCCCGGTTCTACGACGATGCCGAGCGCGCGGTCCGAGCGCTGACCTCCTCCGAGATGGCCGCGGCGAGGAACGTCATCGGGCGAGCAGCTCGAGCCCAGAGCATTCGGCGCCGGGACGTCGATGAGGTGCGCAGCGCGATCTTCTTCGTCTTGTGGGAGCTCCAGCGCGCCTCGCTGATCAAGCGGCGAGTGGCCCCGGTGATCAACGACGAGCTGGTCCTGCTCTACGGGCACATGGATCTGATCATCGCCGACCTCAATCGCGTCCTGACCGCTCACCCAGACGTGGCCGATGCGAGCACCTCCATCGCTCTGACCAACGGTGCGTTGGGTGGACTCAAGGACATCAAGAGGCCGTGGTGGGGGCGCGTGCGTGAGGCACCCGGGCTGGTGTCCGCATCGTGATGCCCAACGTGGTGCGCGGGGAGCGCATGTCCGGCCTGATGACTTACCTGGTGGGCCCGGGCAAGCGCAACGAGCACGAAAACCCTCACCTGGTCGCCGGCGACCCCGCCTCGATGGCCTGGGCCGAAGCGGGCGACCTCAGCCACGACTCAGCCTTGGCGATCGCCCGGCACCTGGACCGACCGCGGGTCGCCTACGGCACCGAGGTGCCTGGTGGGCACGTGTGGCACTGCTCGCTGTCGATCAGCGCCGAGGAAGGGCTGCTCAGCGACCAGACGTGGAACCAGATCGCCACCGATTTCGTGACCGCCATGGGCTTCGACCACACTGACGGACCCGTGGCGCCGTGCCGGTGGGTCGCGGTGCGCCACGGGCTCTCGAGCAACGGCAACGACCACATCCACCTTGCAGTGAATCTGGTTCGCGAAGACGGCACCCGCGCCCCCATCCACCACGACTACCACCGCGCCCAGGTCGCCTCCCGCGCCCTCGAGGTCACCTACGGGCTCGCCCAGCTGGAGTCGGCGCAGGCCGAACGCTCCACCCGTGGGTACGACCCGGCCGAGATCGAAGCCCAGGCCAGGGCACGGGCCCGTGGCAAGTACGAGAACGATCGTCTCCATCACGGCGCCGGCGGGCCGATGTGGGAACAGCTCGATGTGACTGAGCGTCAGGGGCACATCGCCGCGCAGGTGCGCTCCGACCAACCCCGCCACGCGCTGGCACGCGCTGTGCGGGGCGCGGCAACGGCGAGCGAGTCCGAGGCGGAGTTCGTGCGCCGGATGCGCCGTAGCGGCCTGCTCGTCCGTGCACGGTTCGCGGAGGGGCGCACTGACGTGGTGACCGGGTACTCCGTGGCGGCCCGTCCCGAGCACGGCGAACGACCCATCTGGTACGGAGGAGGCCGCCTCGCCCGGGACCTGACCTTGACCCGGCTACGCGACCGCTGGCCCGACACCCCCTCCGGCGCCAGCGAGGCCGCCGCGGAATGGAACGCCGCGCTGCGCGGACGTCGCGTGGTCTCCCCAGGACGTGAGCTCACCACCCCTGACCCGCAGATGTGGGACCGGTACACCCGCGAGATCACCGAGCTACGAGAACGACTGCGCAGCGTGCCGGTCGAGGATCGTGACACCTGGGCCATGGTGGCCCGCGAGGCCGCAGGTGCACTGGCCGCCTGGTCGAACGCCACCGAACCTGAGCCCGGTCACCTGGCCGCAGCATCTGACGCTCTGGCGACCTCGGCCCAGACCTTCCGCCGCCCACTGCAACCCCAGCGAGTGGCGAAGGTGTCGCTGACGGGGGCTGCGATGCTGCTCGCCTCAGCAACTACCGGTGGTCAAGGAGCTGTCGCTCAGGCGGTGATGCTGCGCCAGCTCGTGCGCCTGGCCCAAGCGCTCTTCGATGCCTCTCGCGCCGCCGGACAAGCCCAGTGCGCCGCTCAGATCGCTGCCGCAGAACGTGACCACTTCCGGGCCGTGGCCGCGCGGCTGCCCCGGACCACCACTACGGCCACCGCCACGACCGAGGCGCCGATCACCCCTGACGCCGCGACGCTGCGCCGCATCCGAGGCGCTCATCTTCCAGCCACTCAAGCCATCACCCGCACACCGGGACCGGCAGAGACGACCAGGCCACGACCGACCGAACGACCCGGCGCGGACCACGCGCCGGAACGCTGAAACCAGGGGGCACGACATGAGCGAATCAGACGGCATCGACGAAGCCATCGAAGGACAGCTGCGCCTGCTCCTGACGACCGCGGGCCAGATCGGAGAACGACTCGCACGCCTACGCGAAGAGAACGCCCGACGCGCCGAGGCCGCCAGCCTCCAAGAATCACGCGAGCTCAGAACCAGGATCGAAGCCGAGAAGAGACTCGCCCTCACCGACCTGAGCAACGTGCACCGGGCCGAATGGTGGGACCGCGCAGAACCCCATCACATCGCCAACGCCTACGAGAACGCCCGTGCGTGGTCTGGCGAAGCCCCTGAGGCTGCCCACGCCGAGCACCGCATCCGCGACGAAGTTCGCTCACGCTACGGAATCGACGTCGAGAACACCGGCGCCGACCCGGCTGCCGTGCAGGCCGCACTGATCAGGGCGGCCGCCGACCGCGGAAACGCCGGCGCCGAACGCAGCCGCGCCGCGCGGGAAGCCGCCGAAGCGCACCAGCTCACCCAAGAGGCCGAACGCAGCGACCGCTACGCCCAAGAGCACCGCAGCTCAGCCGCGCACCCCACCGAGGGTCTCAGCTCCGAGCAGGACCACGGTGCGGAGATCCAGCAGTCATCAGACCAGCGTGCGGCAGCCGTACGCGAACAGGCTCACGCCGACGGGACGCATGCTGCAGCAGCTCCGGAGTACGACAGCGCAGAGCGCCGCGAAGCCACCGCAGCAGACCTTGAAGCACGCGGAATCGACAGAGACGTGGCGGCCACGCGAATGAGGTCAGATGTCAGCCAGGCGCGTCCCGCGACTGCCGCCACCCAGGGAGCGGGAAAGCCGATTACGAAGGTACGCAAGGTTGGTGCGAAGAGCATTCAACGTCAGCAGATGATCCCAGGCCGCTAGCATCGGGTGGGGGCCCCAGTTAGCGCTCGAGCCCCGTCAGAAGGACTCGCTTAGGTTTATTGAATCTGCCCTATTGGTGCGAAGGTGGGTAGTTCCGTCGAGCTCGCCACGGGCAGCCCTCGCGAACAAGATTAGCCAGTCCTGCAGGAAATCCCCAGGCGCCACGTAGTCAATGCCTCTCATGCTAGATATGTCGACCTCTGCAGCACTGGGATTTACTCTAGATCCGAAATCGGTCGGATTTACTGAGCACGGCGAGACTCCCGTCATGTCTGACGCGAAGGCGATCTCGAACCAACCGAAAGAACCCGATTTGCTTGGGTCGCAATACCATAGCGAATGGCTGCTGGCGGAGCCTTTCAAGTCGCCATCTGCAAAGGTTTGCACTGCGACCGAAGCGTACGCCAGAATCGGGAAACTGCCTGGCCAATCCTCGTGGGTCCGGGACATCGTTGCAAATTGCAGGCTGCCCGATCCGAGTTCGATCAACAAATCAATGGATCCTCGGAACGTGTTTCTCGAGACCTCCGCGCGCGAGACGACATCGCGGATCTCAGATATTGTGCTTTCGATAATCGAAGCATATTCCCTCTGTGCCTTGGAAAGGTGAGCAAGAGTGGCGGCCTCCTCGGCCTCCGCGCGTGCCACTTCGGCCTGCTTCGTAACTTCCTCGTGGGCCAGCTGAACGCCAACTTCAGCTAGGGCCCGCGACCCGGCCGCGGCTTTGTCGCCGGACGCGTTGAGAAGCCTCTTCTGAATGTCAATTGGCGTCGGACGCGTTTTAGGTTCTTTCGCCAAGCATTCGATGACCATCGCCTCCAGTTGCGGGGAATCGACTGACATGGAGGGTGGGGCATCGGAAAGGTGTGAATCTACGAAACCCGGGCCTGCGAAAGGCAAGCGACCCTCTAATAGTTCGAAAGCCATCACCCCGAAGGAGTAAACATCGGTCGCTCCAGTTGGCGTTTTTCCGAGGATGGTTTCTGGTGCCACGTATGGCGCGGATCCTAGACCCTTCCACGTCTGGCTTCCTGTGCTCTCGGAGATCGCTCGAGCAATCCCAAAATCAGCCAGGCGCCACTCTTCTCCGTATTTTAGGATGTTGGCGGGCTTGATGTCGCGGTGCACCGCGACTTTCTTGTGGATGTCTTCCAGACTGGTCGCGACATCCCGCAAAACTCGAATAGCCTGCTCCACGTTGAGACGTCCGCCTGAGTCTCGCAAATGCTGGGCGAGCGACTTGTCTGCTCGAGGAGTGACGATTACATGCCAGGAACGGTTCCTGGATTCATCTGAATGCTCACCTTTATCTAACATCTCGACGACATTGCGGACATTCTCACGAACCGCTTGTTCCGTCAGTAAGATTTCTCTGTAGGCTAAGTCATCCCTGTTTATGAGTTTGGCAACGGCCGTGAATCCGGTTTCGTCCTGAACCAGCCTGACGGTGCCGAATGCACTTTTGTCGGCTCCCGGAAGAGGGCCGAGATCCTCCCATTCCCTGGCTTCTAATCTGTAGGTCACAACGAAAGAGTAGCGCACGGAAGTCTCACTGAGATTCGAGGCGCACGTCGGGGAACAGGCCGGCGGGCGGGGCGGTGTAGGGCAGCGGTTCGCCGCGGTCGCACTTTCCCGATGCCCCGCGGAACGGCCCGTCAGGGCTGAGCAGGACGGCCATGTGGTGGTCGGCGTGGTCACGCCACCACACACTCATCCCCGTCGAGGGGTCTAGGCGCAGAAACTCCCACGCCCGCCAGAGAGCTTCGAGGCGGTCGATCGCTTCTTCATAGCTCCACCAGTCCGGTGCCCACACCGCTGACCCTCCGCGGTCAGAGACCGGGCGCTTGTAGTGGTGGATGAGGTACTCACGGACGAACTCGTCGACAGACCCGAAGTAAAGCGCCGGTGGCGTCTCCTCAATCCCCTCGGGCCCGGGCGAGCTGACCGAGGACTCAGGAGCCGCGGCAATCGCTCGAGAAGCGGTCTGCACCGCGGTGACTCGCAGCTGCTCGAGCAGCTGCGGGGTGAGGGCTTCCTCGACGGCGGTCTTGGCGATCTGGGCGACCTGCTGCTGAACAGCAGCCTGGACCGCCTGTTCGACGAGCTCATCGGCAATCCCGCCCAGGCGCTCACCAAGGAGCGTCGCCGCCTCTGGTGCCGGTGGTGATGGGACGGCCGGCAGGTCGTCGTAGTCAGAGCCCCACTCACTCACGGCCCCTCCAACGCACTGTCAGTGGCGCCCACGACGACGGCTTCCTTCTCCGCCTCATGAATGGTCACCGCGGCTTGAGGGTCATGCGCAGCGATGGACGCCTTGACCGCGCCGGCGTACTTACCGGTCATCCACGGCTGGGTCCGGATGAGCGTGGGACGCGACCCGGAAGCCAGGACAACTGCCCGGCCCTTGGGCATTGCCGCAAGGTCATCGATGCCCAAGATCCGCTCACGCTGGAGCTGCTGGGAGACCGTCCGTTGTCCCTTACCGGTCGAGACCGAAGATGACTGGCGGTCATAGTCCCCGATGATCCGAGAGAGATCCTCGAGGAACGCAGCCTCGGACACCCCTCCCCCGTAGACCTTGATGTTGGATGCGCTCCACAGCTTCTTCATCCCCGACTCCCCCCAGACCTCTACTCCCTGGGACCAGGACTGCAGGATCGTCATCAGCACGATGCCGCGCGAGCCGAAGTGGCTGTAGAGGTTGGGCAGCTCACGCCACCGGCAGACGTTTGCCGCTTCGTCCAAGACCCCGAGCAACGGAGTGCTCAGGCGCCCGCCGGCGGACTTGGCCGCCAGCTCCTCGGCTGCTTCGATGACGGCCACTGTCAGGGCAGTGACCAGAGGGCCGGCGGTGCCGCGCCCTTCCTTGGATAGCGAGTACAACGTGGCGTTGGCCTGACGCACGAAGGCTTCAGGGTCGAAGTGCGTGCGGGTCTCCACCGCTCCCTGCCGGGTGACCCACCTGGATACGGCACGGTTGGTCAGGCACGAGGCCATCTGCTGGGCGGTGCCGTAGATCCCGCCGCGCTGCTTGTCGGGGGCGGCGATGACGCCGGCGACCTGGTCGGAGGTCAGGGGGTAACCGTGGCGTTCGAGGATGCTCACGGGTTCGTCATTGCTGGGGCGTGTCAGCCACGAGTACACGTCGGTGATGGGCCGGCCATCCAGCGCCGCGGCCAGGAGCAGGCCCGCGAGCAGGTCCTGTCCGGCGGGGTCGAAGTAGGCGTCGGTGCGCGCCCCTGGGTCGCGGGACCCTGCGGCGAAGTGCTCGGCCAGCTTGGCGGCCTTGACCTCGTCGGTGACGTAGGACAGCGGGTTCCACCACCAGGTGGGTTCTTCCAGGGCGATCTGCTGCGGGTCGAACACCCACACCGGGCCGGTGCGGGCCCGCACGTCCCGGGTCGCGTCGACCACGTCGCGCTTGTTGGAGGTGACCAGCACCGAACCGGGAGCATCCAAGATCGCCGGCACCGCGCGGGAGGTCGTCTTTCCCGTCCGGGGCCCCCAGATGTCGAGGTGCATGTCCTCCCACGACCCGTACAACCACTGCGAGGTGGCCACCGTGCACCCGATCGGCACACCGAAAGAGTCGGTGACACCCAGGCGCTTGGACGTCGCGGCTGCGTTCTTGCGGGTCAAGGACTCCACGTCGCGCCCGCGCCCCATGTACGCCGCAGCCCGGTCGACGCGGCTGCCCTTCCCGCGAATCTTGCGCACCATCACCCAGATGCCGATCACGATGACGAGCAGTGCGACGCCGAGGCCGCTAGCGACCCACGTGCCAGTGGTCCCGGGCCATGTGACGTCGCCCTTGAGCAGACCGAAGAACACGTCGAACGGGTTCGACGGGATGACCTCTCCGGTGCCGGCGAGCCGGTGCCCGAGGTGGACAGTGGCGTAGGCGCCGCCGACGACGATGGCGACCACGATGATCACGATCCACACCAGGATCGCTTCGCTACCCACGCCACCGGGGTCGCGGCGCCGGTTGTTCGGCTGGCTCACGAGGCAACCTCTTCCTGTGGTTCGTCCTGGCGTGCCCCGACACGAGAGACCTCGTGCCAGAGCTTGTTGGTGTCACTGACCGAGGCCTCGACGCTGGTCAGCTGCACGTTCACCGGGATCCCGGGGCGTCCACCGACCTTGACGAGGAACTTCCCGCGCCCGGGCGGTTCCGCCTCGCGGCCTGTGGTGGGGTCCCACGCCGGTGGGTCCTGCCAGCCCATGAGCAGGTCCTGCTCTGCCTGGGAGAACGGCACCGCGGAGGTCAGCAGTGGCATCTCCGCCCCGGGCAGCCCGCCGCAGATCACCATGCCGGAGCGCTCGACGAAGCCCTTGGCTTTCATGCGGTCCTCTTCGCTGGCCAGGGCCAGCAGGTCGCTCATCGTGTGGGAGATCATCGCCATCCCGACCCCGCGCTGGCGGTTCAGGCGGGTCAGGGCGTCCACGCGGTCAACCATCCCGCGCCCGGCGCGCAGCGCACGCCAGAGCTCGTCGAGGATGACGAAGTAGTGCCGGCGTGGTTCCAGGCCGGCGTCGGCCAGGGCGTTGGCGACGTTGACGGTTCCGAACCCAGCGGACCAGCAGGCCAGGAGCGTGGCGGCCTGGAGCTCCATCTCGGAGTCGTCGATCGCCGAGACGTCGTAGACCACCGGTGCGTCGCGGCGCATCGGGTTGGTGGTGTGACGCGAGAACGTCTCCCCCAGCCGCCCACCACCGACCAGTCCGATGAGCGAAGCCTCGAGGTCCTCGGTGATCTGCTTGTACCGGTGCTCATCCCCGCGGTCGAGGGCGACCGCGCGCACCTCGGGCGGCCCGTCCTGGATGACCTTGAGCAGATCACCCAGGACCGGCACTCCTTCGTGGCGTTCGTCGAGGACCTTCAGGGCCCGGTCGATGATCGTCTCCTCCCGGTCTGTGGGAGGGGCTGAGCGCATGATCGTCAGCAGCGCTGAGACCATCGTGTGCCGGCGCCCATGAGCGTCGGCCATCACCTGGGAGGCTTCCTTCTCGAAGCCCGCCTCGAGCAAGCGCGCAGCGGCCTCGGTGGCTTCACCGGGGTCGAGGACGTTGAGGTACCCGCGCCCACGCCCGAGCGTGATGACCTGCCCGCCCATCGCCTCGATCAAGTCCACGTAGTCAGGCTTGAGATCCCCCAGCACCAGTGGCATCACCCCGTACCCGGCCAGTCCCGTGGCCATGCGGCGGATCAGCGTCGACTTACCCAGGCCCGGCTTGCCGAGCACGAAGGCGCTGGGGTTGCTGATGAGCTTGGCGCGCTGGAACCACGAGATTGGATCGCAGCACAGCGTGGCGCCGGTGTGGATGTGGCGCCCGAGCGGCACCCCGACCATCGGGGTGCCCGTGCCGATCGCGAACGGCCACAACCCACACACCTGCACCGTGGTGCCGCGCCACTCATCAGGGGCTTGGACGTATGACGAAGCCCCTCGTCCTCGCCCGAGCCACCCTCGCATCGTCGGGCGCAGCGGCCGGACTTCCTTGGGTTTGGCTTCTGCGGCGGGCTTGGCAGGTTTGCCGTGACGGACCTTGCGGTACTTCTTCGGCCCGCTCACAGCTTGTTCCTCAGCTCGCTGGGCACCTTCACGTGTTTGCTCAGCACCAGCCCCAGGGGTAGCGCGGCCGCGAATGCGGAATCCTGGGAGCCGTACACCGGGCGAAGGCGCAGACGCGCGGTTGCTGAGAGGTTGTCGACCGCCGCGCGAGCGTCGGCGTGCTTCTCGTAGTCGAACACGGTCGCGGTCACCAGGACACCGAAGTTGACCAGCCCAGCGCCAGAGGCCTCTTCGCTGGCTGTTGCCTGAGCAGAACGCACAGCGAGGGAGTCGCGAGCTGCCGGCTTCGACGTCGAGGTCGCACGGAACTCCGCTGCCCGCAGGTCCGCTTCCACCATGGCTGCCGCTCGAGCGGCGTCGATTGGGCGGTAGAGCAGCGTCACGCGCTTGCGCGCGATGTCACGGTGAGGAGCCAACAGGCGAGCGAGCACGCCGGACTGGACGCTGCCACGAGGCGCTGAGGTCATCGACCAGGTCATGGAGTAGGCCGAGTCGTGACGGTACCCGTCCCAGGAAGCCTGCGCGGCCGAGGGCCCGACGTCAGGCCACGACAGCTCGGGGACCTCACCGTTGGCGTGTGCCTCATCGATGAGTACAGCTGCGGCCGGGTCGTAAGCGACCCGGATCGTCTCGCAGAGCTCTTGCCCATCAAGAGGGTGCGCGGATCCTGCGCCGGTGGCCTGGAGGGAACCGGTCAGACCGGGAAGGCGTGCCCCGAGCTCCCGGCCCATCTCCTCCGGGGTGCGCTTCTTCCCGCCCGCCCGGGCTGCGGCAGTGAACGTGATGGCAACGTAGGCCTTGACCGTCGACGAACCAGAGGGATAGCGGTTCACTGCCTCGGCCAGCATCGCCTTGGCGAACTCGGGAGCGTTCTCGTCGATGTTCATCGCCACCTCGCGACGAAGGCGAGTGCCAGAGTCTGGTGCGGTCTCGATCGTCACCGATGCTGCCTCGATGCCTGGCTCATCCCCTAGGTTGGAGAGCCAGTGACCCCAGTCAGCCACCCAGACGTCGATCTGCTCCTGGTCGACGAGGGCCGCGCCGTCAGGCTCAGTGCCGATCACGATGGAGAACGACCCTGTAGCAGGGGTATACAGCAGCGCAAAGCGTCGACCGTAGGAGTCGGTGTGCTCGCTCAACCGGGTCGGTGCGGCTAGACCAGGAAGCTGGTAAGTGCCCCACAGGGCACGACCGAGCGGACCGGACCTGTACAGGTGCGACCCGCGAGAGCGAGTGCTGGTCCATGCCAGACGGGCGCCGATGCGCGAGAGAGCGCTCCGTCCGTGAGAGTCCTTGATCAGCAGCACGGCAAGCAACACCACGAGGAGCCCCGCCATGATCACAGCCTCGAGGACTCCGCGGATCATCAAGGTGAAGACCACCAGGAGCAGCCCACCGAGAAGGATTGACGTCCCGACCGACCCGAGTCCCATGAGACCGGGCGATGTGGGCTGGCGCCAGTTCCCGTAGGTTCGTGGCCCCCTGTTCTCAACCGTGGCTGCCACTTGGCCCGTCCCCTTCCCCTGTTGACTGCTCTCCTAGGCTCTTAGCGGCTGCAGCTGCGGCCTCGCCGCCCTTCTTCGCAATGTCGAGTGCGGCCCCAGCCGCGATCCCGACAGGTCCACCCGCCGCACCAGCAGCAGCCCCGCCTCCCGCGGCAGCACCACCGGCGGCAGCGCCGCCGCCCGCGGCAGCTCCCCCACCAGCTGCTGCGCTTCCGCCAGCTGCTCCGCTACCTGCCCCGACCCCTCCTCCGGAAGTCTTTGCGCCTCCTGAGGACGGACCAGCAGATGCGGCCCCTGCGTCTTGGGCACCAGCATTTCGGGACGAGGTCGATGCAGACTGACCCCCTGAGGAGTTCCCCGACGGACCAGAACTGCCGTCGGACCCGTTCCCGCCAGCTGGTCCAGGACCACCCGGCCCTCCGCTAGACCCAGAACCTGAACCAGAGGCCAGGCGACCGAGAGAAGCAGCGCCGCTCGGAAGAGATGCCAGGGCCCCGGCAGCAAGTGCGCCCCCAGCCGCACCCCCGGCAACCGCACCGACCATGGGCGTCACGAACTTCATCAACGCTGGCATCGCGAAGAGCGCGATGATCATCAGCATCAGACCGGTGAGGACAGCGAGAAGACCACTGCCGTCGTCCTTGAACACGTCTGTGCCAGCGAGCTGGAACGCCGCAGCGTAGACGATGGCTGCGGCCGGCTTGTAGAGGATGAAAGCGATCAACCAGCCGGTGCACTTCTTGAACCAGCTCTTACCCATCTCGGTGTTCGTGGCAGAGGCGGCAAGAGGAAGGATTCCGGTCAAGATCACCAGCATCCCCCCGCGCGCCACCATCAGGAGGATCTGGAACACCGTGGCCAAGATCGCGATGATCCCCAGGATGATGATCATCAGAGCCCCCAAACCACCAGCGGCCTGCGACGTCAGAGCGATCAGGATGACCATGTTGTCCTGGAAGCAGGAACCTTCGACCACGTCGCAGGTCTCGAGAGAGCTGTTGAGGATCCAGACGGCGAACGAGTCCGCGAACTCGACCAGCAGCGCCACGCCGGTCACCCCGGCACCTGAGACGACGATGAGAGTCAGCAAGCTCTTCAAGGTCTCCCGGCCAGGCTCTGCCCGCTGCTCCCATGCCATCCTGGCCCCGCCGATGATCACGGACGTCACAGCCGCAGCCCCCATGTACCACCAGAGCGACGACTGCAGGAAGAGCGTGGCACCCGAGGCGCCGTTCGGGCCATCCGGCATCAAGCCACTGACGAGAGCGCTCGAGCCCGCGATGACGACGACAGCCACCAGGACTATTCCGATGCGTCCAACGGCAGCTATGCCCTCGCCGGTGCGCATCCGGGTAGCAATCAAGGCACCCAGGATGAACAGCGAGATGATGGCGATCGCGAACGACACCCACGTCACCCAACCGAGGATCGCCGAGAGGTTGTAGGCGTCTGGCGCGTAGTTGCCGGGGAGAGCTGGTGTCGTCCCGCCACCGTCAGTCAGGTTCGGCGTCCCGATGTTGACCCACAGGGTCCCCAGGGACGCGATGCCCTTGCCATAGGCCTCCATCACCGCATCCGCCATGTTGTTGATGGCGTCACCAACGATCGCCTTCGCACCCTGGCCTGCTTGGCAGAACGGGTTGACAGCGCTCCAGCCGGGGCATCCTTCATCAGCCACGGGTCATTCTCCCCAGGGGACGTATCCGGACAGGTCGGGAATCGTTGCGAAGTCGACGGGGCTGTCGGGATCCTGCACGGCCATCTTCCAGTCGTCGTTCTCCCAGACGAGGGCGTACACACTCGACATGGTGATCGTCTGGCCATCGATGGAAGCTCTCAACGCAACGTCGACGCTGGCCGTATCTCCATCGAAGTTGAGCATTCGGAAGCCCGCGATCTGTACGCGGACTCCACTGGTGTCGCTTCCGCTCCCTGGTCCAGCACCGAGGACTGCTTCTCGGTTGGGTCCTTCGGCCAAGAAGTACTCGAGCCACGCCTCGATAGATTCACCGTCTGTCGCCTGGGCGGCACCGTTCGCAGCGGCGAGAAGGGCTCCCTCAGGCGAACGTTGGAAGCAGGTCCTGACTCCCTCTGCTGTCGTCTGGGTAGGCCCGAACTCATCCGAGGTCGGAAACGCCATGGTGCCCTGGTACTGCCACTCGACGGCCGGGGCGGTGCTGAGCGATCCTTCGAGAGTCTCCCCTTCGACTCTGCATGCACCCGTTTCAGTCGCGTCTTCCGAGGGCGTGGTAGCACTCGGCTCGCTGGTCGAATCAGCGGACGAAGGGCTAGCGACGCCTGGCTCGTCGCTGTCTCGTGTCGTCGCATTAACACCCAGCACGATGCCGACCACGACGAGGATCACGACGAAGGCGGCGGCCACGAGGAAGCCCGGGCGCGTGAAGGGGCTCTGCTGGTTCGTCTCGTCGGTTGCCATGACAGTCCCCTACGCGCCCATGAGGAAGCCGACGAGCGAGGCAGCCGCTGAGATGACGATGACACCGCCGAGGGCCATGCCGATCTTCCCGACGTGCTCCCCGCCCTCGCCGCGGCGAGAGTTGATCGACATCATTGCGCCCGCTGCGATGAGGCCCAGGATGCAGATGGCAAGAGCCACCCACTTCGCCCATCCCATGATCGCGGTCAGACCTTCCGTGCCAGGAGGCTGGACCGGGTCAGGGTTCGGGATCTGGAGGGGCAGGGCAACGATCAGGTCGTTGGTGGCGCTCAAGAAGGTGGCGATGTCAGCCATCGTGGTTCCTCTCAGTTGGCGGTGCCCGGGGCACCATGTCGGATGACTGCGTTCAGATCGTCGACGAGTCGTCGGACCTGACGTGGGGCGGTGTCGAGCGCTGTCGGCTCGCCCAGGCGCCAGGCCTCGTTCCAGGGGACGTGCCATGTGCGGGGCACTCCGCCGCTGACCAGGTGGGTGAGTTCTCGGATCGGGCGAGGCATCTTCCCGGGGGCGTCGGCGACGACGACGAGTCCGATGAGCTGGACGAAAGGGGCCAGCCCGGCTGCCCACTGGGTCGCCGCGGACTGGGCCGCTCGTAGCCCGTGCACGTTCGACCGTGCGGTCAGGACGACACGGGAGGGTGCGTGGTGGCCGGGGACCCGGGGCCAGGCGTGCGATGCCGCCCGCCACGCAGGGTCGAGCCCAGCCAAGGTGGTCTCCCCTGCGCCGCCGTGGGCTCCGACCCACCAGAGCTCGGCCGCCATGCGGTGGTCGAAGGTGGGGAGCCGGTCGACCTGGTCTGGTGCGCGCACTCCGCCCTGGGGCATGAGTGGACCGCTCGCGGGTGTGGTGAGGGTGGGCGCAGGCGGCTGATCCGTTGCTCGATCAGGTGCCGTCGGCTGAGACAGCCATGGGTTGCTCATGTCGTTCATTCACCCGCCCCCCGGCTTCGCGCTTCACATGAAGCAAATCTTGTACTGCCCATTCAGCAACAGAGCGTCACAGAGCAGTATGTATAGCATCATTAGACCATAGCGCGCATCTTCATCTAGGCTGCCTTCATGCGACGACTGCTGGCGGTGCTCTCATGACGACAGAACTCGACGCCCTTTTCGAGGGCCGCTCTCCGACGTTGTCGGTGCAGGATGTCGCGCAGCTGTTCAACCTGACTAAGCCCGGTGTGTACAAGTGGCTGCGTGATGGCGTCATCCCCGGCTACAAGCTGGGGTCGACGTGGTTCATCCTGCGCGACGAGCTCAAGGCGCAGCTCGAGGCCGGATCCAACCATCGCCGCTCGGGCCAGGGCAGCGCATCGGCAGAACTCCCCATGCCCTGAGGCCACGGGGAAGAAGAAAGTGTGCAGGTCAGAGCATCACAGGACTAGCAGGGGGCTAGAAGCATGAGACGAGGAACAAGGTGCATCCTTGGCATGACTGCGGCCAGCGCGATGGTTCTGGCAGGGTGCTCGAACGACCCTGAACCCGCGGAGGAGGTGACGACGACGGCGTCGGTGACTGAGCCTGCTCCCCCGCCTTCTGGGCTCAATGGGACCGGGACGAACGAGGACACCGGGGAGCTGGTGACGACCTCTCCAGTGCCCGAGTGGGACCAGGCATCCCGGGATTCCGCGCTGCGTGCCGCGAATGAGGTGATGACGGCATTCGCGCGCCCAGATCTGTCCTTCGAGCAGTGGTGGGCCGCTCTGCAGCCGATGCTCGACCAGCAGGCCAGCCGTGACTATTCCTACATGGAGCCCTCGGTCATCCCGGTTACGACCGTCACCGGCGAAGGGGCCTTGCTCGACGTGGACAGTGCCTACATCGCGCGAGTGGCGGTGCCCACCGATGCCGGCGAGTACACCGTGCTGCTCAGCCGCGTCGACGCCGACGCGCCCTGGCTCGCCTCGCGGATGACCCCGCCTGAAGAGACCAGCTAGATATGGCAGAGCAGAAGTCATGGGGACTGATTGCGGTAGCAGTCGCGCCCGCGGTGATCGTGGGTGGGGTCTTGAGCTTCCTGCTGGTGGGTGGGGGGGACACGGAGGTCACCGCTTCCAACGGGTGCTTGCCTGGTGCAGTGGTGCCCACAGCACCCATCGCGTTCCCCGATCCGCTGCCCAGCGCCACGGATGGTTTCATCCAGATCCCCAGCCCCACGCCGACCGGGATCGCTCAGGTTCCTGACGAGATCGCCGGATACGGACCTGAGCAGCTGCGCAACGCCGCCTACGTCATCAAGGCTGCTCAAGATCTCCAGCTCAATGTCCGTGACCAGACCATCGGGGTGATGACCGCGATGGGAGAGTCCTCGTTGAAAGTCTTGGACCGCGGCGACGCTGTGGGGCCGGACTCGCGCGGACTCTTCCAGCAGCGGGCAGTGGGGTGGGGGTCCTACGAAGACCGCATGGACCCCTACATCAGCTCCACGAACTTCTTCAACGCCATGGTCAAGAAAGTCCCCGAACGCGAGACCCTCGCCCCGACCCTGGTCGCCCACAAGACCCAGGTCAACGCCGACCCCTTCCACTACGAGAAGTACTGGGACCCAGCAGTGCAGGTCGTCGAAGGCCTCTCCGGTATCGACACGGGCCTGCTCGGGGCAGGCGGGCAGGCCTGCTCGAGCGGGCCAACGCTGCCCGGGGAAGTCAGCGCGACAGGGTGGGCCAGCCCAGGCAACGGTCCCGTCAACTCTTCCTATGGCTGGCGCATGCACCCCACCTTGAAGGTCTGGAAGCTCCACGCCGGCGTCGACCTCCAGGCCGGCGGGTGCAACGGACCCATCTGGGCTGCCCAAGACGGTGTCGTGACCTTCAGCGGCTTCGACACCGTCGGCAATGGCACCATCACCATCGACCACGGCGGAGGCCTTCGGACCTCCTACCTGCACATGTACCAGAACGGCCTCCTGGCCAAGGTGGGCCAGCAGGTCCAGGCCGGTGAGCAGATCGCCCGCGTGGGCAGCTCTGGCAGGTCCAGCGGCTGCCACCTGCACTTCGAGGTGATCGTCAACGGCGACCAGGTCGACCCCGTGCCCTACCTATCCAGCGTCGGCGTCACGCTCAGCTAGAGAAAGAGACCCCTCATGAGCGACCCCACAGCCGCTGACACGTACCGCACCCCCACCCGCTCCGCCGCTAACGCCCGACAGGACGCCGTCAGCGCGACGATGCGGGTGCTCGGTGTGTTCAAGGTGAGCCCGCGATGAACCCGACATCGAACCCTCTGCCCGCCCTGGCGGTGGTCAGCTGGCCACGCATCATCGCCACCGTCAACGCCGACGCCACCGGCACGTTGACCATCAACGGTGTCCAGCGCACCTGCGCAGCCGAGACTCTCGACGCACTGCGCGCCGGCATGATCGCCCGCTGCGTCACCATCGCCACCGCCCTGCACCGCCCCGTACGCCTCACAGTCACCGAAGGCGAAGAAGTCTGGCCCCTGGCCGTACGCCCCAACGGCGTCGTCCAAGCCCTTAGCCCCACCGGCACGATCGAGGCAGACGACGACCTGGTCCCGGCACAGGGGCCGTGCCGATACTGCCGTCGCCCCCAGCCCGTAACCGAACGCGTCTGCGCCCAGTGCCAGACCCCCGACCCGCTGCGCGTCGAAGATGCACCCATCGAGACCGAAGACATCCTCTCCCCCGCCCACGACGTCGAAGAACGATCCCTGACCCACGACGAGCTCCCCCGCGTCACAGCACCCACCCGTGTGCGCCTGACCTTCAGCGACCAAGACCCCGTCGTCATCACCTTCGGCGCAGCCCTGGGGCGAGGACCCGAACCCATCGGTGGACGCCAACCCATCGTCGTGACCAGCCCCCGCCGCATGCTCTCGCGCACCCACGCCCTGGTCGACATCGACGAACGCGGCCAGATCATCGTCACCGACCACCACTCCGGCAACGGCATCGAAGCCCAGACCAACCCGCCCATCCGCTTCGAGCGCGACATCGCCTACGTCGTGCACCCAGGCACAACGCTTCTGCTCGGAGACGTCGCCTGCACCCTCACGCTCGACGCGCCAACAGGTACGCAAGCTTGAGCGTGTCGCGTGGACTGGGTGTGACGTCATCACTAGGTTGAGTGGCATGCACACGCGCCGACGCCCCCGAGGCTCCCTGGTCGAGCCCCGAAGAGTCACGCTCACCCTCGAAGCCCAGGCCGACGAGGCCCTCGTGCGCGAGGCAGAGCAGCTCGGCGTCACGAAGTCCGCACTGGCCCAGTGGCTCATCGAGACCATCCCCCGCGACGAGCACGGCGTGCCCGCAGGATGGACCGAGGCCCACCGGCGCGACGAGGAGCTGCCACTCGACTCCGCATAAAGGAAAACCCCCGCCCTCAAGGAGGGCGGGGGTTGGAAGCCAACGTTTGATCTGGCCACAGTCGCCAAACTCACCAGATCAAACGGCCTGACTAGAAGTCCCTGCACGAGGCAGGGGCTCTGTCATACCTACAAGGGGGAACCAGGAGGTGACTTCATGCTAACGCCTGCACTGATCGCAGTGCACGCCCCCGAGCCGGCGCGTCGCAGCGCCGTGCGAACCCTTGGCGCTGCCTCGAGCCACGATCTGGGCCACCCGCGCAGTCAACGGGAGCGGGGTCCGGCTGGGACTCGACGCGCGCGTACAGCCGCGTTTACGGCGGCTTCGGGTCCCGCCGTATTGCTGGCGACTGGGCTGAACTGGGAAGACGCGCCCGGCGTGTCCTCCCACACTCAGGACTTGCTTCCTGGAAGGGTCCTCGTCATGACGCCGACTCGGGGTAAGAAGACCGGGCGCCCCTCGAAGGGTGCCCGTCGCAAGATGGTTCTGCCCGTTGGATCCATCCTCCAACCGATGGTCAAGGCCCAGGCTCGCGCAGAGGGCGTCGAGGAGAACGAGCTCCTGGTGAACTTGGTCATGGAGCACTGGCCGAATTGGTCGACGCGAGGAGCGCTGCCTGAGGCGGCCGCTCACCTCCTGGCGACCCGCCGCGGCGGGCACGTGAACCTGCGAGTCCCCGAGGACACCGCGCGCGAGATCTTCCTCGAAGCCGGCGACGGCGCCGCCACCAACATCGTGGCCGAGCTGATCGCCCGACACCTTCCGGAGCGCGTTGAGCGCTTCCGGTCCCCCAACGCACCCCAGCAAGAGGAGCTCGCACTCAGCAGCTAACCCCAGACAACAGAAAACCCGCCCCCCGAAGGGGACGGGCCTCGATTCTGAAGTGATTCACCCTGTGCTTGGCGGCGGAGGAGGTGAATCGCTCTGACAGCCACACCCTGAAGTGTGTCTGACCAACTATGAGAGGAAGTCTCACACATGGACGGCCAGATGGCCAGTCTTGGCGTACCCGTGCGCGGTGTGTCGCCATTGGAACCCGCGGGCGGACCTGCCCGGTACGCCCCAGATCGTGCGGCTCCTGCGACCCTTGACCTCGGCCGAGTCGTGCCCTCGCCGGCTTCCGTGCAGCCTGCAGGCCTGCAGGTCATCGTCGACCCTGCGACAGGCTCGGCTGCAGAGCAGTGGGCTGCCACAGCGCGCATGCTCGCCGGCACCGCACGAGTGCGCCTGGGCCGCCCCCGGCGCGGCGGTATCGAGTACACCCTCCGCGACGAGTGCAAGCTCACCGATCGACTGCCGGCCAAGCCAGCAGCGGTGCGCATCTATGGCGATGACGGCACGTGCTCAACGATCTGCCTGGACCTCGACTCCACCCGCGTCGGCGCCGACGCAGTCACACGCGAGGCCAAGCAACTCACCAACTGGCTCCTCGAGTGCGGTGCCCGGATCATCGAAGACGTCTCACCCAACGGCGGCCGCCACATCTACATCCCCCTCACCGAACGTCTGGGACTGACCGAGGCCCGCGAGATCGTCGACGCCCTGGCCCTGCGCTTCCCCACCATCGACGCCGCCCCACACCGCTCCGCGCGCTCAGGGTGCATCCGCACCCCCGGCTCACGCCACAAGAGCGGCGGCCACCAACAACTCGTGACCACACTCGCGGCCGCCGTCGACATCCTGCACCGCCCGAACCAGGTTGACGTCGTCCAGGCGCTACGCATCCGCCTGGCACCCCAGATCGCCATCCGCCGGGCCCAGCAGGTTGCCGCGATCGCCACGCCGGCCCCGGAGATCCCGACCGCTGGCGACGCCGCCGCCCGGACTGGTGCTGTGCGGGCGCTGAGCCTGGCCATCACACGCATCGCCCGCGAAGGCATCTACGACGCGAACCGCTACGGCTCCCCCTCCGAAGCCCGGATGGCAGTCATGACCGCGGCCGCCCGCGCCGGCTGGCGCCTGGCCGACGTCGTCGTCCGCCTCGAGGACGGCCGCTGGCCAGGCCTAGCCGGCATGTACGCGACCAACCGCCCACAAGCAGCCAAGCGCCGTGAGCGCATCGGCGCCGACTGGCACAACGCCCGAACCTTCGTCGCAAGAACCCCCGCACAGAAGGCGGGCAGTAATGTCCTCTCATCCAACACAAGCCTGCTTAAGCCACTAGCGGGGGGCGCTAGACCGTCAGTCTCAGATGCTTCAGACGTCCAAGCCGAGCACCAGTTCATCCGCACCTGGACGACAGCGTTCCTGGCCTTCGAGACTCACCGCTTCCCCGGTGCGGGCCTGAAGATCCGTTGGCTCACTCGAGCCCTCGCCGAGGCCGGGCACAAGAGCGGATCGAGGTACTTCTCCTTCGGCACCCGAGCCCTAGCCGTAGCCACAGGCAGCGACCACACCACCGTCGCAGCCCAGCTCAAGATCCTCACCGAGCTCGGGTGGATCGACCTCATCGAATCCGCACACGGCCGTGACGCCGACACCTACGCACTCACCCTGCCCGAGGGCACACAGGCCGCTGACCTGCGCTGGCACACCGGCACCATCCACGCTTTGCGCCCAGCGTTCCGCGAGCTCGGCGACGTTGCCGCGTTGGTCTTCGAAGCTCTCGAACTTCAGCGCGCGACCACCATCACCGAGCTCGTCGCGGTACTGGGTTGCGCACGCTCGAGTGTCACTGACGCCGTTGACACTCTCAGTGCCTATAACCTCGTCCACCGCTCTCCTACCGCCCTGATCGCTCACCCGGAAAACCTGGCTCGTGTCGCCGAAGACCTCGGCGTCACCGAAGCCATCGCACAGCAGCTCAAGACCTACGCCAACCACCGCCGGATCTGGCACGCCTGGCTCGCCCGCCACGACCAGGACTTCGCCGAGGTCGTGGCTGAGCGAGACATCTACGACGCCGAGATGGACGAATACTGGCTCCCCCCACCCGACGACCCCACCTGGACCCTGACGGCACTCCTCGTCGCCTGACCATGAGCCCGCAGGCGCTCTTCGCGAGGTTGACCCGCTGTGCCCAAGCTCCACTAGCGCCCCGACCGCTGCGTCACCGCTTCTCCCAACGTGGCTCCAATCGCACTAGAGAGAGACGCTATCGCCGGGCGCCCCGCTGCGATGCACGCAAAACGACTGCGACCCACCGCCACAACGCGCTGAGATCTGAAACCCCGCCTGACGGCCAGGTTCACCTCTACCATCACGCTATGAACTCCGAAGCGCCCCTGCCGCTCGTCGACGCTTGGCCGGGGCGCAAGACCGACTGGCCCTCCGTGTTCCACTACACCTCAGCGGCCGGGCTCCTAGGCATGATCGAGCACGGTGACCTATGGGCCAGTGAAGCCGGAGGCCTCAACGACTACTCCGAGATCTCCGCCGGACGCGACTTCATCCGCGAGGCATGGCCAGCCGAGCGCGACCGGTTCGCAAGCCGTTACGACCCGGACTCCGCAACGCTCCTCGACCAGATGATCATGCAACTCGGCTCCGACTGGTGGTCTACAGGACCAGACGGAGTCTTCGTCCTGTGCGCCTCGACCGTCGACGATGACGCCAACCAATGGCGCCTCTACGCAGACAACGGGCGCGGCTTCAGCGTCGAGCTCGACACACAACCAGGCTACGAACTCATTCCCAGCGATCTCAAGCCCCAGACGCCGTACATCGAGGCGCTCAAGAACCGCGGTGGCCCCGTAGAGGTCTCCCCTTGGCGATCTGTCCTCTACGACCCAACTCAGCGCAAGTCCGCCCTGCATGAAGTACTCGACCGGATTGGCCAGCGCACACTCAAGATGCTCGAATCCACCCTTGAGCAGCAGATCGCCGGTCTTGAACAAGTCGGTAGTGCGGCACAAGACCTCGACACTCTCTGCCAACTCATCAAATCCCCCGGCTTCGCAGGCGAAAACGAGGCGCGAACAGTCGTCTCCTTCCGAAGCGCATCCCTCGCAGATGACTACGTCTTCTACCGCGCCACCAGCACAGGCATCGTTCGCACCATCCACCTACGCCAGACCGGCCAACCAGAATCCCCCGCCAGCCGAACCGATGCACCGCTCCTGCCCATCAAACGCATCATCATGGGACCCGCACAACGACACGACCTCGGAGCACCCGCCCTGCGAGCACTTCTCGCCCGCCACGGCTATGAAAATGTCCCAGTCGAGGCATCCCAGGCCTCCCTGAGATGGACGTGACGCCGAACCCACCGCTGAAGCGAAGTCCAGACCTTCTTGCCCGCGCACTAGCTCCCCACCTCACCGGCTAGATAGGCGGCCATCGATCTAGATCGATAGATATATATCTACCTATCGATCTAGATCGACGGGTAGATGTATACCTAGGTAGGTAGGTAGGTCGCTAGACAGGTTGCCATCGAGATTGGTAGATTGCAGACATGACGGATCTGGACTGCAACACCATCGCCTCCGAAAAGGGCGGCGTCGGCAAGACCGCCTGCACCATCGGCATCGCCGCCGAACTCGCGAACCGCGGCCTCCGCGTGGGCCTGGTCGACCTCGACCCACGCGCCACGACGACCACCTGGACAGGTGTCGAGCCCGGACCGGGGGAGCATGTTGGCGCGATCCTCGGCAGCGACGACGTCACCGGAGCGGCTGAAGAGCTCGCGCTGGCCTGCGCGTGGAACGCCAACATCCGCGTCGTGCCCGCCGCCAGAGACATCGCATCTCTCGAGTCCGCACCGCAGGAGTACGGGGATCTGCGCCTCAAGCGCTCCATGGCCGACTGGGACGTCGACGCGATCATCATCGACTCACCCAACCGGCAAGGCGGCTTCCTCATCCGCAGCGCCCTCGCCGCTAGCACTCGCGTCACCTACACCACTACGCCCGACGAAGATGGGCGCACCGGAGTCATGTGGGCCCGGCACAACGTCGCGAAGTTCAAAGAGCTCAGCCTGCTCAACCCCGACCTCCAAGAGGCCGGCATCGTCGTGACCCGCTGGCCCGACACCATCCCCACCCTCGACGCCCGGGGCGCACTCGAAGCTCTCGATGAGGACAGCCCCGGCATGGTCCTACGCCCCCTCATCCCAGAACGAGTCATCGTGCGGGAGATGCGCGCAGCAGAACGGTGGTGGGGGGAGTACCGCAAGGGCAAGGTCATTGCCGAAGCTTTCGCCGACCTTGTCGACGTCCTGTACCCCCACACCACCCGGAAAGCAGCGACAGCATGAGCGCCACCAACGACGAGCGTCCCCCTGCCCGACGACGGGCTGCGCCCGCACTCCCAGACCCCATGAGCCCTGTCGCTCCCACACAGCCAACACCCGTTTTGGCCGAGCCGGCGCTGGCAGCGACCCCACGTGACGACTCGCGGCCCACGCCGGTGCGCTCGGAACGCACAGCGGCGCCGAAGGTCGACCCCTACGACCAGGAACAGTGGTCAGGGTTCACCTCAGCGCTCGGAGGTCGCGTGGCTGTCGAAGCCAAAGAGCTTCTCGCGCCCCTGGCGAAAGCCTACGGCCTCAAGACAGAACGGGCAGTCATCGAAAAGCTCGTCATCGACGCCGCCAGAGCGAAGCTCCCAGACGGCCCACCCGCAAGCTGAGCGGGTGCAGCGAGCAGGCGGGGGAGGGGCGTGGCGTCGCCTCACCGGCTGCTGGCACCCAACACGCACCTCGACGCGCCCTCGCGGAAAAGCAGGGCTACGGGAGGGCGAAGTCCCCGAGGATCTCGCGGAGGGTCTCGAGTGCGTCGGTGGCACCTTCAATGCTCAGTGCGGTGCGCTTGTCTCTGGCCAGGTGACCCAGCATGTTGTTGAGAAGTTCGCGGTCTCCACACGTCGCCGGCGCGACGTTGCGAGGGACACACCCCCTCGCGCTCCCCCGACCGTGGTCACCCCGGGACGCCCCTCGCACAACTGTGGACGGCCCGAGCTCCGGACCCACGTCACGTCGACGGCCAGGGCTCACCCCCGCCGGGGTGGCGCAGCTCGGTCCGGACGTCCTCGCGCGGGAGCAACGTCATTCGCGACTGTGGGTCCCGCGCATTCGGGTGCCACCCCACCAGCACTCGGAAGGGGACAACCGCCGTTCCAAGATCCGTGCCCGACACATCGACAGGTGTACGGTCCAGCCCACGCCGGTGTCGACCTCCACCACGAGCGATCGTTTTCGGGTGAGGTCGCGCCTGGGGCAGGGGATACCCGACACCAGCAAAGCTAGCGCGCCAGATCTCGCGGGTGTGGGTCGTGGTCGTGCCGTGGGTCAGCGATGAATGCTCGCTCGTAGATGTCATACACAACGGCTGCCTTCAGATCGTTGTAGCGGGCAGCCCCGTCCCCTGCTGAAGCGACGGCCTTCGCAGCGTTGTATCGCTCCCGGTCTGCCGCGTTCGTCCTGAGCCAGTCCGTGAAGACCAAGTGCCGTTGCGGCTCGATCGCACCCGGGCTCCAGACATGGAGGTTGGTGTTGGGCCTCGCGAACGTGAGTTGTCGGTGAGGGTCGCCGCTCATCACGTCACGGAAGATGAGGCTAAAACCGGCGGCCTCCAACTGAGGTACGTAGCTGTGCTCATCCTCGACGTCCAGGACGGTCAAGTCCGCATCGATGACAGGTTTCGCAACGAGGCCGGGCACCGACGTGGAGCCGACATGGCAGATCGACAGAGCGAGATCTCCGATCGACTTCGTGAGTACACGACCAACCTCAGCGAACTGCTCGCGCCAGCCTTCGTCATGAGCCTGCACGGCACCGGGAACTGTCTGACGGGATGACACTCGCTCTCCTTGCCTAGCGGCATTCGCATCAGGGCTGAAAGGTCGCCACAGAGGGTGCGTTCTCATGCCACCACCCTCACACGGGCGATGAGCGTGCTGGCCACCACACCGAAAACGACCGTCTCCGGTCACTCCCGCCGGGTCTGACTCACGGTCTCTGCGAGGGCGTCTACGAGCCTGAGCATGGCAGGGCCGGCCTGCTCCAAGGCTGCTCTGTCGGCAGGGGTCAGCAGGTCGAGCGCGGCGTCGATCGTCGCGATCCGCTCGGACGCCGCGTGCCTCATGAGCCGGTCTCCGTCGTCGGTGGCGCTCACGAGCACTGCTCGCGAGTCGTCGGGGTGGGGATCCCGACGGGCCAGGCCCAGGGTCTCGAGGCCGTCGACGATGCGGGTCATCGTGGGGCCGGCCACGTCTTCCGACGCCGCGAGGCGGCCGAGGGGGGTCGGGCCGCCGAACACGAGCACAGACAGCGCGCTCAGTCGCGCGGGTGTCAGGCCTGCGCCACGGTCGACGACGTCGAGCCACCGCATGATCCGGGTGGCGCTCGAGTTCAGCTGCCCGGCAGTGGTCCCGAGCATCCCGGCTCTTGTGTCTCCCATCTCTTGTGTATAGCATCCCTACTGAAATATACGTAGCATCCCTACTGAAATGGAGACGACAGTGAAGCTTGCACAGGTGGCCCAGCGCGCCGAGGACCTCGACCGAGCGCAGACGTTCTACACACAGCTCCTCGGGACAGAGCCAGCAGGGCGGGTCGATCCTGCAGGCCTGCTGTTCTACGCGGTCGGGGACACCAGGCTGATGCTGGACCTGGCGGCACCGTCCGCCGTGCTCTACCTGGAGGTCTCGGACCTCCGAGGGCGGGTCGAGCAGCTCCGTGCGCGCGGTGTGGTCGTCGAGAACGAACCCCACGTGATCTTCGAGCACGAGGACGACAGCCTCGGGCCGGCGGGCTCGGCAGAGTGGCAGGCCTTCGTCCGCGACAGCGAAGGCAACCTGGTCGGGCTCATCGAGCACGTCGTGTCTGCGGCCTAGCCGGACCTCCGGCTGGATCACCACCAGGCCCATTGCCCCTCACCACCAGGCGGGGCGATGGGCTCGGCCCGCGCCCAGAGGGGTCCCGGTCGACGGTCGTGATCGTCTGAAGTGCTGGAGAGATCCCCCGGGCGGGCGGTGCCGGTGACGTCAGGTGGGCTCAGCGGCCGGTGGCCAGCTGGAGGATCTGTGCCCGCTCTAGGCTGGTGAGGTCGGAGAGCGCCAGTACTTCTTGCAGGATCGCGGACTTGCCCGCGATGTAGGTCGCACTGTCCATGCCGGGATCAGCCGAGAGCTCGATCTTGACTGTCGCGTAGCGGTCTCTGAGGTCTGCGCGGTCGCGGAGCACGTTGCGGACTTCGAGGTGGTTGCGGAGGTGGAGCGTCCCTTCCGTGCACACGTAGACGTGCCGGGTCGGCGACGTGTCTGGTGCGCGGAACGCCTCGCGACCTGCGACACCGAGGTCACCCCGGTGTGCGTAGCCTGCCGTCCCCAGTGCCTCGATGGCCTCCGCGACGTGCTCTGCGGCCACGATCACGTCGATGTCGATGACAGGTTTTGCAGCGAGGCCAGGGACGGACGTGGACCCCACGTGCTCGATCGCCCGGACAGGCACGCCTGCCAGCGCACCCCGTAGGGCTGCTGCCACCATCTCGAACTGGAGGGGCCACTGCTCGGAGTACTCGACTACCTCGATCGCCATCAGAACATCTTTCCACGGCGTCACCGCGTATCCACCGACACCGAAAACGATCGTTTCCGGTGGACGGGCTGTCGACTCCCATCGACCAGCACCAGAAACGGTGGCCGCCCAAAACGTGGTTTTGAATCGGTCACCGTTTCTGGTGGACTCGGTTGGTCGTGGGTTCTGGTGCGGTCCGAAAGGTGAGGGACCCACGGCCGCTGCGGACACCAAGCAGGGGCCTTCAGCCTCGGTCGCGTGCCATGGCTTCCTCGGTGTTGCGGGTGCCGGTTGCCGCGCCGTGGGGTGAGGCGGCGTCGATCTGTGCAAGGTCCTGCGGAGTCAGGGTCACGCTGGCGGCCTCGACGTTCTCCTCGACACGGTGGGGCTTGGTCGTCCCGGGGATGGGGGTGGTGCCGGCCTGGATGACCCATGCCAGGGCGAGCTGGGCGGGGGTGATGCCCTTGGTTTCGGCGATCGTGCGGAGCGCGTCGACGATGCGCAGGTTCGCTGCGATCGCCTCGTCCGCGAACCGCGGAAGGTTGCGCCTGGCGTCTCCTTCGGGAAGGTCGTCCTTCCGTGTCATGGTGCCGGTGAGGAACCCGCGGCCCAGCGGGGAGAAGGGCACGAAGCCGATACCGAGCTCGCGAGCGGTCGCCAAGACTCCGTTGTGCTCCGCATCGCGCTCGAACAGGCTGTACTCGGACTGGATGGCTGTGATGGGGAACGTGGCGTGCGCCCGACGGAGGGTGGCAGCGGACGTCTCAGAGACACCGATGTAGCGGACCTTGCCCGACTCGACGAGCTCTCCCATCGCGCCGACGGTCTCCTCAATCGGCACGGCGGGGTCCACGCGGTGCAGGTAATACAGGTCGACGTAGTCGGTCCCGAGGTTCTGCAGAGACCGGTCCAGGGCACGGCGCGCGTAGGCGGGGGAGCCATTGAGACCACGCGGTGTGCCGTCGTCGTCGAACTCGATGGCGAACTTCGTGGCGACCGTGACCGACTCCCTGTCTGCGCCGAGCGCCCTGCCCAGCAGCCGTTCGTTGAGGAACGGGCCGTAGGCCTCGGCTGTGTCGAAGAGCGTCACGCCCAGGTCGAGCGCACGCCGGATCGTCGCGACCGACGTCGCCTCGTCTGCGCCGCCGTAGAAGGCGCTCATCCCCATGCACCCCAGTCCGAGAGCGGATGTCATAAGCCCCTGGGAACCCAGTGCTGTCTGCTCCATGTCGTGTGTCCTTCCTCGCGGTGCGTCCGGAAGCCTCCGGACAAGACGAGCCTGAACCCTGGTGTGCGCACCATGTCAAGCGCGATAGTTGACCCATGCCACTCACTCACTCCTCCGAGACCGGAGCTCAGCTGACGATCAGCGGCGCTGCACACGAGCTCGGCATCACCGTCGACACGATCCGCTACTACGAGAAAGAGGGGATCGCGCCAGCCCCCGGGCGAGGCCCCGACGGGTGGAGGCGCTACGACGCCGACGCGCTGAGCTGGCTCGCCGGGGTGGTCATGCTGCGAGGGACCGGGATGAGCGTCCGGGAGATGCGCGAGTACGCAGCCGCCTACCGCGCTGGCTCGAACCCGCAAGAACGGTTGGCGATGCTCGAAGAGCACCGTGAGACGGTGATGGCGCAGCTCGAGGGCGTCCATCGTCATCTGGCAGCCCTCGATGCCAAGATCGCTCGATACCGTGACCACCGAGATGGTTCAGCTCGCTCTGGGTCGCAGGAGCCTCTTGCGTCCTAAACACGTCAAACCTACCGCGCTCGCACCAGAAACGATCGTTTTCGGTGGCGGCCAGCTCGACGTCGGTCGGGGTGCGACACGCCGACCGCGGGTGCACCGAAACCCGCTCCCGGAACCTCGTTGCCCCGAAACCCGGCACCAGGCGTTTCTGGTGAGTCCGGGGGAGGGGGTGTCGCCCCTCGAGCACCTGGGGACGGCCTGAGCTCCGTCGCTGCGCGGCTCCACCCGCCCACAGGGGCACGACGGGACCCAGGGCGGGGCAGAGGTGGTTCAGGCTGCAGGCAGCGACGCGATGCGTCGATAGAGCGTGGCCCTGGACATGCCGAGGTCGCGTGCGACTTGGCTAGCGGGTTCACCGGCGTCGATGAGTCGTTGGGCGTTGCGGATCTGGCTGTTGGTGAAGGTGGGCCGGCGGCCGCCGAGGTCGGCGCCGGCGGCGCGGCGTTTGGTGACGGAGTCGTTGATGCGTTCGCGCTTGATCTCGAGCTCCATCTGGGCCAGTGCGGCCATGACGGTGAAGACCATGGAGCCGGTGGGGGTGGAGGTGTCGACGTTGGCGCCTCCGAGGTTGAGCACGCGCAGCGCTGCTCCTCGGGTCTTGAGCTCGTCAGCGAGGGTGAGCATGTTGACCGTCGAGCGTCCGAGGCGGTCGAGGGTGGTGATGACGAGTGTGTCGCCAACGTGGAGCGCGGCGAGGGCGAGGTCGAACTGTGGCCGGCGTGCTCGAGCGCCCGAGACGCCGTGGTCGACGTAGAGGTCGTCACGCCGGACGCCGGCGCCGAGCAGGTCGTCGGCCTGGCGGTCGGTCGACTGGTTTCTGGTCGATACGCGTGCGTAGCCGATCAACTTGCTCATAGTGACCTCGAATGTGTCTCGCAACCGACGTTGGCGATACTCAACTTAGCCGATGGATGCGAGACATAGTTGTGAGACTCGCCGCTTGGCCTGGCGCGGCCATAGCGTGATCGGCAGTCGAGGGGTGGACGAGACGTCTCGCAACTCTAGAGTTGGAAGACGGCTTGGGCAGAGCTTCGCTGCCGCGTTGTGCTCAGCAAGCCGTTCATCGCTGTCGGTGAGGGACAAGCGTTTCGATCGGCTTGATGATGTCCTTGCGCTCTCGACACGAGCGCTCCGCGAAGGCATTGTCGAGGACGGCGAAGAGCCTCGCTGCGATGAGGGCGACTGTGATCAGGACGACGACGACTGCGATGAGGTTCGACGTGCTTTCGATTGCGACCTTAGTGAGGCCGAGGACGAGCGCGGTGAAGGGTGCGCGTTTCATGGTTTCTCCAGGTCGAGTGAGCGACCGTCGCTCACTGTGCTCAGGCGGCTCGTGCGGCTGCCGCTCTGTTTTTTGGGCACAAAAAAGGCCCGCCGGAGCGGGCCTGCTGGTTGGTGTGAAGTTGGACTATCGGCGTGCGGCACGCAGGACGTGCAGTGGGTCGAAGAGGTACTTGTTGCCGTCTCGCCCAGTGGGGGAGAGGTGGCCTCGTTTGACCCACACGCGGATCGTGGACGGGCTCACGCCAACGAGTCGCGATGCCTCGAGGGCGGTGATCGGGCGCCGGTACCGAGGGGCGGTCCCCGGTTCCTGAACGTGCTTCGTTCGAAGGTGGGTCTGTTGGCCGGCACGTTCCACGTCGCTGCGCAGGTAGAGGGCGGCTGTGCGGCGGGTGCCTGAACGTTGGAGGTAGCCACGAGTCACCCACTTCCTGATCGTCGCTGGCTGCACGTCGAGGTGCCGCGCCGCCTCGACTGCGGTCAGGAGATCTGACGGCCGCTTGGGGCGGGCAGGCTGGGGTGGAGGAAGCGTCTGGCGCGGTGGGGGGGAGGGGCATGTCCGGTCGAAGCTTGGCGCGCAGCACGGCAAATTGTTTCTTTCGTCGAAGCAAATGTGGTTATCGCATGATGTACGCGAACTAATCCCAGCTCTCCGGCGGCGTTAGGCCCGGTCTAGCGGTATTCTTCGCGGCTTCCCTAACAAGATCATCAATCAGTTCCCAATCCAGATCTGCATGATAGGGATCATCGACGATTACAACTTTGACGTTGTAGCCGAGAGTGCGCACGCGGGCTTGAATCTCACTGAAGAAATCTCTCTCATATTTTGAGACGGCTGCTGAACGGATCTGGATGGCGGTCTGCAGTTTGCTCGACAGTGAAACAAGCAAAGGATCGGGATCAATGATCAAAGCAAAACCTATCCGCGGATCAAATACGTCATTAAATTCGGCATAGAGTGATCGTGGAAGCTCGTCGGCATTTAGAGGCGACTTCTCGCCCATTTGTCGCCGCCACGAAACGACGGACGGATGGTTCGAGGTGTTTAGCCTAGCGTTCCAGGCGGCGGCATAAGCATTTTCCAGCATGTCGGTCGCGTAATCGTAGGGGCCGAGTTCCATAGCAAGAATACTTTCGCCGTCGATCGGAGACATGAGAATCGGATCTTGGCGCCGGCTGTTCAATCTGCCGATCTTTGAGAATCGCCGAACCCACACACCTTTCGGAGCGTCATAGAACTTTTCTCTGATTTCGCGCACGATGTCGGGCGTTAATATCGAAACGAAAAAAACGATGAGTGGAGGTAGGAGCACCAATGATACCGCCCACCCAATGAGAGGAGTATCTTCCGGCCCGTCTTCTAGTCGAAACGCCACCGTTCCGGTGATGCCGAGTGACCACCCAAGAACCCCCGCGCTCTTTCCGATACCGTCTAGACGCTTCCCTGCGATCGAACTCGCGCCATGCGTTGCAGCCCTCAGAAGTTGCGCAATACCGTTCAACAGAAGTCCGATTACGACAAAGACTATGAAGTTGTATCGGAGGTCTTCTCCTAATTGAGCGATGGCGGCCTCGGCGTAAGATCCGGCCAGCAGGCCCGCGACGGCCGGGGCCGGAGTGATCAACTCTGCGGCACTCATGACAAAAGCTTGAACCAGCGCACGATCGGAAACCGAAGAGCCGTTGTTCGAGATCGCCGATGCCCAACCAAAAGAAAATGCGGCGCCAGCGAAGTAGACTAATGCAGCAAGAGCACCCCATCTACTAAGGGCTGGGTAGTGACCTAGGCCCCTCAAAATTTTCGCGGCGCCGTTCACGGACGGCGCCACGGGTCGGCGGCTCGGGTTGTAGCCATCCTTGTGTTTAGGCGAGGGCTGTCCCCAGCCGGCAGCTCAGCCCGTCGGCCGACCCACACTGAGTGGGTTGCTGAAACAAAGAGTCCATTCTCGGCCCTTCCCCTTAGAACACCAAGGCGCGTTCTGCCTTCCACTACCTGCAGGCCCAAGCCGTCTGGGGAAACCAGGTTGCACGCAAGAAGGATCGGCGGCCGCAGCCAGGTTCCATGGTTCTGCCACATTGCAGTAACTTCCTCCCCCCTGGATGCGACAAGGTGGGCGTGGATTTTAGCATTGTGTTCCAGCAAGTCGCGTTCCGAAGCCCCGGTGGAAAGGCAAACAAGCTCCTCGTGGTCGTGGTCTTCAAGGTTCCAGGATATTGAATCCAGATCTATGTGTCCGTAGTCTGTTAAGAAGTGGTCTAGATGGTCATAGAGCCATTGTTCGAGCACGTCATCGGGCCAATTTAAAGACGCCGGAACACTCTCGACCTTATAGCCATCGAAGCCGTTCCCATGCTCGCGGTGTAGTTCGGCTATTCCCTGCAGATCAATTAATCGCATACTCTCTCCTTGGTATTTGCTAAGCTGGAGCGCCCGGTTTGACCTAATTCAGGAAAGCTGCGGAGTCAGATCCGAAACTGGCGCTTCGCCACGTATTGGCACGGTACCTTATCGCCACGTCGAACCCTAGGCAGGTGGCGCCCATCGGAGTCTTCCGGTTGCCGAAACAGACGGGATTACGCGTACCGACTTGTGACC
>Ga0247813_10000332_pt1 | contig 49799 bp, 48 predicted proteins | sample UWRJL169409C1_FD_180719 | JGI IMG/M metagenome (GOLD analysis project Ga0247813, IMG submission 180719) | Plant litter microbial communities from Arlington Agricultural Research Station in Wisconsin, United States - UWRJ-L169-409C-1 | ecosystem: Environmental > Terrestrial > Plant litter >... | reverse complement strand
TTGCTCACGGTGGCGCCACCACGCAAAATATCAACCTGTTGCAAAAAGTGGGCCCGGCAGCAGATAGGTCATCCATGTACACGGCCATACGAAATAATTTCAAACAGTTTTACAAAGACCATAGCATCACCAAACGATTCACGGTCCCTGATATTCCCGATAGTTATGAAGCGGATATTGTTGCATATCCTGATATCCACAGTTTCTTTTTAAATCTTGATGCTACAATCAATGAAGCAAAAAAAGCGGGTGCACAGTTTCAGAAAGATTACGAGAAACAACTGACGAATAATATGAATCAGCGCATGGCGCAGGTACAGCAGATCTCTGCCAACATTGGCAAACCCGGCGCTGCCAGGATGGTGAAGGATTTGAAAGCGGGGCTAACCAATCCTTTTATGGCACATGCCGCATTTATGCTCAATGCCATCGACAATCCTCAATACAGCGTTTCTTACACCAGCCGCATGAAAAAACAGGCAGAGGACAGGTTGAATGCTGAAAACGAATTGAAACAAGCTTTGAAAACAGATTTCGACAATAAAATAAATGCGTTGGTAAAAGAAAAAAGCAACCTGGATGATGGAGAGGGAAAAGGCGCTGCAAATGAAAGGGCCGTACAGATCGAACATGAACTTTGCCGCCTTAAAACAGGAAGACAGGATAAATGGCTGAAGGAATCGGCAAAAATAAACAACCAGTTTATCCGCAATATGGAAGGCTTGCTGAATCAGCGGTTGCAGGAATATCTTTTCTGGAATACCATTGTTATGCAATCCATGCAAGACCCCACTCCGGTCAATTACCAGGCCTATGTGGGTTACCTGAATAACCTTTATGGTTTCCGGACTTTCTTTCCTTTTTATGTGGATGGTGGCTTTTCAAAACCTTGTGGTGATTACCTGAAAACCGATCATGCCAAGAAAGGCAAAATACAGGTTTGGGAAAAAGAACATTGCGAAGTGGATTTTGGATTTGATGCAAAAGTGGTTGCCGGAAAAATGAACTGTGAAGGATTTACAATATCCGGCGATCTGAAAGCCGGCTCCTTTAGCTATACAAAAAATTACGATCCTGTTACCTGGGAAACAACAGGGCATAGCATTTCTGCAAAGGCCGGCAAGGATAAAGAATTTGAAATAACAAAAAAACTCGGGGGCAAAGTCGGGGCATCGGTAGAGACGACCATCCAATTTGATGGCAATATGAATCCCGTAGACCTGATCGTTCAGGGCTCGGCTGGTGTGGAAGTGAATGGGCCAATGGGTGGTGGCGTTTCAGCAGACCTGGGTTCTGTTACCGTAAGCGTGAATGGCGGCTTTAATAGTTCCGGCCCGGGTTTTACATCGTTTGGAAGTAGTTTTCTAAGAAACTAGATCATACTAAAAAACAGTTACAAGAAATCTTCAGTGATAGTTTTGATCCTCACATTTTTTGTTAACCTGCTGTATGCCCAAAAAACAACGGCTCCAAAAGAGCAGCCCGTTCCTTGCAATGGCAACGCCGATGAGCTTGAACTTGCCGAAGACCGTGGGTTTTCAAAAAGGATATTCGAAAATTTTACGCAGCATTTTGACTTTGAAGTATTACATAAAATGCTTGATTAACATTTGTATTTGTAAAGAATAAAACAAACAACATGGAAGGGATCATACTTCCTATCTCTGCTGCCTGTGCTCAAAGGTTATTACGATTGCTTTTCGGTATGTGACTGACCCGGCATCATTGAGGATACTTAATAATTTTACAAGAAATTCTGAGTTTGACAACTTGATGGAAATGGTGGAATAAAAAACGCCTTGCTCTTGCTGCATTGAATATATATATAAGTTCCTGGGCAACACAGATGTCCTGGAGGTGTTACCATGCTATTCCTTCACCACACTTCCATATTGTCCTCAGCATTTTTGCAAATTGCAGATCAAGCGTTTTTTTTGAATAAAGATTTTTGAAGATTGCGATTTATACGGGGAATGACCTACCAATAATCGATTGAATTATTAGGATAATCCTATTTCTTCCTATAATATTGCAAGACTTTTAAGCCCTTAATTTATCAAAGCTCTTTTATTTCAAAAATGAAAATCATTTTTTCTTTCCTCGCAATTTTTATTGGACATTTCGGTTTTTCGCAGACGAGCAAAACTACAAACGACTCTGCGAAATTTATAAAATACATACGGGCGAGCCTCGCTTCTTTCACTTTTAATGGCCAGGTGCCAGCGGGTGATGGCTGGGCAATTTTAGAAAAACAGTTTGCAGATAATCAATTTGTAGCCTGGGGCGAATACCACAACTCGCCGGTGTTATCGCAGTTATCTGCGTATGCCCTTCAAAAAGCTGCCGGTTATGGGTTCAAAAAATGGTGTGTGGAAGTAAGCCCATTTGTAGCGGATGAATTAATGCGCATCTCAAAAGAGAAAGATCCGTTCGGCAGCATTCAGGCGATATCAAAAGATCACCCGGATTATGGGACTTTTCCTTTTTTCAAAACGAAGGAAGATGTGGAAATGCTGACAATCGCAGCTAAAAATAATTATTCCATCTGGGGAATCGACCAGGAATTTCAAATGGCATTTCCGTATTGTATCACCAAAATTTACAATGCCCAATCCCCCACAGTAAAAAAAGGATATAAGGGAGTTTATGACAGCTTGCTGGCAAAATGGTGGATGCCTGAAGTAAAATTGATCGACAGTTTAAAGCATGTTACCTCACAAAAGAATTTCAGGATGGCGTTAGATGACCTGAAAATATCAAGAACCATCTATTACGAGAGCGATAATCTGATGAGGGCAGATCTGATGAAGAAAAATTTTTACCGATACTATGACCAGTCAAAAAAGCAGGAAAAAGTTTTTTTTAAAATGGGAGCAAACCACCTGGCAAAGGGACTTAACCTGATGACCGATCTCTATGATATCGGGAATGCAGTATTTGAACTTTCGCAGCGTAACAATTCAGGGTTTGCCAATGTTTATTTTATTAACCGGTATTACACTGAAAAAGGTGTGGTCATGGATGATCTGGCGAGTGAAGAAAATGAATACCCGAAAGAATTTTTGCAATTGTATGATAAAGAAAAATGGGTAGTGTTGGACATCAGGCCACTCAGGCAAAAATTAAAAAACGACAAGACACTTACCGCGGATACTTATAGCATCCTCAACAAATATGATATTATCGTGGTTTCTCCGGAAGTGATGAAATAATGCAATGTAAAAAGTTATAATATCATTCTCTTGAATTAAAACAGCTTTTCGGATTTCGCCATTTTCGATTGATACATGGTACTTTTTATGCCTGTAATACCGCCAATTATTTATTGGCCTCTTCCAGATTGTCCGGGAGCCCTACTTTGGTTAGCGGTTTTTCTTTTTTATTGTGCAACAATTTCAGGATGGGTATTTCTTCCATGACGTATTCCTGCATATCTTCAGGGAGTAATCCTTTATCCCAAAGGTCAACAAGATATTCCAATGTTTTTACATGGAGGTCGGCGGCATTGATAGTAGGTGTATGCATGAGCTAGTGTTGGCAAATGTATAGCCATAACAGATACCTGCTCTTATAAAATATTCTTAAATCGTTTCACAATCTTTTGATTCCTGTTAATGTTTCGCAGCAGGGTTAGAGGTTAGGGTGTTAGGGGTTAGCTTAACAGAATTGTTTGAATGAGCAGAAAAATTATTTAACTAATTCCTGGAGCAGCCTGGCATTCTCATAGGCAGCGCCAATTGTATTATTGAAATAAGCATACACATCTTTCCCTTTATCCGCCCATTGCTTGATTAAAGCTGCATATTTTTTCAGTTCTGTTGCATCATAACTTCCGCGGTAGTCTCCGGCTATTCCATGAAAACGCATATAGACCATTGATGCCTTTTTATTCAGCTGTATATTCCTGCTTTTAGGTATATCGTGCAACACGAGAGATGCATGGTATTCGTCCAGCAACTCCATCGTTTCATTCACGTACCAATCAGTATTACGAAATTCAACTGCCATGGGCCACTTCTGATCGAAAGCATTTATTTGTTCGAGGATATTTTCTACTTTATGGTAATAATCTATTCCGATCTTACCCGGGAATTGCAGCAGCAACGGTCCCCGGGTGTTACCGGCTTTTTCTGCAGCCGATAAAAACCGGTCGATATCTTTCGCTTCGTAATTCAACTCTTTTATATGAGTGATATTCTTCCAAAGTTTTGTACTGAATTTAAAGCCAGGCGATACCTCATTGGACCATTTTTCGAAAGTGGAAGGCAGCGGAACCTTATAAAAACTACTGTTGATCTCCACAGTATTGAAAATTGAAGCATAATAATTCAAGCGGCTTTTATTTTTAAAAGCCTCCGGAAAACTTTGTTTATTTCCGGGGATAACGATGTTGCTGGTGCCAATGTATATATTTCCTTTTTTCATTTATTAACTGGATAATGGGAGCCAACTGATCTCCGGCTTGCATTTATTTTATATCTACACAATAAATATACCTTCAGGTCAAAAAAGCAACGGCTATAAATTGAATATTTAATGGTTAATATTTTATTTCTATTCTTGCTGCCTGCGCTGCCATAAAACACTCAACATGGGAATATGTAGAAATCTTTCAACAAACCTGCGGATAATATTGATTCAAAAAGTTAACCAAAGCTAATGTCATCAAAAGAAAACGGTGAATGCATCAGCACCCACCGCTCTAAAAATGTCAATAAGTAAGGATCAATCCTGTTCAGCCGCTTCAAGGTTGATAGCAGATTCAGCGATATCGGTGAGGCCGCTGTCGGCGTCTTTTTCTTCCTGGAGTGTTTCTTCAAGTAAGGCTGCAGCTTCAGTTTCACCAAGGATAGTCGCGAAAGCTACCAACGTACCATAGGTAGCTATTTCGTAATGCTCGATCTTCTGACTGGCTGCGATGATGCCGGCGTCCCTTACTACTCCCTGCACTGTCTCTTCCAATATACCTTCGCCTTCTTTTATAAGTCCTTCCATAGCATCACATTTCTTGGCCTGGGCTTTCTTCCCTACCAGTTGAAATACCTCTTCGAGTCTTGCTACCTGCCCTTTGGTCACCTCAAGATGGTCTTTGATCGCAGCTACCAGTTCGGGAGAAGTGGCATTTTTAGCCATTTTTGGCAAGGCCTTCGTAAGCGCTTTCTCCGCCCAATAAATGTCCTTTAGAGAATCTTCAAATAATTTCCGTAGTCCGTCCGCGGCTTCGCTGGTAGGTTTTACCATGCCCGCGGCAGACGATTTTGCGGGCGCTTTCTTTGGAGCAGATTTTTTTGCTGCTGATTTTGTTGCCATGTTGGTAGTATTTTTTGTGTTTGAATAATAAATCTTATATGTAATTATTGTGCCGAATCCATGAAGTGGAATTTATTTGCCGGGCGGGCATGTCGAAAGGCGTTCAGCCGGGCGGACCCGCCCGGCTGAACACCGTTCGGACGGGCATGAAATTTGAATTCATCCGTGCTAAAAACAGCCGCTATGGGAAATGATGTATTTGAGATCATGTTTGAGTACGACGGAGAATTATTCATGGCACAGGTTGAACCTTGCTGTGGTGAAAATAATATCGTAGATTATGCGATTTACAGGGATGGCGAATTGCTTTATACGGTTACCCGTTCGCCGGAAGATGGAAGGTGGACAACCGCTGTAAAAAATGCGGATGATGCTGTCGGGCAGGATCTGCTGGACAAGATCGGCGGAAAAATTGAAATGCGTGTCAGCAACCCGAACACCGGAAACGCTTCCAAATAAATTATTGTTCTATTCAACCGATAAATGATCTGTTATGCCTGAATTACCGGACATAGAAGTATTTTCCCGCAATCTTGATCACCTGTTTGCAGGAAAGAAACTCCTGAACATAAAAGTGGTGAACGGCAACAAGCTGAAGGATAGCCCTGCGACCCTGACCAGCAGATTGAAGGGTAAAATATTGAAGAGGATCTATCGCTCCGGCAAGGAAATGCGGTTTGAATTTTCAGAGGGCATTTTGCTTGGGTTGCACCTGATGCTTACCGGCGACATCATTCTCTTTGACAAAAAAAATACCCATCATTCCACTATCGTGGAATTGTATTTTGAAGGCGCGTCGGGGCTTGCGCTGACGGACCGGATGAGGAACGCGAATATCAAACTGGACCCTGAAGATAAACAGGGCGTAGATGCCTTATCTAAAGAATTAAATTTTGCCTATCTCAAAAAAGCTTTGCAAAGAAAGACCAGCATTAAAAAAGTACTGATAGACCAGGACAGCATTCGTGGGATCGGCAATAGCTATTCGGATGAGATATTATGGGAAGCCAGGATACATCCCTACTCCATCGCGGCGGCGATACCAGATCAAAAGATCAAAGAGTTGCTGAAAATCATAAAAAAAAGGCTGAAAAAAGAGATCAGCCAGATCTACAAAAAATTCCCTGGAAAAGTAAATGTGGAAGTGAAAGACTTCATGAACATTCACACAAAAGATAAAACGGAAAGTCCTACCGGAGCGAAGATCATCGTTGATAAAAACGGCATGATGAAAACATACTACACCAGGGAACAACAATTATATAAATAGTTTATCTCAATTGACGAATAGATAAAACTAACAACCAAGGTAATTGATAGATTATAAAATCTAAAGTATATTTGTTTATCAGCAACTTTCACGAATGCAATCACAATCTTCCCGCTTTACAAAAGAACAACTATTGGAAATATTGGCGTTATCACACAACGCTACTGCCATCTATACGGGCGAAGAACTAACAATACAAAGTGCCAATTACGCCATGCTGGCCCTGTGGGGGCGCGACCGGAGCGTGATCGGCAAGACAATGGAAGAGGCATTGCCTGAATTGACCGGGCAACCTTTTTTGGATTTACTTAAGCAGGTCTGGAAAACCGGTATTACCTATAGTGCCACGGATACCCCTGCCCAACTGATCAGGAACGGCGAACTACAAACATTTTATTTTGATTTCGTGTACAGGGCAATCCGCAATGCCTCGGGAGAAGTGGATTGTATCCTGCATACTGCGACTGATGTTACGGAGATCCATCATAGCCGGGTATTGAAGGCTGAGATCATCGCTAAAGATGAGGCGCTCAATCTTGAGCAAAGCCTGAATGAAGAGTTGGCAGCCAGCAATGAAGAACTGCAAACCACTAACGAAGAACTGGCATCTACCCTGGAAGAACTGAATGCCACCAATGAGGAATTGAATAGGGCCAGGGATACTTTACAGGTACTTAATGAAGAATTGGAACACCGGGTACTCGAGCGGACTGATCATCTTGCCCAATCTGTTGCGAAACTTGCAACAAGTGAGAACCGGACCCGGGCAATCATTGAAGCTGCCCCCTTTCCCATAGGAATCTATATTGGCCGGGAAATGCGGATCGCTTTCGTCAACCAGGCGATCATAGACGTCTGGGGAAAAGGAAATGACCTGGTTGGCCGGCTATATTCAGAAGTATTGCCAGAACTGGATAACCAGGCGGTGTACGAACAACTCGATAAAGTGTATACTACCGGGATCACGTTTACAGCAAGACATCAACAGATCGACCTCGTGGTGAACGGGGTGCTGCGTGTATTTTATTTCAACTATATCTTTACCGCCTTACGGGATGAAAATGGAGAAGTGTATGGAGTGATGAATACTGCGGCGGATGTAACAGATCTTGTGCTGGCCAAGAAGACGGTGGAAGAAAATGCTGAACAGCTAGCCAGCCTCAACGAGGAACTAGCCGCTATCAACGAAGAATTGGTGGCATCCAATGAAGAACAATATAAAGCGAATGAGGAATTGGCTGCACTGTACGAACGGTTACGCATCAGCCAGGATGAATTGCAACTGGCGATAGATGCAGCAGGCCTTGCCACTTTTGACCTCAATCCTGTGACGGGCAGGTTTACCGGGAACGACCTGATAAAATCCTGGTTCGGCCTGCAGCCCGAAGATGAGATCGAACTCCATAAAGCTACGGACGTCATCGCGGAACAGGACCGTGAAAAGGTATTGGCAGCCATCAACCGGTCCATGGAATTTTCGTCAGGAGGAAATTATGATGCCCTGTATACCATTGTGCCGAACCACCTGAACCCATCACCACGCATAGTAAGGGCGAAAGGAAAAGCTTTGTTCAATGAACAAAAAGAACCGATCCGCTTAAGCGGTGTTTTGCAGGATGTAACGGAGCAGATGACCTCGCAGACAAGGATGAGTATACTAATAGAGAACCTTGAAAGCAGTGAACGGAAATTCCGGTCGCTCATGCAACAGGCACCGGTAGCCATGAATGTATTCAAATCACGCGAACTGATCATAGATAGTGCGAATGATAAGATGCTGGAGATATGGGGCAGAAAGGATAGTGTGAACGGGATGAGGTTTGTGGATGTGGTGCCCGAATTAACGGAACAACCTTTTATAAAAATTTTACACGAAGTGCTGGACACGGGCCGTGCTTATTTCGGGATTGAAAATAAAGCTGTCATATATAACAAGGAGGGCGTAAGACAGGAACGTTATTTCAATTTCATCTACCAGCCTATCCAGGAAGAAAATGGCAGCATCAACAGCATCCTGCAGGTAGTAACGGAAGTAACCGAGCAGGTGAATGCACGAAAAGAAGTGGCCGATTTTAACACCCGGTTGAATATCGCTATTGAGGCGGGATCATTAGGTTCTACAGAAGTGGACCTCGCTACCGGGAAAATGCAATGTAACGACCAATTCAAAAAATATTACGGACGTAATCCCGAGGATGAATTTACCTATCCGCAACTCTTCGAATCCATGTTGCCAGACTACCGCGAGAAGATCCGGAACCTGGTAAGGATCGCGATAGAAAATCAAAGCATTTACCAGTCAGAATATGAAGTGGCATGGCCTGATAGCTCCATCCATTGGATAAAAGCTCATGGTAAAGCCCGGTACGACGACACGGGCAAAGCGGTAAAAATGGTAGGTATCATTTCGGATATCACCGAAGCGAAAAAAGATGAACAACGCAAGAACGATTTCATCGGGATGGTGAGCCACGAGCTGAAGACACCCCTCACTTCGCTTACAGCATATGTACAGATGTTGCAGGAAAAATTCCGCAATGAGAAGGATAGTTTTACTATTCACTCGCTTGACATGGCGAATAAACAGGTAAAAAAAATGACTACCATGGTGAATGGTTTCCTGAATATATCGCGGCTGGAGTCTGGCAAGATACATATCGATGCCAGGCGCTTCGACATGGCACTTTTACTGAAAGAAGTAGAACAGGAAACGTTGGTGGCGGTTACAACGCATAAGATAAGTTTCGTTTGTACCGAAGAAATTTTCGTGGTCGCCGATCGCGAAAAGATCGGCCAGGTGATTCAGAATTTTATAAGCAATGCTTCAAAATATTCACCTCCCGGAACAGATATCCGGGTAAAATGCAGCAAAACCGGCGGAGTGGCGCAATTGTCTGTCCATGACCAGGGTATGGGAATACGTCCCGAAGACCACCAGAAACTTTTCGAAAGATATTACAGGGTGCAGGATCAACCGGTATCAATAGCCGGCTTTGGCATCGGCCTGTATGTTTGTGCCGAGATCATCCAGCGCCATGATGGGAAAATATGGGTAGAAAGTGAGCCGGGAGAAGGAGCTACTTTTTACTTCAGTCTTCCTCTGTAACCGATCTATTGACCTGTTAACTACAACTCATTTTTCAGCTGCTCTTTATGGAGTTTGAGCAAAAGTATGTAGGTATTATCAGCTTTCGCCTTCATCCAGTAGCTGTAGAATATTTCCGCACTTTCAGCCTTTGCTCTGTCGGGCTCTTCAGCCAGTTGTTTTCTTCCGTGGGCCCCGCTTCGTCCTTTCTTATCAGCCGGTACCGGGCCATCATATTTTTTTCCGGACCGATGGTTAGCATAACGCCGGCTCCGGGTATAGCCCATCTCCAAAAATTTCCGGGCCATGTCCATCCCGGCGAAATCTTTTTGTTTTCCATATTCCACAAACAATGAATAAATTTTTACGGCGGAAACTTTTGCGGCCTCCGGTGTTTTAAAACGCCAGTATGGTAGTATCTCCGACTTGTAAGGTTCTACCAGCAAAACTCCCTGCTCGCCTACGCCCGTGAGATACCACTCCGGATGTTCCCGGAAATTGATGTTATCGAAATCGAGGGTGTAGTCAAATGAAGTTTTGCCCATTAATTTGGTTCGTTAATTTTTCAATGAATGGAAGCAACCAGGTTTTCCAGGCATTTCACTTCCGTCTCAGCGATCACTTATTGATCACCTGCATTTCTTCAATAGGGAAATTGTTGTTAGTGAGGGTAAGATTGATCTCGCCCAGCAAAGCCGTGAGTTCGGATAACGACACGTCGGGTATCTTGAATTTTTTCACCGGGATCTTTTCTGTGATCGCCTGTGAATTTTCCTGGCGATAAGTATCCGCGGCGTAAAGTGTAAGGATATTTTCCTTGCCGATCAAAAGCCTTACGGCATATGCTTCTAACCGGTCTGCATTGAAATCGTGTACATAGCGGGCAAATAATTCGTTCAGGGTTTCTCCTTCCTTAAAATTCACGGATATCTCACCCGTGAGGTCTCCATGTTCAAAATGTAGTTCGTTTTGCATGTGTAGATTTTTTATGTATTAATACTAAAACAAAAAAAGCCGCATCAACTGTTTTCATTTTTGTACCGCACAGACAAGAATGCGATGATCAAATTCACCAGCATTGAAAAGCTATTGGAAATAATGATGATCCAATCAGATTTTAATACCCCATACCATACCCACAATGCAAGGCCTATGAATAATACCACCAGCATCCAGAGTGAGACCGACTCAGCCTTCTTTTCCTTTATGATCTTGCACAGTTGTGGCAGCAATGAAGAACCTGTTGCAATACTGGCGAAAAGCCCTATGATCGTTACAAACTCCATGATTTTTTTTAAAAAGTAGCTGATGAATTTGTTCCGCAACGATCATAGGGCTGTTAACTATGCCGGGATCATCCCGGCTTTTTCTCTCTTCCAGAAACGGTGCTGCATGATGGCATTGATGAATTTATTTTCGAAACTACCATTGCCGGCTATGATCAAGCCATCAGCTTCTGCGTCGTAATTATCTTCCTCCATCTTTTGTGAGATATAGGTGTACTCCAGGAAAGGAACGCCTTCTGCCGCTATCGGCTTGCAGTGTTTATAAGCTTCTTCCGCAAAATGCAAAGCATCGGGTTCAGCTATAAGTGCATCTACACAAGCCTGCCCTCCTGCAATGTATACTGCATCAAAAAGCACGGAGGAAGCGATCAGGAAAGATTGATCGACGGGCAATGTCTTGCCGGAAATACCTTCGATGACACCAAGTTTAGGTGCGATGATCTTACAGGTTGCCCCTGCTTTCATAAGGGCTTCTTTCATCGCAACCAGAGAGGCATCGTCTACCCCATTAGCTGCAAGGATGGCTACCTGCCTGGTCTTAATAGAATCTTTCAAAGTATTTTCCATACTCAATGCCGGAGATTGTTTCAACGGCAGATCCAATTTTACCGGCTGAAAATTTTTCGGGTTCTCATCTGCCGGAACGGAGTGGTTCATGGGCAGCATCGGCCCTTTAGGTACTTTTATTCCCAACGCATCGGCGACATCAGCAGCAAGCTGGCTATCTACCTGCGTTAACAATCCCACCATCCGTTCCCTGATAGCGGGTACCTGCACTTTACTCAGTTCAAAACGCAGGGCATCGGTGAGATGCGCTTTCTCGGCTTCGCTCTGGCTATTGAAAAATAAAGTGGCCTGGCTGAAATGGTCGAAAAAACTTCTGCTGCGTCCACGGATCTTTTTAGCATCTATTCTTTCAGTAAAAGAACTGAACCCACCTTGCGCACGCCCCGCCTGGAAGGGGCAGCCACCACCGAGTGTATTGGGTTCATACGATACTTTACCGCTATTTATCTGCTGGCGCATGTGCCCGTCGCGTTGATTGTTGTGAACAGTATTCACAGAACGGTTGATCGGTATCTCATGAAAGTTGGCACTGCCCAGGCGGGAAAGCTGGGTATCGGTATAAGAAAATAACCTGCCCTGTAATAACGGGTCGTTGGTAAAATCAATACCCGGTACAAGATGTCCGGGATGAAATGCCACCTGTTCGGTTTCCGCGAAGAAATTATCCGGGTTCCGGTTAAGGGTGAGTTTGCCGATGCGTTGCACGGGCACCATTTCTTCGGGAATGAGCTTTGTTGGGTCGAGCAGGTCGAAAGGGAATTTGTGCTCATCTTTTTCGGCTACTACCTGTATGCCTAATTCCCATTCCGGGAAAGCGCCACTCTCAATAGCTTCCCACAGATCGCGGCGATGAAAATCGGGGTCTTTGCCGGAGATCCTGGTTGCTTCGTCCCAGGCTACGGAATGTACTCCCAGCAAAGGTTTCCAATGAAATTTAACGAAGGAACTTTTCCCTTGTTCATTGATCAACCGAAAAGTGTGTACGCCAAATCCTTCCATCATGCGCAGGCTTCGTGGTATTGCCCGGTCGCTCATTGCCCACATGATCATATGCATACTCTCTGGCATGAGTGAAATAAAATCCCAGAAGGTATCGTGGGCTGAAGCCGCCTGCGGAATTTCGTTGTGGGGCTCCGGTTTTACAGCATGTATCAGGTCAGGAAACTTGATGGCATCCTGGATAAAAAATACCGGCATATTATTGCCGACAAGATCGTAGTTGCCTTCGTCGGTATAAAATTTTACTGAAAATCCACGCACATCGCGGGCGAGATCGGTGGACCCCCGTGAACCTGCCACAGTGGAAAAGCGCACGAATACCGGTGTTTGTTGCCCGGCGTTTTGAAGAAAACCTGCTTTAGTGAGGTGTGCCATCGATTCATACGTTTCGAAATATCCATGTGCCGCAGAGCCACGTGCGTGTACTATCCGCTCAGGGATACGCTCGTGATCAAAGTGGGTGATCTTTTCCCTTAAAATAAAATCTTCCAGCAAGGTGGCTCCACGCTCCCCGGATTTTAATGAATTCTGGTTATCGCTGATACGCAACCCCTGGTTGGTAGTTAAGAACTCCCCTTCACTTTTTTCGACATCGGGTTGCAGGTCATTCAATTTTTTATCAGGTAAAACCTTGTTGTTTTTTTTGGTTGCCATGTGCGTTTATTTTAAAGGTGATGTTATATCGTTTCAAATGCCATGCTAGAATTGGGATTCCCGGTACATGACCGATCTTAAAAGCCGTAAGGAACAATCCGGTTTTAAAAGTTATCCTCATTTTGAAGCATGGGCAGCATTGTTGATTTAGAATTGATATGAAAAATAATCCTGCCCATATCAATCTGATCGCCGTAGATGACGAAGCCGAGTTGCTGATGTTGTTGAGCGTATCGCTTACTAAAAAGGGTTACAACGTAGCCACCTGCCTCAATGGAGAACATTTATCTGAAGCAATTGAATTGAAAAGGCCTGATGCGATCTTCATGGATCTGTCGATGAAGGACCTGAATGGCGCAGACCTTTGCAAAAAATTGAAGAGTAATAAAAATACGGCTGCTATCCCTGTCATATTGCTTTCTGCAAACGATGATGTGATCTATATTTCACGGCATTGCGGAGCAAGTGGATTTGTATACAAACCTTTTGAAACAAACAGGGTCGTCGCGGAATTGCAAAGGGTATTGTCGATGGAAACAGCAAAATGAACCGGTTTGGAGGATGAGAAATATAATATTGACCGGCACAGTTTCTATACACATTAAACAAACTTACTAAAGAGCTGATCATGTCCGAAGACAAAGAAAGCCCGGGCTTCAGGCGCAAAAAAATTAATTTCTGCGTTAGGGATTTAGGCCATGTTCTACCCAACTAAAAGCCATCGCCTTAGCCTCGATGGCTTTTTTATTATGCCCCTATTGTATAAAATATTCTACAAAAAGTTATGATCCTATTAAATATCCATCAATAATTATGAATAGATGTGTGTCTTCCCATTGGCACAATTATAGAAATACCTTTTCCATAATCAGCACATCACATGAACGAACAATATCACGCCCTTGAACAACACCGCATCGCTATCATCGGCGGTGGCCCTGCCGGGTTGTTCGCTTTTAAAAATCTTATAGCCTCCCCTCTCACCAATTACGCGGTGCACATATTTGAAGCCACGGATAAATTGGGCATGGGAATGCCTTATAGTAAATATGGCTCCGGTAGGGAACATATCACCAACGTGTCGGGCAATGAGATCCCTGAACTGGTGACGACTGTATTGCACTGGGTGAAAAACGAAGCTCCGGAATCTTTGCTCACCCAATACCATATTGACCGGCAAACTTTCCATGAATTCATGGTATTGCCCAGGCTATTATTTGGGGAATATCTCCGCCACCAGTTTCAATTGCTGATAGAAGAAGCCGGAAAGAAAAATATCGACACCCGGATATTTCTCAACACCAGTGTTACAGATATCATCGACCTGCCATTTTCAGGATATGTGATCGTGGAGTGCAATCATTCTTACACGGCAGCTTACAGATCCGCGATCATCAGTACAGGGCATTTCTGGCCGGTGACCGAAGAAGAAAAAGTGCCGGGATTTTTTGATTCACCTTATCCTCCGTCAAAACTGGAGGGCTTGTGTAATCACCCGGTAGCCATCAGGGGCAGCGGGTTAACGGCCATTGATGCCATAAGAACGATCGCGAGAAACAATGGGCGTTTTGAAAAAGAAGCGGAAGAAACTATTTATATCGCCAACGAGGATGCACCGGATTTCAACATCGTATTACATACTTTGAGAGGATTGCTACCGGCAGTAAGGTTTCACCTGGACGATCCGCAGTTATCGGCAAAATCGTTGCTCACGCCCGATGAGATCGCCTGCCACATCGCAGAGAACGACGGGTTTCTCTCACTGGATTTTATTTTTGAAAAGGATTATAAGGAAATACTCAAACAAAAAGATCCTGCATTGTATGATACCATCCGAAACATGACGATGGAAGAATTTGTGGAGAAGGTAATGGAGATGCGGGAACAACGGGATCCATTTGAACTTTTTGCCGCGGAATACCGTGAGGCGCAACGCTCCATTGAAAAAGAAAGATCAGTTTACTGGAAAGAATTGCTCGCCATACTGAGTTATGAAATGAACTATCCCGCTAAACATTTTTCCGCAGAAGATATGCTCCGGCTTCAGAAAGTATTGATGCCGCTGATCTCTGTCGTGATAGCGTTTGTTCCACAAACATCCTGCGAAGAATTGCTGGCACTCTATAAAGCAGGAAGGCTGCAAATGACCATAGTGGATGCCGAAAGCCGCGTGCAAGCGGTAGAAACCGGTGGTATCCATTATCATTATGTGGATGAAGAAGGGATATCACAGAAGAAATATTTCGCTTCTTACGTCAACTGCACAGGGCAAGCCCATCTGGAGAAGAACGACTTTCCTTTTAAATCGCTGCTGGAGAGCGGAAGCGTAAGTGCCGCTACCCTACCTTTCCGGAATTCGATGAGCTATCCCGGGGAAGTTGCATCAGCCAAAAACATCCTCACAGACATTCACGGGCATCATCACCTCAAAGTGCCCGGTGTACGTATCAGTGATCATTTCAACCTGGTGGATGAAAAAGGGATCGATAACAAACGCATCTACCTGATGGCCGTACCCTACATGGGTGGTTATAATCCTGATTATTCGGGCCTCGATTTTTGTAACCATGCCTCTGAATTAATTGTGCAGGATATGGAAGAAAATATAATAATGAATAAAGCCGAAGCGGGTACGAATATAGTTAAGGAAGGATTGGAAAGCAGGGCGTAGGATTGGGTGAGGGTTTAGGGTTTAAGTGACCGATAAGACATTTAATAATTCGAGGTATGGACGAACATTTCAAAGTATTTGATTTTCACCGGATGTTTTTAGGAGATGCCCCGGCATCTTTCATGCTGGAAATAGTTTTCCGTACCATCATCATGTATATTTACACCATCGCTTTACTCAGGGTGTTGGGGAAACGGGGCATTGGGCAATTGTCGACGCTGGAACTCGCCATCATCATATGTTTTGGCTCGGCAGTAGGAGATCCAATGATGGGCGCTGAAGTGCCGATCTTACATGGGCTGACGGCCATCACCGCTGTAGCATTGCTTCAGATAGGCATGGAACGTATCATCAACCGGAATAAAAAAGTGGAAGCCATCATGGAAGGCACTCCCGAATGCGTGGTAGATAATGGACTCATTATTGTAAAACACCTCGACAAAGACAATATCTCACATGAAGATCTTTTCAGGGCTTTGCGGAGCAAGGATGTAGAACATCTCGGACAGGTAAGAAAAGCTTTTTTTGAAACCTCTGGGCAGGTATCGGTATTTTTTCAATCGCCCAAAAATATCAAGCCCGGGCTTTCGGTCATGCCCTATGATAAAAATTCCGCCTGTGACGATGATATCATTAATAATACCAACCCGATAAGGTATTATAGCTGCCGTAATTGTGGCCACACCAAACCATCTGACCAACATTCAACCCGCAGTGAATGTACAGTATGTAATTGCACGGAATGGACAGCATCCATTGCTCCCGAAAAAATCTCACATTGATATTCATACTTTCAATACCTCAAATAATGCCCTCAGTCAGTAAAGACAGTGCCCAGGTAAGAAAGTAAGGCTTAAGATCAACTGATCAATTAAGCATATTCTCAAGTTTTTTTTCTTCCAGTACGGTAATTTTTGTGCCATCGATCTCGATGAGTTTTTCCTGGCGGAAATCGCTGAGGGTCCGGATAAGCGATTCGGTGGCAGTGCCTGCGATATGTGCAAGATCTTCCCTGGAGAAGCTGATGTGAAAAGCTGTTTCGTAGTTTTCCCGGAATTTTTTTGTCAGCATGGTAAGTGCGCCCGCCACCCGCTTGCGCAGGGAATTATAGGCGATGTTGAGCAATTGCTTTTCTTTCTCCACTACATCCCGCGAAAGCAATTGAATAAATTTTTTGGTCAAGTCCATATTTTGATCAAGCAACATACGGAAGCTGTCTGATGCGATAGCCACGATACTGCTTTCTTCCATCGTTTCGGCGGTTTCTTTGTAAGGCAGTTCTTCCAGCAGGGCCGTATAGCCGAAGAAATCGCCTTCGCCGAATAATGCTGTGGTAAGTACCTTGCCGTCATCGTTACTTACATAAGTTTTCACTTTCCCTTTTTTGATATAATACAGCCGGTGGGGCCGGTTGCCTTCGGAATAAAGCACATATTTTTTACGGTATTCGTTTTCGTCGCTCTCTTCAATTATTTTTTTCAGCGCCGCCTCTCCGCCAAAAGCTGCTATCATCTGATGCAGGCCTGCAGGGTCAGAAGAAAAATCTTTTTGCCGCAACGCCACTTTTTTGAGGCGGCTTTCGATGGCGCTCAATAATTCTATATCAGTAAAGGGTTTGGTAATGTAATCATCGGCACCCATTTCCATTCCCTTTCTCATATCGCTCCGCTCAGATTTCGCGGTCAGGAAAATGAGCGGTATACCGCTTAACTGTTCGTTTTTATTGAGCAGATGCAATACTCCATAACCATCCAGCACCGGCATCATGATATCGCAGATGATAAGATCGGGGCGGTTTGCCAACGCATGTTCAATTCCTGCTTTTCCATTTTCAGCCGCATCTACTTCATAGCCTGAGAGCTCCAGTATTTCAGCAGTATTGTCGCGGATATCATCGTTGTCTTCAATCAATAAGATACGTTGTTTCATGTTATTGGGAGAGTTTAAAAGAAATAGTAAATGCAGTGCCTTTGTCCAGTTCGCTTTCAAATGCTATGACGCCACCCATCAATGCAACATACCGGGCAACTATATGCAGGCCCAGGCCGGTGCCTTGTATATTGGTGGCGTTGGAGGCCCTGAAAAAGCGTTCGAAAAGGTGCTGCTGGTCTTCTTCTGAAATACCGATCCCGTTATCACTGATGCGGATAATAAACTCATCTTTAAGTGCTGTTGAGATTACCTTTATGATCGCCGTCGCCCCGGAAAATTTGATAGCATTACTCAATAAATTATAAATGATATTCCGCAACAGCGATTCATCCAGCATTACTTCATCGCAACCGGTGTGTTCTACTATGATTTGTTGCTGTTCTTTGGCCAGCGTCTTTACTTCCGAGCAGACACTTTCAATAAATTCACGCACATTAAAATTAGTATAATGGGCGCTGATCTTACCGTCTTCTATTTTCCCTATAGATAAAAAGTCATTAAGTATGACAGTAAGATTATTAACAGATGATTTTATGCGGTTGATATGTTTATCACGTTTATCCTGTTCATCAGTGCTGGTGTATTTAGCCAGCAGGGATGCCGAAGATAGTATCGTACTTAGAGGAGTACGAAATTCGTGGGAAGCCATGGAAACGAACCGGCTTTTAAGGTCGCCCAGTTCCTTTTCGTTCTCCAGCGCTTTTTCCAGTTCATCACGTGCTGCTTCTACCTGGTGCATGGCTTCCTCCAGCTGAGAAGTCCGGAGCGTTACCTTTTTTTCAAGTTCGACGTTTAATTCTTCTATCTGCTCGTTGGATTCTTTCAGCAATTTTTGCTGCTCCAGTACGTTTTGTTCGATCTCTTTTCTTTTGGTGATATCGATCACAAACGCAATGATATAATTCCCGTCGATGGTATGGTAATTACTCAGGCTTACTTCCACCGGGAACTCGCTGCCATCTTTTTTTACTGCATACAGATCGCGGCCAACCCCCATCGAACGGGGTTCGGGATGCCTGTTGTAATTTTCACGGTGTTTGTGATGCAGATGATCATAACGTTTGGGGATCAAGGTCTCTACCGGTTTACCCACCAGTTCGTTCTTCTCCGTATATCCAAACTGCCGGAGCATGAAATTATTCACTAACTCGATCACCCCATTTTCATCAGCCACCAGGATCCCCAGCGAAGCGTGTTCAAACAATGCCTGAAACCGTTCTTTTTCTTTTACCAACGCTATAGCTGATGCTCCATCCATGTAATAAAAATAGCTAAAGTTTTTCACTGCCCACAAATATATATGACAGGCAGATAGGTGTTTAAAATAGTCTGCCGCTAAATCTCAAAGATATCTTCAACCGTGCAGGACTGTTATGATAGCATTCAGCCACGGAACTGAGATACATCATATCCGCAGAAGGTTTTTGTCATTCTAACAGGCAGGTATGCACCTTATTTTTGACCATTCTCTACTTATAAAATAATTACATGTTAGGACAACTGAACGAACAACAGATAAAAAATCTCCTGCTCAGCCATACGGTAGGCCGTGTAGGCTGTATTGCAGGGAGCAAACCCTATATAGTACCTGTTACTTATATTTTCGAGGATGGATACATCATCAGCCAGAGTAACGAAGGCACCAAGCTCGACATGATGCGGAAGAACAGGGATGTATGTTTCCAGGTGGATATGATCGTAGACATGGCCAACTGGCAAAGCGTATTTATCGACGGGCGTTTTGAAGAACTGAAAGGTAAAGCAGCGATCGCTGCACGTAGTAATTTATACGACCGCATCTTCCCCTTACTTACCAGCGCTACCGTTCACCCGCATGAACATGGAGTAACGTCAACACCCGATGACAGCAACCGGCTCAAACCAATCATGTACCGCATAAAAATAAAAAATATGACGGGAAGGTTTGAAAAACAGTAGATGTATGATGTGTGATGTATAATCGTTTTCAGCTTTCAACCTTCAACTTTCAACCTTCGACCTTCAACCTTCAACCTTCAACCTTCAACTGATGAAAAAGATACTGGTACTTACTGACTTTTCCGATCCGGCACGCCACGCCGCGGAGTATGCCGTATCGATGGCTGCGGACCTGCAGGCCGAAGTAACCATTCTGCACGTTTACCAGATACCTTTGTTACTGCCGGATATCCCATGCGATATGTCGCAGGATGACCTGCAAAAAATAACGGTGAAAGAACTGGATCTTCTGGCGGAAGACCTGCGGGTATTGACGAATAACAGGGTGGCGATCTCGACGGAGATCCGTACAGGCAGCCTTTTTGTGGAACTCATGTACACCTGCGCCCATATGAACCCTTACCTGGTGGTAATGGGCAATTATGGGAATATGGCCGCCCGGTATATGTTGCTGGGAAGCCACACATTGTATTGCATGAAACATCTGCCTTACCTGTTATTGGCGGTACCCTTGACGGCGCAGTACAAACCGGTCAAAAAGGTATGTTTCGTCATCGACGAAAATGAAGCGGCCTACACGTTACCTACCGACAAGATCGTACGCTTCTGCAGTGATCTCAATGCGGCACTGGTGCTGCTATCTATCACCAGGGAAAGTCTCCCCGAAGAAGAACGCTTACGCAACAACGCTTCGCTCATGAAATATTTATCCCCACTCAAACCCGAATTTCACCAGGCCAGGCGCCATAACCACGATGCCGATATTCTTTCCTTCTGCGAAAAATCAGCGATCGATGTGCTGGTAGTAGCGCCCGTAGCCCATTCCCTCCTGGATATTTTTTACAAAAATAATATCCGCCAGTTCATCACCCATAGCAACCTTCCCATACTGGTGCTCCATAAAAAATTAATCTATTGACCATAATTACAAATTATTAATTACGAATTTCAGACTGCTCATTCACCCATTCACTCATTCACTCATTCACTCATTCACCCATTCACCCATTCACCCCCACTTATTTCTCTTTCCCATATACATCTTCATAATAGCGGAGTTGCCCGTCAGTATCGGTTCCGGCAGGGTTGTACCATACTACTAACGGTGTTGGTGTATCCGCTTTCACTGTTACCGGTACCTTGTTCCGGATATTGCCTTTTTCATCCAAAGTATCTATATGGCTATATGATTGACTGGCAACAGGTCGCGGGCCAGTTCAAAGGGTTTTTCCATACGCATGCAGCCATGGCTGAGAAACCTTTTGCCAAGCATGAAAGCCATCTTATTGGGAGTATCGTGGAGATAAACCGAATATGGGTTATCAAAATTCAGTTTGATGAGCCCCAGTGCATTATCGCAGCCGGTACTCTGCCGCAATGTATAAGGAAAATTTCCGGGGCCAAGAACTTTCCAGTTCACCGTTCCGGGATCAACAATTTTGCCCGCTTTGTTCAATACCTGATAATTACCCTGGTCCAGAAAAGCACGGTTCATTTTGATCAGTGGCAAGAGTTCCCGGGTAGCTATCTTGTAAGGTACATGCCAGTACGGGTAAAGGATCACTTCGTTCACCGTGCTGGTAAGCGTGGGCGTTGGTGTGGAAGGCTTACCGCATACCATTTTCATTTCAAGCCCTGTAGTCCCATAATCATACACCCTCATCCATGCCGCGGGAATGTTCACCACGATCACCTCCTGCCGCTCCTGCAGTACTGCCAGCCAGCGGTAATAATTAAGTGATAAAACCAGTTGCCCCAGCCGTTTTTTTAAAGGTATATTCAGCGCCTCCAGGTAAGTGCTCCGGATGATGCCATCATCCAGCAGGCCATACTCCCTTTGAGAACGTCGCACAGCATTCTTCATGGCAGCCTCATCCCCTGCTGAATTTAACAATCCCATCTGAATGAGCCGCTGGGTTAGTTCTTTGTTTTCTACCGAAGCCACTCTTCTCACAACGGCCTTTTCTTCAAACCCCGGGGCATCCACCACCTGCTGTAGATAAACGATCTTTTGGTGGATCACTTTCAATTCAGGCAAGCGCAGTACCATATCCGCCGCGAGGCTGGTTAGCTGACGACGGGCAACATAGGTGGCCAGGCGGATGGCAACTTTGTGCCAGCTGAAAGGAGTTGATAATCCTTTATAGCCGAATGCCGGTTCAACATTGCCATATTGCAGGTCGCGGTAAAACTGCATGGCGATACCGGTTATCCTGATTTCCAGTGCCAGCGAATCTGCTCCCGAACTGAAGGGCTTTTTTTCGCGGAGTTGTGCTGCCACCCAGTCATGTGGATAATCGGCGGGGCGAAGACCATGCTGCAGCGCTCTGGCCATTTCAATTTCCAGTGCAACGAGGTTTGGCCGGTTTTGATCCCCCACCCATGCTGGATTAGCGCCATAACATTCGTAAAATTCGCAGGCTGCTTCGGAAATTCCATCGCGGCGGGATTGCAGGTATTGCTCCAGCGACTGTTCACTACCCTGCCCAACGGCGGTTACAGTATAATGCATCAGCATCAGTAACAAGATCTTTTTTATCATGATATGCTGCCATTGATGTGGCAGGGCTAAACTACCAGATAAAGGCCCTTCATCTTGCAAGCGCTATCAGGTTGGCAGATGATGATGATCAGCATATACATGATGAAGGTCAGGCAACGGCAGAAGGGCTGTCATTGATAAAGCCCTACAGGCAAAATATCTTCGGTATCATTAATTCAAGGAAAAAAAATGATCATGAAAAAGATATTGCTCGCTTTCGACGAAACCAATTTTTCCGAAGGCGCTTTTGAATTTGCCCGCAGGCTGAATGAACTCAGCCCGATACTGTTAACGGCAGTTTTTTTGCCACAGTCGCAGATAGCCAATGCCTGGAGTTATGCCGCTACAGGCGCTGCCTTTGTTCCATTACTTGAAACTGATGAAGCAAACCAGATCGAAAAGAACATCGCCCGTTTCAAAGAGCTTTGCGAATCCTGTAGCATAGAATACCGTGTTCATAAAGATTACTTTGACCTTGCCATTCCGGCACTTAAAAAGGAGAGCAGGTTTGCCGACCTGGTGATCCTTGGCTCCGAAGCTTTTTACAGTGAATTCAGCGAACAAGATCAGCAACAGTACCTTGAACAGGTACTCCACGACCTGTGGTGCCCGGTGATCGTAGTGCCGGAAAAATATTCCTTTCCTCAAAGTGTTACGCTCACCTATGACGCAAGCAATTCTTCGATCTTTGCTATCAAACAATTTGCCTACCTCTTTCCTGAATTATGCAACAAAGATGTAATGCTTGTTTATGTCAGTGATGATGATACCAAAAGCCTTCCGGAAATGCAACAGATGGAAGAACTCGCTGGCAGGCATTTCCCCAACCTTTCTATGTTAAACCTGCGATTGGATACAAAAGCATTGTTCAACACCTGGTTGAGCGAACGACGATCGTCGATATTGGTATGCGGGTCATACGGCCGGTCGGGAATTTCACAACTCTTCAAAAAAAGCTTTATCACCGACATCATCGGCGAACACATGCTACCTGTGTTCATCGCACACAGGTGATATTATACACCTGGTAAAATTAAAAATCATGGAAAAGATCCTGTTAGCCATGGATGCCACCAATCCCAATAAACATGCACTGGATTTTGCCTGTTATCTCGCCAGGCTCACCGGCTCCCTTGTTACCGGCGTATTCTTAGAAGACCAGGAATCCGAAGAGCATGCCGTAATGAAAAGGGCGTACGGAATGAGTTATGTGGATTGGGTGGTAGATGAAGAAAACGTGCAGCACTTGTCTAAAATGGCCACGATAGAAAATAATATCGAATGGTTCAAACGGGGCTGCATTTCCCGCGATGTAAGGTTTAAAGTACACCGCGACCGTGCAATGCCGGTAAGAGAGATAACCGGTGAAAGCCGTTTTGCTGACCTCATCGTAATGGATGCCGAAACAAATTTCAAGCATGCTTACCAGGGTACCCCATCGGATTTTACCCGTGATGTATTGCATCAGGCCGAATGTCCGGTAGTGATTGCTCCCGATGATTTCAACGCCATTGAAGAGATCGTTTTTACCTACAATGGTACAGCCTCATCCATCTTCGCGATCAAACAGTTCACCTACCTTTTTCCGCAGTTTGAACAAAAAAAAGTGACCGTACTGCAGATCAATGAAACGGGCACCTGGAATGATGTGGACAAGTACAATTTTGGCGAGTGGCTGAGCGATCATTACACCTCGTTTGAATTCATTGCACGGAAAGACGACTCAGTCAACGGGCTTTTCAAATACCTCTTCACGCAAAAAAACAGCTTCCTGGTAATGGGCGCTTATGGCCGTACACAGCTATCGCAATTTTTTAAAGACAGCCATGCCGACCGTATGATACGCACCATGGGCCACCCGGTCTTTATAACACATCGCTGATGGCTTAAAAAAATCTGAAACAAACAATATGAAAAAGATCATCGCCGCATTTGACGGACTAAAGTATTCTACCAGCACCCGAGACCACGCCCTTGCATTGGCAAAACAAACAGGGATCCATCTGTGCGGATATTTTATGGACGACCCGGTTTATAACAGTTTTAGTTTGTATGATGTAGTGGTTAACCAACAGGCAGATGAACAACTGCTGGACAAATACCGGCAGGCGGATGATCGGTTACGGCAGGCAAGTGCGCTCAATTTTGAGACGAATTGTATACAGCAAAACCTGGCTTACACCATGCATTGTGACAAGAATATTACCCACCAGCAGATCGTTCATGAAAGCATTTACGGTGATCTCCTGCTCATCTGTAAAACGGAAAGCCTCAGCCGTTACCCCGAAAAAACACCTACGCGTTTCATACGAGAGCTCCTTGAAAATACCTGCTGCCCTGTACTGCTTGTGCCGGAAAGTTATGCACCGGTTCAAAAAATTGTATTGTTATACGATGGCGCCCCCGCGTCTGTATTTGCTATCAAGATGTTCAGTTATATACTTCCGGAGTTCATGTTGCTCGAAACAGAGATCATTTCTGTATCCGGGACAGACAATATGGAACATACCCCTGATGATAAACTGATGAGGGAATTTCTCACACAACATTACCCTGCGGCTAAAAGGACGACACTTTCCGGGAACCCTGAGGTGGTGATACCGCTGTATATGAAACAGCAACCACCCGGTACGATGGCGGTACTAGGATCGTATGCACGTGGCAACGTGAGCCGCTGGTTCAGGAAAAGTATGGCCGATGTACTGATGAAAGAAAATGACCTTCCGTTGTTTGTTGCACATGGCTAAAAATATTTTCGACGAACTAATAAATTTTTCAATGACCGATACAGAGCAATTCCTCGAACTCGAAAAAGAACAGCTTGATAAACTGAATGCCATCGTACTGAAAACCGTGGAAGAGGAGAAATTATTATCGGAAAAACTACTCGAATTCGAGGACCGCAACCCGCCATTCGTGAGCCGCATGACGGACAAAATCGCCCGGTTTGGCGGCAGCTGGAAATTCGTGATCTCCTTTGCACTGGTGATGTTATTGTGGATAATAATGAACAGTTATTTTTTCATTCATCCGTTCGATCCTTTCCCGTTCATATTCCTCAACCTTGTATTGTCTACCATAGCTGCTCTGCAGGCTCCGCTGATCATGATGAGCCAGAACCGGAAGGAAGAAAAAGACAGGCAGCGTGCCGTGAATGACTATATGATCAATCTTAAATCGGAAATAGAAGTCCGCAACCTGCATGGCAAACTCGATCTCCTGATGACGGAGCAAATGAAAACACTTTTTGAGATACAAAAAACACAGATGAACCTGATGGAAGATATCCGGAAACTGGTGGATACAGGCAAAAGAGAACTGCCTAAAAAAAAACATCCACGGGAGCTGAAAGATCAACCAGCCAAAATAATTTTTAATCATAAAAAACTATGACATGAAAACGATCCTGCTCGCTACGGACTTTTCAGTTACCGCTACCAATGCCGCCAATTATGCTGCCGACATGGCGGAGGCCATCAAGGCAAAACTTGTTCTGCTGCACGTTTACCAGTTTCCGATGGTTGCTACGGATATCCCGGTAGTGACAGATGTGGAAGCAGAGATGCTGCAAAAGGAAACGGCGCTTCTCCACCTGAAAAAAGACCTGCTGAAACGAACCGCCGGTTCGGTGGACATCGATACCATCACGATCCAGGGGTCCTTTTTTACCACGCTTAAAGAGCAATGCGAAAAATCACATCCCTATTCAGTAGTGATGGGCAGCCAGGGTACTACAGCCGCCGAACGTTTATTGCTGGGCGGCCACACCGTATATGCCATGAAACATCTTCACTGGCCACTGGTCACCGTACCAAAGCAGGCGAGTTTTAATGGGATCAAAAAGATCGGCCTTGCCTGCGACCTCCAACATGTACCGGATACAGTACCGGCAGATGAACTCGTGATCCTGCGGAAAGATTTCAACGCTGAATTGCATGTGTTGAATACAGGAGACAAGCAGGATTTTGACCCGCAGGCAGTGTTTGAATCAGGCGAATTGCAACGGATGCTGGGTGGTGTAATCCCGCATTTTCATTTCCTGGCCGGCAAAGATATAGACAGGGAGATCATGGACTTTGCCGATCAGAAAAATATCGACCTGCTGGTAGTGTTTCCCCGCAGGCACGGGATACTGCATAATATCCTGCACCGTAGCCATACAAAAATATTCGTGCTGCATAGCTATGTTCCGGTAATGGCGATGCACGCCGCAACTACTTAACTACATTTTATGGAAAAGCTTATCCGAAAATTTTCCGATATCCATATTTCCGACGTGGACATCGTAGCCGGCAAGAATGCTTCTCTTGGAGAAATGTTCTCTTCCCTGTCACCCAAAGGAATCGCTGTTTCGGACGGGTTTGCCACCACAGCCGCCGCATTCGACCTGTTCCTGTCGCATAACGGCTTAATCAACTCCATACAGGAATACCTCCGGCATCTTGACCGCGATGATAGTAATACCCGATCAGGAAGGCCAGCAGGCCAAGCGTAGTGCGGATGAATACATCAGCCGATCCGACATTTTTTTTCATATGTGCTGTTTTAAAATTTGATCAATCCCTTACAACGTGATCTTCGGTGAGCACCCCTTTCTTCACCATATTTTTTATCAGCAGGCGGCCATATTCATGCCCCATCGATTCGATGCTGGAGGGTGAGAAAGAAACAGTCTGAGCAGAATACATGAGTTTGCCGGAAGGCAGTTCGTAAAAATTGGTTTCCCATAAATATTTCATGTTGGTAACATAATATCCTTCTTCATGAGTCACCCGGTACTGCCCTTGAACATAGCCGCTGAGGCTGCCGTAGTAATTTACACCAGGCTGAACATAGGATTTTTCTCGTCGGCTCCTGAGCAGCACGATAGTTACCAAAGCATCCGCACCGGACCCCGTTATTTTCGGTAATATTTCCTTTTCTGTCAGCCGGTCGAACGCTTTCGGGCCATAGGTATCCAGTGCGGTTACGGCAGGGTATCCTTTTTTTTCCAGGTCGCCTGCAAGATGGTTTTCCATCCGCTCCTGTATGCTCCTGTCGGCCTTGTTCACCACTGCCAATACCATTATCTTTTGGTATTCAGGAACTTCATCCGGTGGCGCCGCCCACACACTGGTGATCTTCGAAGAAGAGCAGCCCAGGCTGCCCAGGAGAAAGATTGCCCCTGTTATGATTTTTATTTTCATGCTGTTTATTTTATCGATCCTTTAATCATCTGCCGTGCCGGTTTGATCTGAACCGCCGCCATCACCGTACCTTTCTGTGAGGAACTGGTTAAATTCGAATTTCAGCTGACTGAACAATTGCTCTACCCGGCGTACATCTTTTCTTACAGTTCGTAATTGTTGATAGACCGTATATTCCAGCGGGCCATCTACAAAGAGTTCCTGTACCAGCAGCTTTCGCAGCCGGGTATTATCGATGCGCAGTTGTTCGAGCATGGCATCCAGGGTGAGCAGGCGCTGGTGATAAGTTTCCATTTCTATTACCAGTTGCTTATCATCCGATAACCCGACCACTTCAGCGAGGTGTAGCTTCAGAAGATTATTTTCTTCTGCCATGAAGCCTGTCAATCGCTCCCAGGTCTCTGCTTCGTGTTTTAATAGTATTAGTCTGAATGTGTGCATCTATCTTTTGTATGAGGCAGATTTCCGGCAGGATAAAAATATCCGGCATAAGCTTCGCCCCCGGCAGGTAGCAGGTGGCGAAGCTGGCAATCCTACTGAACGTTTATCTTCCGTGTAATATGTTTCTTTGATTCCTTGCGTGGGAGAACGATCTGCAATACGCCATCTTCATAGCGGGCATCTATCTTATCCTGGCTTACATCATCGGGCAATGTAAAGCTCCTGCTGAAAGAAGTATAACTGTATTCTTTACGGGTATACTTTTTCTCTTTTTCTTCTTTATTTTCCTCTTTTTCGCTGCTGATGGTGAGCATATTTCCATCGAGGCCGATCTTGAAATCATCCTTTTTCATTCCCGGAACGGCCAGCGATACCCGGAACTCATTGTCGAGTTCGGTGATATTTACTGCGGGCACATTGAATGGGCGGCTGAGGAGGCCGGTATCCTCAAACCATTCATTCCATGGGTTAAAAAAATCATTGAATACTGCCGGCAATCGATTGCCATTGGGGCGAACTAAAGCTTTTGTTTGCATGATCTTTATTTTTGAAGTGATTGAATAGGATACAAATTTCCATTGTCTTCTTTGCCAGAGCCATGATGCCGGTCAAGCGGGCGGATGATTATAGGCATACTGGCCCTAACTACGCGGACGATAATAAAAAGTGAGGGTATGAAAGACTAACCGGATGATCTTATAGGCAAAAAAACGGGCCACCTGCACGAAGACATTTTTATGCCGTTTTACTTCCCCGGCGGTTTGCAACAGGCAATCACCGGTAATGAGGTTTTGCAATATCCCGTTGATACGTTTGCAAAGAAACTGGTCGTACACATCCAGGTTAAGTTCTATGCTGGCATAAGCGCTGATGTCGTTGATGTTGTAGGAACCCAGCGTAAACCAGGCATCATCGCAGATGGCCAGCTTGGCGTGCAATACGCCGGGTTGGTATTCCAACACTTTTATATTGTGCCGCAACAGCCAGTCGTACATCCATCGCTCTGCCATTTTTGCGATACGTACGTCCGATACACCTGCGGTGATGAGTGTAACCTGCACTCCCCTTTTTGCCGCTGAACTGATATGCCTGCGGAGCAGTTTCCCTGGTAAAAAATAACTGCATACGATGGTGATGTGTGACTTCGCCTGTTGAAGCATCCGGATATACGTAAGGGTGATCTCATTTTTTTTCCGCACCCAATCATTGCGCCGGATACGCACAGGGTCGGCTGCGGATACGGGCTCGAGCCGCTCTATCCCTGATGGCTTCTCAAATGATTTGCTGTTGATGCCCGACCTGATACCACACCATGTTTTCCAGCAGATATCATCCAGCTGAGCGGCTATTTCACCTTCTGTATATAAGGCAAAATCCAGCCACGCCGGCTGGCCCGGGAGATCGTTGTACCGGTCGGCGATATTCAATCCTCCTACCAGGGCGACTTTTTTATCAAACACCGCCACCTTCTGATGCAGCCTGCGCCCGAAATAAAAATAACTGCTGTGAATGACCGGTTCAAAAAAACGAAAATGGATCCCGGCAGCCCGCAAACCATCTATGAAATGCTGTGCCATTACCTGCGATGCATAACCATCGGCCAGAAGGTATACATTCACATGCCTTCGTGCCGCCGCCTTCAGCGCCGATGCCACTGCTGTTCCGGTACTGTCATCATCGAAGATGTAGGTCTGAAGATGAATGCAATTTTGTGCAGATGAAATAAGCCGGATCAGTTTTTCAAAATATTCATGCCCTCCACGCAGGATGTTAATGTTGCTGTCTGTAGCAATCTGCGGGTGATTGTATTCCTGCGTCGATAAGATTTTTTCCCGGGCCATGATGATACTTGTATACTGCAAATAAAAAAAAGGTGGAAGGTTAACTGCTGAGGATCTTCAGCCGGAAAGCTGATGCTGATCATTCAAAAAAAAGAAAGGATGTGTTACGTTAGCTTAAAATTAATCACATGACACCCAAAAAAGCCCCGCATTATTTTTTTGAAACGAACCAGGTATGGATCGGCTCGGATAAAGGAAGGGTCAGCATTCAGCATGTTGATACAGAACTGATCGTTGCGCCCCCGGTGCAGTTTGGCGGAGAAGCCGGGCATTGGTCGCCGGAGCACCTGTTGCTCAGCGCTGTCAGCAGTTGTTATATGGCTACCCTTTTTGCTTTTGCGGAAAAGAAAAAAATAAGCATCAACGGTTTTGACTGCCAGGTGATCGGGCAGGTAGAACTCGTGGCAGGAAAGTTCGAATTCACACACATCAATGTGTATCCCGTTATAGTTGTTGCGGATGAAGCACTACGTACGGCAGCCATGATGATAGCGGCACAGGCAGAGCGCCATTGCCTGGTAGCGAATTCTCTGGATACGGATATTATCTATCATACCTCCGTAAGAACGGCGGCTGGTTCTTTGCAAAAAAAACACGGTTACCTTACTGCAGAAGATGGATAAATGAGAATGCTTATGCACCCTCCTTGCTGTCAACCGGCGTTTTTACAGGGTGCTGAAACCGCCCGGTCACTTCATCGATCTCTATCCTGAACATCACTTTCTTCAGCCGGTTGCCCTGCCTGATCAGTTCGATCATCCTCTCTTCAATGGCTTTATCCGGTTCATCCGGCTGCTTCGGAAACAGACGGTTGTACAAGGTATGTCTGGCAGCATCAGCCAGTTTGCCGGAAAGTTCTTCAAAGCTGCCCAACACAAGTACACTTTGCCAGAACCCTGAATTGACTATGGCATCTACCTGGAAACAGATCCGTGTGCGCCTGCGTAATATGGACAGTTTCATCCCTTCATCAGACTGGCAATAAATACTGGTACCATCAAAAATATAGTTAACCGGGAAGATATACGGTTGCCGGCGGTGTACACATCCGATCCTCCCGATAGTATGGCTTTGTAATAAGAGCCTTATTGCGGCGGCATCCATTTCTCCCTGCATGTTATCATTTTTTTGGTACATTAATATAATTCACTGTCTAAGATCACTTTCAGGGTTTTATGATCTGCGGCATGCGCAAACGTATCATAGGCAGTCAGGATGTCGTTAAGTGCAAACCGGTGGGTGATCAGTTTTTTAGGGTCGATCAGGCTGGAGGCCACTGTCTTTAACAACATCGGCGTGGTAACCGTATCCACCAACCTTGTAGTGATGGTGATGTTCTTGGCCCAGAGCGATTGCAGGTGAAGCGTGACACTTTTACCATGTACGCCGATGTTGGCGATGTGCCCGCCGGGAGCGATGATCTCTTCACACAATTCGAAAGTAGCTGGTATGCCCACTGCTTCAATGGCTACATCTACACCAACATTATTGGTGAGTTTCATGATCGCTTCCACAGCATTTTCTTCGGCATTATTGATCACATGGGTAGCACCGAATGTTTTGGCTACAACAAGCCGGTTGCTGTCGGGATCCACAAGAATGATCATAGCCGGGGTATACAGTTTCGCCGTAAGCAGTGTAGCAAGGCCGATAGGGCCCGCGCCGATGATGGCCACCGTATCACCAGGTTTTACCTGGCCATTGAGTACACCACATTCAAACCCGGTGGGCAGTATATCACTCAGCATCACGATAGCATCTTCATCCACTCCATCCGGCACGGGGTAAAGACTGGTGTCGGCGTAAGGAATGCGTACATATTCCGCCTGTGTACCGTCTATGAGGTGACCAAGTATCCATCCACCTTTTTCGCAGTGCGAGTACATGCCTTTTTTACAATAGGTGCATTTTCCGCAGGAGGTGATGCAGGAGATCAGTACTTTATCGCCTTTTTTAAAATTAGCGACCGCGGCCCCCACTTCTTCTATCACGCCCATACCCTCGTGTCCCAGTATCCTCCCATCCGTTACTTCCGGCACATCGCCTTTGAGGATATGCAGGTCGGTACCACAGATGGTGGTCTTTAACATTTTGACGATCACATCCGTAGCTTCAACAATTACAGGATGTGGTTTTTCTTCCCAGGATTTCTGGCCGGGGCCATGATATACTAATGCTTTCATGATATTTTTTTTGATAAATGCCCTACATTTTTTGAGCATTGGTTGACTGATCGAAAATACCCCTGGCGGGATAGCTTTTGCATGATACAACGAAGCCCTGCGCATGATCTCTGTCATGCCAGGCAGTAATTGCTCTCACCTGGTTTCTTCCGGGCTCCCGCTACTTTTGAACAAACTATTTTTATGGACAGGATCCTTATCGCCACCGATTTTGACCCGGTATCACACCATGCAGCAGTTTTTGGAACAGCCCTGGCAAATGCCTATGGCGCCAAAGTCATTTTGTGCAATGCATTCAACCCGCCGTTACCTGTAGCATCTGCTGATGACCAGCAGCAACATTATGAGCAGATGCTCCGGTCGGATACACTACTACTGAAAGAGGCCACGGAAATTGATCCTGAAAAAAAATGTGTTGAAATACTCTGCGATGAAGGCGATATACCGGAAGCCATTCTGGAAATGGCGAACCAAGAGCATGCAGACCTCATCATTACCGGCCTGAGGCCCCATATTTCCACTCCCTTATCGCCCTGTAAAAGTACTGCCGCGGTATTGGCTGGGTGCACCCGCAAACCAGTATTGATGGTACCTGCAGGTGCCGTATTTGGTACCGGCCGTGCCGGCTTGTTCATCCATACTTCCTGGAGCGGTGGAATTAAAAATATCGTTGAGCGGCTTTCTGTGGCGGCATCCTTTTTTGATGGCTCCATCCCCGTGTATGAGGAGGAAGAAGACCAGGCGAGAACTACTGACAGATCAGCCGTATTGTTACACCTGGTTGAAAAATACAGCCCCGATTGCATACTCATGATCGACCCCGGGCAATTGTGGCTGACCACTTTCTGTGAATACGGAAAGCTCCCCGTGCTGGTACTTCCCAAAAACCATTCTTAGATATTTAATTTAAAACAATTGTATTTATGAAGCTCATTCATTTATTCGCGTTGTTATTACTGGCTGCAGGCTGCCGCAACAATGACCAGAAAAAAGTTACAGACCCGATGGTAGTGACTACAGTACCTGTAACCGACAGCATCGCCGGAAAAACAACAGATGCCCCCTATTATTGGGAAGCCGATCTTACGCAAAAAGAAGGGTTGATAGTAAAACGTTCGGCCGCTATTCCTGCAGATTCGCTCAACGCCGTAATGATTACGGCCAGGCTAAATGGTATTTACCCGGAAGTGCCGTTTTTGCTGAAGAAGATCTCAAACGACACGGCCTATATCCATGTAACAGACAGCAGGTACCTCAGCCGGCAGATGGGCTCCAGCGGGCCGGAAGCCTGGATGGCCGAAGTAATATACAACTTCACAGAAGTACCGGATATACGGTACGTGAACATTGATTTTAAAGTGAGGGACCATGGCGCGCCAGGTACTTATTCCCGCACCGATTTTACCATGCGCTGATCTCCTGTTTGCATGATCAGTATCACCGTCAATGCTAAGCAGGCTCACCTGCGGAACAAGGCCACCCAATTATTTTTGAGTAACAGAAATAAACAGACATGAAAAAGATATTAGTCGCCACCGACTTCTCCGATGCTTCTATCAACGCATTTTTATATGCCGTTAACCTCGCCAGGGCCACAGGGGCTGCTGTGCACCTGTACCACGTGTACCATTCAGTACAGCCTATCCCGGAAAGTTATCTTGTTTATACCACACCTGATCTATGGCCATCCATTAAAGAGAAACTGGAAACAATGGTGAAAGGCACCGGACTTGCCGGTTCATTGAACATAAGCATTTCGGCCGACCATGGAAGGGCATCGGACCTGATCTTAAAGGAAGCTGCTGCGGTAAAAGCCGACCTGATCATTTGCGGAACCAAACACACATCACCCGACCTGAAAAAAATCTTTGGCAGTACAGCAACCGCCCTTTCTCATAAAACCAATATTCCCTTACTGGTGGTGCCAATAAAAGTATCGTACAAAACGATCAGGCATATTGCGCTGGCCTGTGATAGCGATCCTGATACCAGCCGCGAAACGGTGTGGTTGTTAAAAGATATCTGTCAACGTTTTGCGGCATCATTATCCATTGTATTGGTATCGCCCGATCCCGTTACGGCAAAATATGAAACCCTTTTTCAATCTATGCCTGTCATAGATGCCCTGAAACCTTACCGGGCAGGCATGGAGTTTTCCAAAGGCACTAATATCACCCATTCGCTGTTGAAATTCAGTAATGAGAAACAGATCGATCTGCTGGTCGTCATTTCCCATAAGCACAGCATCTTCGACCGGTTAATTGTAGAGAGCGTTACTCGGCAGCTGGTCTTTCATACAGATCTCCCCCTGCTGATACTTCCCCAGTTGAGGGATCCCATAGCTGCAGCAGAAAACGTTGATGAAGAGGACGAAAAGGAGCAGGATTTTTTTTATACAGAATAGCTATTCTTTGCCATCAGTTCAGCCGGATAATGCCACAGCAACTCTCCGGGAGACGATGCTTATTCTTCAACATCCGATAAATAAAATATCATGAAAAAATTATACCTGCTTGCCATACTGGCCTCACTGGGCATGTTATCTTTTGCCCAATCCTATGTAGGTTTTAAGGCTGGATGTACTATCCCATCCATGGCAGGCAGTACCGAAAATTCCAACAACTATGTTTCGGGTTTATCTTTCAACGGTGGTCTATCTTACAGCAGGCTTCTGAAAAACGATTGGTACCTGCTGGCCGAACTGAACTATGCCCCTCAATCGGGGCACCGCAATGGGCTACAACCCCTTACCGACCGCCAGTATGCTGACTTCAAGATAAATACCCTGCAACGATTGTATGCAAATTATCGACACCAGCTTGATTTTACATTGCTGGAGATCCCTGTTATGTTGCAGTTGAAAATAGGTGATAAACTGAAATATTCTTTTTGTATAGGCCCGCAGATTGGCCTGTTGTTAAATGCAGAAAGCCGCAGCTCGGGTACAAGCCTTCTTTATCTGAATGAAAGCGGTACGCTTGTTACAGCGCCCGGGGCTACGGAAGCAACCCCTGTATCACTCACCCGGACAGTAAATATCACCGGCAACTATCATCGGTTCATTGCGGGTTTGCAGGGAGGTTTGCAACTGGAATATCCACTGGCAGAAGGTATCGTATTTATACAGTCGCGTACCAGCATCGGGTTAACTAACATGAATAAAAAAAGGATCGACCCGGAAAAACTGTATAGCGGATCACTCATCTTTTCTGCAGGTTATTATTTTAACCTGTAAAAAGTTGCAGGCATGCTGCTAAAAAAATATTGACGGGCATCCGGATCTTTCCTGCATGTGAAATTAAAAGATCATTCAGCGTACGAATGTAACATAAGTGACCAGGCGCCCCTTTTTCAGCAGCCATCTTTGCACAAAGAAAATACGATGCAATTATTGGTCTTGTTCCTCGCCGCTCTGGTGGGCGTATCGCTGGGCGTTATTGGCGGTGGCGGCTCCATCTTAACTGTTCCCATACTTGTGTACGTATTAGGTATCAACCCGCTACTGGCAACTTCCTATTCGTTGTTCATCGTTGGCGCGACTTCGCTGGTCGGCGCTTTCAACAGCTGGCGGCAAGGCCAGGTAAAAATAAAAACGGCACTGTTATTTGGTACCGCATCTATCAGCACCGTATTCGCTACCAGGAAACTGCTGGTGCCTTTGATCCCGCATCATATTGCCCGGATAGGAAGATTTGACATCACCGCGAGCCTCCTCACCATGGTATTGTTCGCCCTACTGATGCTGGCAGCAGCCATTGCCATGATAAAAAACGGCAGCAACAAGACTGCGAAATCGCAGCCAAGTGAAGCCGGACAAAAAATAAGGTTCTCCCGGTTATTATTGTATGGTGTTGCCATTGGCCTGGCTACCGGTTTTTTGGGTGCCGGTGGCGGATTTTTACTCATCCCCACCCTGGTATTGTTGGTGGGGCTTACCATGCAGGAAGCTATCGGCACTTCGCTGCTCATCATCGCATTGAACTCCCTGATAGGCTTCACCGGCGACATCGGGCATTTTGCTATCGACTGGATATTCCTCCTCAAAATTACGGCTGTGGCCATCGCAGGCATCTTTGCCGGTGGTTATATCGGCAGGCGAACGGATACCGCAAAACTAAAAAAGTTATTCGGCTGGTTTGTGCTGCTGATGGGCATTTACATCCTCATTCATGAGATATATGCAGGATGATAAAGATCATTATCCGAATGTGACCAATGTTACTTTAAAACTTTTCATTTAGCTACATCTTTGTTTTATAAAAAAATCATCATGAAAATTGAACAGATCTACACCGGCTGCCTGGCACAGGGAGCTTATTACATCAGCAGCAACGGCGAAGCAGCTATAGTCGATCCGCTTCGCGAAACCGCCCCCTACCTTGCCCGCCTGCAAAAAGATGGCGTACAACTGAAATACATTTTTGAGACCCATTTCCACGCGGATTTCGTGAGCGGGCATGTAGACCTTGCCAAAGCAACCGGTGCAGCCATCGTATACGGTCCGGGGGCACAAGCCGATTTCCGTTTCATAGCGGCTGAAGATGGGGCTGAATTTAAAGTAGGTGATGTTATCATCAAAGTGTTGCACACACCCGGCCATACGCTGGAAAGTACCACTTACCTGCTCAGGGATGAAACCGGTAAGGATCATTGCATCTTCAGCGGCGATACGTTGTTCCTGGGTGATGTGGGCCGCCCCGATCTGGCGCAGAAAGCTGCCCACATGACACAGGAGGAACTCGCCGGATTGTTATACGACAGCCTGGTAAATAAAATAATCCCCCTTGCAGACGATGTGATCGTATACCCCGCACATGGGGCCGGCAGCGCCTGTGGAAAGAATATGATGAAGGAAACAGTAGATACACTCGGCAACCAGAAGAAGATCAACTATGCCTTGAACCAACCCGACAAAGCTTCGTTTGTAAAAGCGGTAACGGATGGCCTGCTTCCCCCGCCTGCCTATTTTGGGTACAATGTGGCGATGAATAAAAAGGGGAATGCACCGTTTGAAGCTGTCCTTCAGCAAGGAACAACCGGCCTCACGGCCAACCAGTTTGAAGCTGCGGCCGATGTCACAGGGGCATTGATAATAGATACCCGCAGCAACACGGAATTTTACAAAGGCTTTATCCCTCAATCCATCAACATCGGGCTCGATGGAGATTTTGCGCCCTGGGTGGGCACTTTGCTGGCAGATGTGGATATGCCCCTCCTGCTGGTAACCGATAAAGGAAGGGAAGCCGAAGCCGTTACCCGCCTGAGCCGTGTGGGCTTCGATCATATCACCGGCTATCTCGAAGGCGGGTTTGATGCCTGGCTGGCAGCAGGTAAACAGGCGGATGTGGTCAACAGGATCTCTGCTGCGCAACTCGCCGAAACCTTCGCCCCCGGCAAGGACAAACTCATAGATGTGCGCAAGGAATCGGAATATGCCGCGGCCCATGTGGAAGAAGCTTACAACAAACCACTTGCTTTCATCAACGACTGGATAAAAGACATAGTCCCTAAGGAACATTTTTTCCTGCATTGCGCAGGTGGCTACCGCAGCATGATCGCCGCTTCCATTTTGCAGGCACGCGGCTACCGCAATTTTACAGAAGTGGCCGGTGGCTTCAGCGCCATCAGTGAGACCAGCATCCCGAAAACAGATTTCATTTGCCAGAGCAAACTGATGAAATTATAAACGTTTTTTGCGTACATTAAACCTGCATTACGATACTTAATAAAATAAGAACTTTTATGACTTTTGGTGAATGGATATCGCGCCCCTGGCCCTGGTATGTAGCCGGGCCGCTGATCGGGCTTACCGTGCCGGCGCTGCTGGTACTGGGTAATAAATCTTTTGGTATCAGTTCTTCGTTCCGGCATATCTGTGCTGCCTGCTTTCCGGGCAATGTGCCCTTTTTTAAATACGACTGGAAGAAAGAAGCCTGGAACCTTTTTTTTGTAGCGGGTATTTTACTGGGCGCCGTGCTGGCCACTCAATTACTGGCCAACCCTCAGCCGCTGCAGATCAGCCCGCGATTAAGTGTTGAACTGGCCGGTTATGGCATTACGGAGCACGATGGATTATTACCATCGCAGCTGTTTAACTGGCCGGCATTACTTACGCTACGTGGCTTGATCACGATGGTACTGGGTGGCTTCCTCGTTGGGTTTGGTACCCGGTATGCCGGTGGCTGTACCAGCGGGCATGCCATCATGGGGCTGTCTACCCTGCAATGGCCGTCGCTGATAGCTACCTGCTGTTTTATGATCGGCGGATTTGTAATGGCAAACCTCATACTTCCATTTATTCTTTCCCTTTAAATTTTTTCTATGCAGGAAACCATCACCAATACCGACTTTGAAGTGCGCTCGCCCGACAGCATCTGTGTGAACGACAGCGGGCTTACACACCGTTGGTACCACAACATAAAATATCTTATAGTAGGCATCCTCTTCGGGATCATTTTTGTAAAAGCGGAGATCATCAGCTGGTTCCGCATACAGGAAATGTTCCGCCTGCAATCGTTTCACATGTATGGTGTTATTGGCAGCGCTGTACTGGTGGGCATGCTATCGGTATGGCTGATCAAAAAATTCAACATCAAAACCATTTACGGCGAGACGATCGTTTTCCCGGTAAAAGCCTTTAACAAAGGGCAGATCTACGGCGGGTTGCTGTTCGGGTTCGGCTGGGCCATCACGGGCGCCTGCCCCGGGCCGCTCTTTGCGCAGATAGGCACCGGCGCTACCGTGGTGATCGTTACGCTGATGAGCGCTATTGCTGGGACGTGGGTGTATGGGTATGTGCGGGAGAAGCTGCCGCATTGATGGTGGGTAGCACCGTCTTAGAATGGCGGTTCTTATTGTTTTCGCTGGCCTAGTGAAAGTTGAAGTTCTTTTACACTCCACGGCCGTTGGGCTCCCATACCTGCGGCCGTGGAGTATCACAGGCATCAACATTTACAATGTAATGATCAACAAAAGAGTATTCCTTTGGCAAGTAAAGAACATAACAGGATTTAGGAATGTATACAAGAGAAGCTATTTTGTTCAGGAGAAATACATTTTGTTTTGGCTGGCTTTGCAAAAGCCGAAGGCCTTATTCCCTCCACGGCCGTAGGGCCGAACGTTTGCGCCGCGGCTGCATTCGCTGGTTTTGTCCCGGATAATGCTGCGCATCCGGAACAAATTTCGCCTGCGGCGAAACCCCGGCGAATGAGGCCGCTCTGCAAACAATGATACCTTATTCCGGGGGAAGTAAGAATGGAAGGCCCTATGCTTGCTTCGATACTTCGCACGTATAACATACAAAAGCAGCACTTATGTCAGGCGAAGGAGAGGTTGTAATACCTGTTATTAAGCAGTTTGATTTTCTTTAAGATTCCAGCCCGTATTTCCCTCCGCATAAACTATCAGCGTTTGCAGAGACGCCTCAGCCGGTGGGGTTCCGCCGCAGGCGGAATTGCCATGAATAGCGTAGCGCCATTCATGGCAAACCAGCGGGTGCAGCGTCGGCGCAAACACTCGCCCCTACGGGCGTGGAGTATTACAGGCATCCAAATTAACAAAGCCATGATGAACAAGATAACTTTCAGGTAGAACTATAAAACAGGCTAAAAATAATATTTATAATTGTTAATGCACAACAGGCTAAATTTATCCCGCAGATATTTTGGTTCACATAAAACAAACTCAATGACCTCCTACCCCGCCCTGGAAGCCATATTTGAACCTGCACTGGTAAAAGAAATTTACCAGTATGGCGACCTGATGCATTTTGCCGAGGGCGATGTGATCATGGATTATGGCAAATACATCCGCATGATGCCGCTGATTGTAAAAGGCTCCATCAAAGTAATGCGGAAAGATGATGCCGGCAACGAAATACTACTCTACTATTTGTCGGGCAACGAAAGCTGCTCGATGGCCTACAGTTGCTGCATGGAAGCTAAAAAAAGCGTGGTGAAAGCCATTGCCGAAGAAGCCGTGGAACTCATCGCCATCCCGCAGGTAAAACTCGACGAATGGCTCTGCAAATACAGCAGCTGGAAAAACTACATCATGCGGGGCTTCAACGAACGCCTGCTCGAAATGATCAAGTCTATCGAAAGCATTGCATTCCACCAACTCGACGAGCGCCTCCTCCACTACCTCAAAGAAAAACAACGCCTCTCCGGATCGAGCCTGGTAAAAACCTCCCACTACACCATCGCCGACGACCTGCACACTTCCCGGGTAGTGATATCCCGGTTGCTGAAACAACTGGAGAATGACGGGCGGGTGATCCTGTACAGGAATGAGATCAAACTGCTGAAATTGTGAAAGATCTTGCTAAACACAAATAAAGCATCTTGTCGTCAAAGAAGAGTATATTTAAGTAAATTTACCATATGCCCAACGATCCAACCAGTGAGGGCGCTCCGACCGGACTTAGAAATTCCGGGATAGATGTTATTGGCCCTTTACCCTGGGGTTCACATTTTTGTAATTTTTTTGAATCGAAAGAAGACCTCTTACAAATGCTCGTTCCGTATTTCAAGACGGGATTGCTCAATAATGAATTTTGCTTGTGGATAACCTCCGATCCTATAACGGTGGCGAATGCTTCGGAAGCACTGCGGCAAGGGATACCGGGTTATGATGAATACGAAAAGAAAGAGCAGATCACCATACTTCCCCATACAGAATGGTATTTAACAGATAAAACATTCGTACCCGACATTGTAATCAATGGCTGGTATCAGAAGCTTAGAAACTCACTGGATAAAGGATTTGAAGGAATGCGGGTAAGCGGTAATGAGGGCTGGCTGGAGCGGGATGTATGGAAGGATTTTCTCGATTATGAGCGAACGCTCAATAACAGCCTCAGAGGCAAACGAATGATTGTTCTTTGTACCTACCCGCTGGACAAATGTGATGCGCAGGCAGTATTCGATGTATCACAGGTACACGAGATAGCTGTGACAAGAAGAAAAGGCGATTGGGAAATTGTTGAAGTGCCTGCCATTAAGCAAACAAAATCTCAATTGGAAAAAGATAAACAAGAGCTGGAAGACAAAGTAGCAGAACGTACCAAAGACCTTAATCTTATCAACACAAGATTAAAAACCGAAATTGAATTACATAAGATCACGCAGGATACACTTTTAAGGACAGAAGCCAAACTACTTACCGTATTTGACGCTACAGATACGGCCTATATCTTACTTGAGCCTGATTTATCCGTAGTTCTTTTTAATCATCGGGCATCCAATTTTGTTAGAACCGTATTTTACTGGGACCTTAAAACAGGAGACAACATTCATGACTTTCTTACTGCGGAAAGACAAGTCCTTTTCACAGACAGGGTACAGAAAGCTGTAAATGGGAAACAAATCAGCTATGAGACCAATTATGTACTAGAAAATGAAACCTCGTTATGGTATTATGTAAGACTATTTCCTATTCCTGAAGGTGATACCGGCATATTCGGCCTTGTGCTTGCATTAACCGATATCACAGAAAGAAAACTGTTAGAAATTCAGCTTGAAAGCGAGCGAATGGAAAGACAATTGGAGATCACAGATGCTGTTATAACTGCAGAAGAAAACGAGCGCCAGGAGATCGGTCGTGAATTACATGACAATATCCAACAAATACTAGCCAGTTCCCGCTTGTTTCTCTCGATGATCAAAAAGGGCGATATTTCGGAGCAAGGTTATTCATACGTGCTGCAAACGAATCAAATGATCATGTCTGCCATTGACGAGATCAGGAATTTATCTCATTCTATGATTGCTCCTTTCGTTGAGAAAGCTACCATGAAGGAAGCCATCGAAAAAGTCATATCCAACATATCTGTCACCAGCGGATTAAAAATCATTATGGAATTTGCCCCGCTGGATGAGACCAGGCTATCTGATAAACTGAAGCTGACTATTTACCGGATTATCCAGGAGCAGTTCAGTAATATTCTTAAATACTCAAAAGCCTCCTTCGTATTATTGAAAATTGTTCAGGATCATGACTACATATCACTGCTGATAAAAGATAACGGAATAGGCTTTGACACTTCAAAAAAATCATCGGGTATCGGGTTGATGAATATTAAAGCAAGGGCTTCTCTTTTTAACGGGGAAGTTAGCATCCGTTCATCACCAGGACAGGGTGTTGAGTTGTCAATCAGAATGGATTTAAAATAATTTTTTTATCTACTCCCAAGTATGTTTCGTTCTCTTGTCCCTTTAACCACAATAGATATCCTTATTAACCTGTACATCCTTCAAAACTTTTCCCTTTCTGTCGTGCCGCACGGGTACTGATTCCTTCCTTGAGTGACCGGTCACCCGATACCGGAACCATGGGCCCCACCTGTAAAAAACACCCGGCCGTCAATGTGACCGGCAGGGGGAAAAAAAATCTACTGGTCACACTTTGTGACCGGCAGGTGCAAAAAAAGTTAACTGGTCACAAAACGTGACCGGTTGATTTCAGAAAAATCCGGTTGTCACAAACCACTTCGTATTCAAATTTTAAAGGATTGGCGCTGTACTTATATTGGAGCCCGTTTTTAGTGCTTGCTTATAATAAATTTAAAGCCTCTGCTGTTCGTACAGCCTCGATAGAATTATTTACATTTAGCTTTTCCAGGATATTTTGCCGGTGCCTGTTTACTGTATTGATACTGATGTGCAGGTCGGCAGCAATTGTTTTACTGATCCCACCTTCAGCAATCAATACTAAAATTTCTTTTTCGCGGGATGTCAAAAGGCCGATACAATTTACATAAGTGTCTACAGTAAAAATTGCTCCCGTTGTAGAATTTATGATTTTTCCATCTATACCATTGGCGGAAGTTGGTTTTTCGAATAAATGATTATAAAGGCATACGGCAAGCCATAATCCACCTTCCGAGCTATTCTTCATATAAAAACTGCGATGCGAAATATACTGGTAATCGTTCGTTTTATTGAGGCTCCTGATCCGGCATTTTGTTGCGTAGTGTAATCTTTCCGCCGGAGGGATTGTTTTTAAAAAATTGAAAAATTCTAATTCCAGCAGATGTCTGCGGAAAAGATCGTCGGGGTGAATACGCCGGTAAATATCTTCTTCCCAGATCGAATCAATTGTTGTGAATCCAGCACTATCAATATCGAAAAAATCCCCAAAAGCACCGGCAAAAATGTAACTTTTGTTACTCGCCAGGTCCGATAGCACAGCCACTGAATTATCTACTTTGACGTATGACTGCATCGTTACCATAGCTTCATTTAAAGCTTCATTACGCTCTTCCACGCTGCCAATTGATTCAACATTAAATTTTTCTTCCAGGTTCGAGATGGGATTCATAACAATAATTCGTTAGTCAGTTCAACCAGGTATAGGAAAGGATATCAGCGCTATTAGAAAATGGTTATAAATAACTATTGGTGCAAAAAATTAAAATCACCTTCTTTGTAAATTATTAATAAAATCAAATGTAAGAAATCATGAAGAGAGTTCTGTTAATTTTAATTTGTATAGGTATGGTTGTTATAAAGGCAAATGCTCAAAAATTAGATGCCATGAACTGGCTGAATGAACCAGCCGAATGGGAAATAAAAGATAATAAACTTACCATGCAGGTTACTCCACAATCTGATTACTGGAACCAGAGCCACTATGGCTTTACGGTTCATGATGGGCCGTTCCTCTACACTGAAAGGAGTGGTGAATTTGAAGTGGTTGTAAAAATGAGCGGTGTTTATAAAACGCGGTTTGACCAGGTGTGCCTAATGCTTAGAATTGATGAAAATAATTATGTAAAAACCGGTGTGGAATATGTAGACGGAATATACAATATCAGCACAGTACACACGATCGATAAAAGTTCGTGGAGTGTGCTCGGACTGAAGGAAAAACCCAAAAATGTATGGATGAAAGCTGTACGCAGACTGGATGCACTGGAAATTTTTTATTCGGTTGATGGGGTTACTTACACGATGACCAATACCGTATATTTCCCGGAATTAAAAACCGTGCAGGTAGGCATGATGGCTGCAAGCCCCGATGGCAAAGGCTTTACAGCTACTTTCGAAGATTTTAAAATTACGCACCTTCCGGACCAGAGGCGTTTAGAATGGTTGAAAAAGAATCAATGATTTTTTGTAGCATCAATTAGAATATACAACTGCTGGACCTACCGGGTGCAGCAGTTTTTTTATGCACTGCCTTTATTAAACTTACATTGACTTTACAAAGATATCGATCTACCTTTCACAGGCAATCCGGTTACAAGTATCTGATCTTCGATCCAAGGTCTTTAAAATAATTCGCCGACCATATTTCCAATACACTTTCATCTTTAATAAATCGTACGATGTCATTTTTTATGGCATCCATTGAAACAGTGTCGATTTTTTCCTGCAACAATTTTTGAAAATCCTGTTGCGACATTGTATCGGCCTTCCAATCCCCACTGTCCTGCGCTCTTTTTAACAGGTGGTCCAGGTTCAATGGAACGCCTTTTTTTATATACCATTCCATGTCATACCAGTCCCTGCCTTTTACATTGTTTTTCCATTTGCGAAACAGCAGTGCATGCATTTTACCGGCAAACAGATCCGGAAGAACAAAACATTTTACATAAAAGGAGAACGGTTTTATCAATAGTTTTTCCTCCGTGGTAAAACCCAAAGGGGGTTTCTTGTCTACTTCTATTTTTATTTTGATAGAAGGCGACATCCCCAGCTTTTCCTGGGGTACAACAGCTGTGAGGATGATCTCATTCACAATGGTATCGGCTTTTAAAAATGCCGAATCAATATTGGTTTTATTCGTTTTTTCTTTAGCGCTCACGGTAACTTCAAGGCCCAATGCTGCGCATTCCCTTGCGATCCCTTTTAAAAAAGGTTCCAATGAAAAATTCTCATCCGCAGCTAATAACGAGAAATCAAGATCCTCGGAATATCGTTCAAGGCCGTGAAAGATCCTGAGGGCCGTGCCTCCATAAAATGCTGCTTTTTCAAAAAAGCCGGTGCGTTGCAATCCCGCCAGTGCGATCTCCTGCATGATCTCCCGCAAGGCCTGTATGGCTTCTTCTTTTGTGCCGGGTTTATATTCTTCTATCCATTCTTTTATCATAATGCCTGAAGTGTTTTTATTAATATTTTCAAACTGGTTGCTTTAGGCGCATCTGGTATCCAGCTTTCTATTTTTTCTATTTTGAGTTGGTTCAGCGATGCCCGGCCGATCCGCCAATTCTCAATTAATAAACCCTTCGTTTGCTGAATGCTTCTTAGCAACAGCCCGTGACTGGTTACAATTTTATCACATAAAGCCTTTTCAGGTGTCGCTATCAAAGCATGCTGCGCTGTTGTTAATGCTATGTGCTGAATTCCCAGGGCATAATAAGGCAAGGGAATTTTTATATACCGGAACCTCCCTGCGGGTGTTTTGAAAAGAATTGTTTTGTCCAGCGAAACGGAAGTTGTTTCATAAACTTTTTCCGGGATCATTCCCCAATACGATAAGGCGCTCTCCAGCGAAATGTAGCTTGGCCCCGACAAATGGTTTGCTAAGAGAAATTTTTCCGGTTGCTTTATTTTGCTGTTCGGCCCTGGCATATAAAGCCCTCTTTTAACGACAGCCAACTCTCCTTTTTTTAATAACTCGCTGATCTTATCGTAAGGCCTTTTATACTCTTGTAATAAGGACAAGACCAGCTGCCTGGTGATGGGTTGTTCTGAATATGATTCCAATATTTCCATTTGTAAGATATTAGCCAATCAATCGGAATAATTCCGATTAATATGTACAAATATAACATATTTATGTCAAATTATCTATAATCTATCGGAATTTTTCCGATAAAACATAGTTAATGAAGCAATAGGACACCTGAATAATGTTAAAGATCAGGAACGATATCCTCTACCTGCTGCAGATCATACTCCGGCATGCCTCCTTTCTGAGTGGCCACAAAAGATCCAAGCCTGACTGCAGTATCCAGTATTACATCGGCAGGTTTTTTATCCATCAAACCAGCCAGCAGCGCCGCCAGGAATGCATCTCCACTCCCTACCGTATCGGCCACCTTAACTTTGATGCCTGGATGCGAGAGGATTTCACCGCCTTTAAACAAAACTGCACCATTCCCTCCCTTCGTCACCACAAACAGCGAAAGTCCTAATTGCTCACTCATGGCTTTTATCTGGTCTTCGGGATTTTTGTAAGTACAAAACCAGGGAGCAGTCAATGCCAGTTCTTCTTCGTTCATCTTCAACAGGTCTGCTTTTTTCATCAGATCCAATAACCTGTTTTTTTCGAAATGAGGCGCTCTCAGGTTAATGTCTAACACTTTCTGAGGGGCGGTTTCCAGTAATTTAAAAAGTGTCGCGCTGGATTGGATATTCCTTGCTGCAAGGCTTCCATATACAAAATATTCCGAGGCACCCAACAGCCCGGTAAAAGCATCCTGCCATTCGATAAAATCCCATGCTGCAGGTTGCACAATGTCGTAGGTCATATCCCCTTTCGCATCCTGGGTGCCATATACTTTTCCGGTTGGATACAACTGATCCGTCTGGATGAATTCGGTGTTGATATGCTTTGACGCAAACAGACCGAGCAATCGCCTGCCTTCGCTATCGTTACCGATCTTGGTAATGATGGCAGGATTTTTTTGTAGTTGCTGCAGGTGATAGGCTACGTTCATCGGCGCCCCGCCGGGCTGTGTGCCGGACGGAAGGATGTCCCATAACACTTCGCCAAAACAAACAACAGGATGGTTGATCTTATTCATGGTTTTTACATTTAGGCTTTACCGATCAAAAAATTATTTATTTACATGCCCTTCCTCGGGGCTCGCATATTCTTCTTCGGGATCTGGCAGTTGGTGCAGCATTGATCCCTGCAAAGAAATTACCGAAGATGCCGTATAAAGCCCGAAACCTTTACCGGTAAAAGTATAATCCATCAGGGTCAGTTTCACTATTCCATTTACGCTGAGCTCGATATAATTACCATAACGGATGAGCCTGAAATGCAACGAGCTTTCGCTTTTCATATGAAAAAGTGCCGTCTGGATATCGTTGAAAATAAAATTCTGTTTATTATCCAACGGGTTGAAACCCCACGAACGGATGGTCGTTTCGCCGTAGGCGATATCAAAAGAAATAAAATAGCCATTGCCTTCTTCGTCTATGTCGCAAACCAGGCCCAGCTTCCCCATTCCTTCCACGGTAAGCATCCCTTCCCAGATAAAACACGCGGAAGGTTTTTCAAAACAAAAGAGTTCATAGCCGCTGCGGGAACCGCAGGTAAGCTTTCCTTTTTCCTGCGTAAAAAATGCGGATGGATTGTTGAACTTTATTTTGCATTCGCCCATCTCATCCTGTGTGGCAGTATGGGTGATCATCTCTTCCCAGCGATAATAACTTTTGAGCACCAGCCTTCCCCGCTCATCGGTACTTAATTGCTTGGGCGGCGGCAACACCCGCAGGGCGTTGATCTGCCCGTAGGCATAAAAGAAATTGTACAGCAGCAGGTGCGGCCCATCCTGAACAGTTCTGGCAGCGTAGTTGCCCGGCGGCAGCAATACATCTTCGTGGAAGGAATGATACTCTTCCAGAAAATCCGGCGCAAACCAATAGCGCACTTTTATATCTTCCCTGATAGAACCCAGCAAATAAAAGCGACCGTTCAATTCAAACACACACGGGCATTCGATGTCATCATACACAAATGGATATAGCAAAGGCGGCATCAGTTCCAGCACGTCGTTGGTGATCTTTACGATACCAACACAGCCTCTCCGGGATACCGGACCATAGAGTGCTCTTGCTGCAATCAGCAAATAACTTTCTCCTTTATGATCAAATTGAAAAGGATCCCGGAAGCTCAGCCACTTTCTTGGGTTCTGTTCCTGGGTTTCATAATAGATCCCTTTAGGCTGTATGGGATACAGATCTTTCTGATCTTTCGTCCAGGTAAGCAGATCAGCTGAATGGGCGAAACCAACCCTCGAAACGATCCCCCTATCCTTTCGCTGCAGGCCGGTATAATACATTTCAAACCTGCCGTTTTTTTCCACTACATGCATCGTCCAGAGCATATCATCATCCCATTCACCGGGGTGGCCTACAAACAAAGCATTGTTGGTTCGTTTCCACGAAATCCCATCGGTTGAAATGGCGTGTGCAATATAATCGTGGTTGGGAATGATGAGATGAAAAAGGTGGTAAACCCCTTCATGAATGATGACTGTTATGTCGCCGATCTCCCAATCACTGAAGCCTGATCCTGAGTACATAATATTGTTTTACAATGAGTTAAACTGTTTACAAAGGCTCTCTAAGCAGATTTGGCTACCTTTGCGAAGGTAACCAAAAGGAAAAAGATGAAAGAATATTACATTCAATTATACAGCCCCCATGGTTTAATCAGGTTTCATGAGCCGGAGATCGGGCGGGATAAGGATACAGGCGGACAGGTAAAATATGTGCTCGAACTACTTGAAAATCTGTCCAGGCATCCGCAGGTAAGAAAGGTAGATCTCTTCACCCGGAGGATCATTGATAAAAGGGTTTCTTCTTCCTATGAAAAAGAGATCGAGACGGTTAATGAAAAGGCCCGTATTGTGCGGATGACATGTGGTGGCAACAGCTACCGTCAGAAAGAAACGCTCTGGGATCATCTGGATGAATTTATCGATAAAACCCTTCGGTTCATAGAAAAAGAATCCGACATCCCCGATGTGGTGCACGGCCATTATGCCGATGGCAATTACCTCGCCAGCCAGGTCAGTGAAATTTTCGGGATACCTTTTATCGCAACAGGGCATTCGCTTGGGCGAAATAAGAAGGCATTGTTGATGCGGGAAGGAATGAGTGAAGAAAAGATAGAGGAGAAATTCAACATGAAACTCCGCATCGATACCGAGGAGCATGTTTTGAAAACTGCGGATATGATCGTGGTGAGTACGCAGCACATTATCGACAGCCAATATAGCCAATACAAAAATTTTGCTCAAGGAAGGTTTGAAGTGATCCCTCCGGGCGTAACGCCGGAAATATTTTACCCTTTTTACCGGCTGGATATGCCCTCGTTTAAAATGTCGGTAGAACAGGAGCAGGCATTGTACCGCGTAAATTCTGATATTGAACGTTTTCTTTTCAGTCCTGCCAAGCCGTTGATCTTATCCATTGGAAGGGCAGATAAGAGAAAGAATTTTGAGACCATCATCCAGAGTTATGGACAGGATAAAGAGTTGCAGGCAATGGCCAACCTCGCCATTTTTGCCGGTGTAAGAAAAGACATCAGCAAAATGCCGGAAGATGAAAAAGATATTCTGACCAACCTCTTGCTGTTGATGGATAAATATGACCTGTATGGTAAGATGGCCATTCCCAAAAAAAATGATCCCAAATTAGATGTGCCCGAGATATACCGGCTGGCTGCACGGAAAAAAGGCGTATTTGTAAATGCGACACCCGGCGAAAATTTCGGGCTCACCATTGTGGAAGCCGCGGCCTGCGGGCTTCCCGTGATCGCTTCTCCTACCGGCGGGCCAAAGGAAATTCTCGAACAGAATGAGAACGGTTTACTGGTAGATGTGGAAGATCCTGCCGCTATTGCTACCGCACTCAAAAAAATAATTGCCGACCAGGCGCTGTGGGATAAATATTCCGCCAACGGGATCCTGGCTTCTACACAATTGTATTCATGGACATCCTTTGCCAATAAATATATTGGAGTTGTAGATAATTTGCTTCAACAAAAAAATAATACTGCGCTCAATTTTGTGAATAAAACTGCTTATGGTAAAAAACTGGCAGGTGCCCACTGGTTTGTGATAACAGATCTGGATGGCACCCTTGCAGAAGGGTCCGATGTGAGGGGCTTGAAAGAATTTACGGATTGGGTCGAAAAAAATTCCGGCACTG
>Ga0247813_10000331_pt1 | contig 49807 bp, 41 predicted proteins | sample UWRJL169409C1_FD_180719 | JGI IMG/M metagenome (GOLD analysis project Ga0247813, IMG submission 180719) | Plant litter microbial communities from Arlington Agricultural Research Station in Wisconsin, United States - UWRJ-L169-409C-1 | ecosystem: Environmental > Terrestrial > Plant litter >... | reverse complement strand
CTCATTACCCAGCAGCTTGTAGCGGTTGCGGATATTATCCAGTCCAATGCCGGTAGAGTCCTGCGATTGACTTTTGACCTGTAAATTATTACGCACTACCAGCCGTCCGTTCTCCGTAAACACTTCTATTTTCAACGGCCGTTGGGCAGAAACGATATTATGTTTGATCGCATTCTCCATCAGCAGTTGCAAAGATAATGGTACGATACGTTTGTCAAGTTTTTCTTCCGGCACATCGATGTTGATCTGAAGATTGCTGCCGAATCTTGTCTGTAGCAAAAATGCATAAGCATTCATCACTTCCAGTTCTTCCTTCAATGTAATGCTGCGGTCGTCTTTTACCTGTAGGATATGGCGATAGACCTTTGATAATTCCTGTACAAAACTGATAGCATGAGTAGGGTTTTCAGGAATGAGTGAGCTAAGTGTATTGAGATTATTAAAAAGAAAATGTGGATTCACCTGTGTTTTCAAAGCATTCAATTGCGCATGAAGGATGTCGCGTTTGTACAATTCTTTTTCTTCTACCGAACGGCGCAGTTGTTTTACGAAATAAATATTTTCATAAATGGCCACACCCAGTACGGTGCAGAAGATGGCGGATGAATTGCTGCTGATGAGGATATCGGCAAAAAGCACGTTTTCGCTTCCCATCATCAATCCGCAGATGTCACGTTCAAAATAGTGGATCGTGTTGGAAGTGATAAGGGTGAAGATCAGCATACAAGCCGATTGTATGATCAGCCGTTTACGGGTATCTTCAAAGAGCGGGTATTTTGCCCGTGCCCTGATCATGATATAGCGGTTGCCAAACCAGATGATGGCGGTGGTGATAAAGGTGGTAATGTAAACCTGCCAGGTAAAATATGGCTCGCGGCCAAAGCGCCTGCCAAAGAAGATGACAGGTATGATCAGCGCCGCCAGCGGTATCATGATGTACACCATCAGCCGGTCGTCGAAACCTATTCGTTTATTGGCAGCTCTCATTGAAGGTAAAGATAAAGTTCAAAAGGTTCAAAAGTTCAAAAGTTCAAAATGTAAATCGCTTCAATCAACATTTTGAACTTTTGAACTTTTAAACCTTTTGAACTATTTAGTCGCTTTGCTTTTCGCGAATTCGTTGTAAATATCCACCGCTTCTTTCATGATCAGCATATCGCCGTTGGCGGAATTTGCTTTTTCTATGGCTGCTGCGCAACCGGTCAATTCTTCACTGATGAAGGCTTCAGTGGTCTTTTTGTTCAGCACTTTCAGTTTGTTGTCAGAATAGATGCAATAGTCCCCGATCTTACCTGGGGTCCCGGTGCTCACTACCGCATCGGCTCCGTTGTAAGAAACTTTACCGGCTGAATTGCTGGATTTCTGCAGCAGGTCCAGTTTGCCTGAACTGAGTATTTTAAAGAAATCTCCGTTGATGCAGGTGTACGTATCAGTTGCTGTTTTAAGGCCGTTGATGCTACCACCATCATAGTTTTTTTTATTCTGCCCCGCTTCATCCACGAAAGTAACAGCTGCTGATTTTTTCATATTGTCTTTAATGTAACCATTCAAGACTTTGCCATCGGCAAGGCTGATCTCGGCTTTCGTGTATCCTTCAGGGATAGTTGATTGTGCTTTTGCTGCAATGGTTGCTGTAAGCATTGTTGCCACAAAAAGTAATTGTCTGATTTTCATATCTGATATATTTTAAGTGTAAATGATCCGGGTGCAAGTTTATCAACGATAACCGGCGATGCAAAGCGAAAAGGGGTGAACTGTAGAAATAGGGGAATGAACTGCGTACTGGATGCGGATGCCAGGTGCTGGATACTGGATACCAGGTCCTGGAAGTTTGCACGAGTTTAATTTTCTGAATTCTTCAGCACGGCATCCAGCATCAATATTCAGTACCCAGCATCCAGCCTCTAGCCCCCAGCCCCCAGTAACATCTTCCTCACCCTTTGCAAACCCAACCCTCCCGTTCATTGTTTCCATAAAACAGCTATCATAAGTGCTGGCTATTTTCGATCATCAACTAAACTGTTTTACGATGAAACTATTCCTGTTGTTTGCCCTGGTGAGTTTTACGGCCTGCTCGGGTAGCAAAGTGGTACAGACGGATCTTTACTTCGGGCAATCAAAACCTGATGGGACAAATGTATCGGTAAAAGACTGGGAAGACTTTTCGGCAAAATATATCTGCTCCGTATTTAAGGAAGGCAGCAGCGTGGTCAATTCCAATGGCAACTGGTACGATACCGCTTCAAAAAAGATCATTACAGAACCATCATGGCTGGTCATTTCAGTAAACAGGATGACACCCGGGTTGTCCAAACAGATAGACAGTATCGGGTATTGGTATAAAAAGAAATTCGATCAACAATCTGTGCTGAGGGTGGATAAACGTGCGAAGCTGCTGTTTTTGTAAGGGATCCGTTCACCCTGTTGTGGTAAAAGATATTGGGATTAATTTTTATATTCACAGTATCATCAAGTATTCATTTTTCAACACTCAATTGCACAAATATGTCAATAACCGCTATCGTACTCATCGTCCTCGCAGTAGTCGTGATAGGTATCACCTTCTTCTTCATTTCTGTGTACAATGAACTTAGCAAAGAACGTATCCTTACCCACGAGGGGCAGAGTGGTGTGGGGGCCAGCCTTCAGCAAAGAAATGATCTCATTCCCAACCTGGTGGAAACGGTGAAAGGTTATGCCGGGCATGAAAACAAAACATTAGTGGATGTGATCAAATGGCGCAACCAAAGTGCCGGAGCCACCACCATGGAAGATCAGAATGCGGCATCAACAGGATTGAAACAATCACTCATCAACTTATTATCAGTAGCGGAAAATTATCCCGAACTGAAAGCCAATACGCAGTTCCAGGAATTGATGAACCAGTTGGGAACTATCGAAGAAAAGATCAACGATTCACGCAGGTATTACAATGGAACAGTAAGGGAATACAATCAATCACTGGCTGTTTTTCCAAAAAATATCATTGGAGGAATGTTCGGTTTTCAACCGGCTGTATTCTTTGCGGAAGATGCAGGGGCGAAGGTGGCACCGCAGGTGAAGTTCAATTGAATTGATAATTGATAATGGATAATTCATCTTCGGATTAAACTTCATTTTTATATATGAACTTTTCATAGTGGAAAGAATAAAATATTCAAATTAATAAACAATGTTTCGAACTAAAACATTATCAATTATCCATTATCCATTAAAAATATGCGCAGCATTTTAACCGTACTATTTCTATTTTTCTTCTTTGGCCTGAAGGCACAACAGCCGATGTCCTATTACTACACGGCTGCCAGCGAACGCTTTTTAACGGATGGGGAAATGGATAGTATTTTTAATAAAACATCACAAGAGGTTTTTGAAGAAAATGGTATCACCGGCGATGTTTATGAAAAAAAATATGAGAAGGTGAAACCGATCCTGGTGGGTTTCAGCAGAACCAATATTTTGCAGGGTTTCAAATCGGTAGAACGAGCTAATAATGTTTCGCTGAAAGCGGCAAAAGGTTCGCCGAAATTCATTGTTATCAAAGATGCTTATTCAGCGGAGCTGAGAAATGCGATCCGCGAGACCTTTGAGAACAAAGTGCTGCAAATGTACCTGTCGTCCAATGGCAGCGATAAGATCACGAGCTTTAAAAGTATCGTCAGGATACTACCGAATGGTAAACTCCGGGTGCAGGAGATCATACGGGTTTACAATGGAGATGGTACCAATACTGGTGTTTATGGGAATGAAGATGAGGAAGAACCTGCCATTAACAATGAGGTCAAACGCGGGATCGTTCGTGCGTTCCCGTTAGCTTATGTCAACGAACATAAATTATTTCAGAACACTACGTTTGAGGTTAAACAGGTGTTGCGTGATGGAAAAAAAGAAGAGTATCATACCGAGTCGAAGAGCAACGGTATCTTGTTATACACAGGTAATAAGTATATTTTTTTACCAAAAGGAAATTATACTTACAGCATCACTTACGAAACAGATCACCAGTTGAAGTTGCTTAAGGATTATGATGAACTCTACTGGAATGTAACCGGCAATAGCTGGAGCTTCCGGATCGATTCTGCCAGTTGTACGGTAATACTGCCGCCGGGTTATCCGCCGTTATCTTCCAAATGTTATACAGGCCAGCAAGGCGAATCGAAGGAAGAATGCACGATGAGCCAGCAGGTGATCAGCGATACCACGTATGTAACTTTTAAAACCATCAGGGCATTGCGCCCCAATTACGGACTGACGATCGCAACTTCCTGGAAAAAAGGATTTCTTCAACAGCCTTCTTTTATGCAGACGGCCTGGTATTATTTCTGGAATAATAAAGCAGTGTTCTTTCTGCCGCTGGTGGCTTTATTCAGCCTGGTATCCTGTTTTATTTTCTGGTTAAAGTATGGCATCGATAAAAAACGCGGCTCCATTTATCCGCAATACACGCCTCCCGCAGGTTATTCGCCGGCGGCGCTGGGATATATTTACCGGCAGAAATTCAACCGCATTCTTACCGCAGCAGCCATCGTGGATGCGGCCGTAAGGAACGTGATAAAAATAGAGGTGGAGCGGGAAGGATGGCTGATCAAACACAATGAATACAATATCCGCCGGCCGGATAAACCAAAGAAAGCACCCGCAAGCAACTATGAAGATTTTGAAAATGATATTGAAAATCTGATCGGCACCGCTATAGAGAAAGGAAAATACAACAGCGGATTAGGCAAACTCAATACCGCACTGGAAGCATGGTGCAAAAGCAAATACAAGGCAAATGATGGTGTCATCAAAAATGCCGGGCTGTTCGCACTCAATCGTTCGTACACCACCATCCCGGTATTATTGCTGATTGTGGGTACCATCTGGGGATTTTTTGGCGGGGTAGTGCCTGCGCTGAATTTCAAAAATTACTGGCAGGCAGAAATATTCGTCGCGGCATTTATACTGAACATTATCATAGTGGTCATCTTCAGGCGGCTATTGCCTTCTTACAGCCAGCGGGGGCGTGAGGTCATGGATCAGGTGGAGGGTTTCCGGATGTTCCTTTCCACCGCCGATGCACAACGTTTTGATGCGATGGCGCCGCCCGAAAAGACACTCGAACTTTACGAGAAATATCTTCCTTTCGCAATAGCATTGGATTGTGAGATCGCCTGGGGCGATCAGTTCAAAGAGATCATCGATACGGCATCTATCAATAATGTAGCAGGAGGCGCGAGCAGTTATTCCAGCAGCTTCAGCCGCGACAGCCATAATTTTTCATCGTCTTTCGCTTCGTCTTTTTCGGGAGCAATCTCTTCGGCTACAACACCACCATCAAGTTCTTCCAGCGGCGGCGGATCTTCTTTCGGCGGGGGAAGCAGTGGAGGTGGGGGTGGCGGAGGTGGGGGCGGAGGATGGTAAAACTAATTAACAATTAATAATGAATAATTAATAATGGTCTTCTTTTGGAATACCTTTTTGTTTTTGGAATACCCTTCAATTATTAATTATTAATTCCAAATGAATCACCGTTTATCAAGAACTTTTCTCAACCCGGCTCGTTTTTTGTACATTGAGTGCCTAAAAATATATTATGAAAAAAATACTTTCTTTGGCAGTCATTGCCAGCCTTTTCAGCTTCGGAACATTTGCACAGAAAAAAGCGGAAGACAAAAGCAAAAGGCCTAGTCCCCCGGCAACTGCAACGGCTACTGTTAATGGTACGGTGATCACCATCAATTATAGTGTATTGTCGCTGAAAGGCCGTACCATCGGAACTGATGTTGAGCCCAAAGCCGGACAGGTTTGGCGCACAGGAGCTAATGAAGCTACTACTTTTGAAGTAAGCAAAGACGTGACTATCGCTGGAAATAAATTGCCTGCAGGTAAATATGGTTTGTTCACCATCTACAATGGCGGTGAAGCAACCGTCATCTTCAACAAGACCTGGGATCAATGGGGCGCTTACGATTACAAAGAAGCTGCTGATGCTCTCAGGATCAAAGTACCGGTTGGTAAAGCTTCTCCGGTTGCGGATAAATTCAACTTTACGATCGACGCGTCGGGTAAAGTAACCTGGGTGTGGGGTGATACCAGTACAAGCTTTGAAGTGAAAACAAGCTGATCATTGGATAATTCTTTAATGGATAATGGATAATGTTATCGTTCAGAAAGTTTTTGTGAAAAATGAAAACCTTTCAAACCGATCACATTATCCATTATACTATTATCCATTTTCTTAACTACCTTCTATAAAATTATAAGCTCTCATGAAAAAGCTGCTGCTCACTATTTTCGCTTCCGGCGCCATCACTTGTCTGCATGCGCAGATGAAATACATTGACCGTGCGAATTTGGATACAACCATAAAACCCGGCGACGATTTTTACACGTATGCCAACGGTGCCTGGATTAAAAATAATCCTGTGCCCGCTTCCCGTACCCGCTGGGGAAGCTTCGACCTGCTGAGGGAAGAAAGCAGCAAACGCCTGCGCAGCCTGTTGGACGATGCTGTGCAAAACCGTACACGCGACAGGAAAACAGAGATCATCGCGGATGTTTATTCCAGCGGAATGGATAGCATCACATTGGATAAAAGAGGCAATACGCCCATCCGGCCTTTGCTTACAAGAATTGATGGGGTGAAAAATACCGCAGGTATTTTGAAAGAAGCTGCTATCCTTCGTACCACTGGTGCAGGAAGCCCTTTCTTCGGGATGTTCATAGCCCCGGATAGAAAAAATGTACGGAAGTATATGCCTTCTATCAGCTTTGGCGGAACATCTATGGCCGACAGGGATTATTACCTGAAAACTGATCCACGTAGCACAAAGATCCGTGACGCCTATAAAGTTTATCTGAATAAATTGTTTTCGCTTGCGGGAGAAAATGAAGCTACTGCTGCGGCAAGCGCTGCTGCGATATTGAACATAGAAACGGTTTTCGCGAAAGCGCAATACAGCCGTGTAGAAATGCGTGACCCGTACAAGACCTACAATAAATTGTCTGTAAAAGACATGACCGCACTTGCACCTGCATTTGACTGGAAAACATTATTGCAGGAAATGAAAGTGAATGGTGCCGACACTGTGTTGCTCAACAATCCGGGTTTGCTGAAAACTGTTGACTCCATGTTGAAAGTAGTTCCGCTGGCGGATTGGAAAAGTTACCTGCGCTGGAATGTTATCAGAAATGCTGCTCCATATCTGAGCAATAGTTTTGTGGAAGCTGATTTTGCATTCACGCAGGTACAGACCGGACAGAAACAGATCACACCGAGATGGCAACGCATGAGCAGCATGATCGATGGCCGCCTGGGTGATCTTATCGGCCAGCTTTATGTAGAAAAATATTTCAAGCCGGAAGCGAAGGCACGCATGCTGGAACTGGTGAACAACCTGCAATCCACTTTTTCGGATCGTATTAAAAGGCTCGATTGGATGACGGACGCGACCAAACAAAAGGCGTTGGAAAAACTCAACGCATTCGCGAAGAAGATTGCTTACCCCGACAAATGGAAAACGTATGAAGGCCTTACGGTGAGCAAAGATGATTTTTATGGAAATGTGCGCAACGCTGCTACCTGGAGTTATAATTACAACGTGAACAAAATGGGCAAGCCGGTGGACCGAACTGAAATGGGGATGACACCGCCAACGATCAATGCGTCTTACAGTTCAACGAATAATGATCTTACGTTCCCTGCGGGTATCCTGCAATTTCCATTCTTTGATTTTGGTGCGGATGATGCGGTGAACTATGGCGGCATTGGAGCAGTGATAGGCCACGAAATGACGCATGGTTTTGACGATCAGGGGAGGCAATCGGATGCCATCGGAAACCTCAACGATTGGTGGGCACCGGAAGATGGTGAAAAGTTCAAATTGAAAGCGGATGAAGTGGTGCAGCAATACAATGCATTCACTGTGTTGGATACCATACATGTAAATGGTAAACTTACATTAGGTGAAAATCTTGCCGATCTTGGCGGACTGAGCATTGCTTATGAAGCTTTTACTCATACCAAAGAATTCAAGGAAAATAAACTGATAGATGGCTTTACACCGTCGCAGCGTTTTTTCCTCAGCTGGGCGCAGGTTTGGCGCAATAATACATTGCCTGATAATGCGGCCCAATTGATCGTAACTGACCCGCATTCACCGGGCATACATCGAGGCAATGGCCCGATCGTTAATATCGACGCCTGGTATGATGCATTTAATATTCAGCCCGGGGATAAAATGTATAAGAAACCGGAGAGCCGTACGAGGATATGGTGATAGCTTAATGGATAATTTTATAATGGATAATGGATAATGTCTCAGGCTGAAAGTTCTTGCATCATGTAAAGCCTTCAATTAAAGGTATTATCCATTATAAAATTATCCATTATAAAAATTATCCATTATTATCCTCCGGCAACTTATTTCCTTCCGTTGGAAAAATGATCCACGGTTTGAAGGTCTTCGCTTTTTCAAAATCCATTCTTGCATAAGAGATCACGATCACGATATCTCCTTCCTGTCCGTGCCTTGCTGCAGGGCCGTTGAGGCAACAAACGCCTGTACCGCGGCCACCTTCGATCACGTAAGTTTCGATGCGGCTGCCATTGTTGACATTTACTACCTGCACTTTTTCGTTGGCGATGATGTTGGCGGCTTCCATCAGGTCGAGATCGATGGTGATGCTGCCAATATAATTCAGATTGGCTTCTGTAATACTGATGCGGTGGATCTTCGACTTTAATATTTCTATGTCCATGGTTAAGGTTTGTGGTTGAAAAGAAATGCAAGCTAAAGAAGTTTCGGGAATGGAGCAAAAGGTACTATGTGGGTTTAATTACCATACTTCTCTCAACCTGAGCTTGTCGAAGACGATTTTCATGTTTTTCGCCTTTGACAAGTTCAGGCTGAAAGGAAGAAAATAACTGCCCGAAGGTTAGAAGAAAACCTCCGGGGTTTTGTCTTCAAATCCGGAGCGTTTGATTTGCGGTGCGTACGATTGGCAACCGAATATCCGGTAAAAATTGTAATTTCATAACCGGTATTTTCACAATACCTAATCATCTTATCATGAACGAAGGCAATATTTCTTTTTATACCGAATTGATTGCACAACCGGGAACATTGAGCAAATTGCTGGGCAATGAGGAGTTGTTTGCAGAAGTGCCTTCCGACTGGCATGTGATCATTACGGATATCGTGAATTCTACGGGAGCGGTGGCTGGCGGCCGCCACCAGGATGTAAACCTCATTGCAACCGGCAGCATCGTTGCCGTGTTGAACATTGCTTTCGCAATGGATATCACAGTTCCTTTCTTTTTTGGTGGAGATGGCGCTACATTTATCGTTCCGCAGGTGATGGTGGAGAGGGCCATGTTAGCGCTTAACCGTTACCGTGAGAATACGTTCGCGAATTTCACTTTGGAGTTACGTGCAGGAATTGTAGCCGTGAAAGATATTTATGCAGCAGGCCATCGCCTGCACATCGCTAAATATTGCAGTTCTGAAAATTTTTCCATTCCGATCATATTAGGCAATGGCCTTACTTACGCCGAACAGTTGGTGAAAGGCAGGTTGCAGGCGGATGAAAAACTTTCGCAGGACAAAGACCTGGATCTCACAGGAATGCAATGCCGCTGGGATAAGATCGGCCCACCGGCGGATAAGGAGGAAGTGGTGACATTGCTAATACTTGCCCGCGAAGCGGAAAAGCAAGGGCAGCTTTTTAGTACAATCCTGGCGGAACTCGACAACCTTTATGGCAATCCGGTAAAACGCCAGCCGATATCGATGCCGCAACTCAAGCTCAAATCTACTTTCAAAAAAATGGGCACGGAAATGCGTGCCCGTTTTGGGAGACTAAAATATCTTTTATTGTTGCGCAACCTGCTCGCTACTTTTATCGGTAAGTTTTATTTCAAAACAGGTGTTGGTAAAACATACCTCGAAAAGATAATTGAAATGAGCGATACGCTGGTAATTGACGGAAAGATCAATACGGTCATTTCAGGCGTAGCCGCACAAAGAAAAAAACTGGAGCAATATCTTGATGGGCTTGAGTTACGCAATGAGATAGCATACGGCCTTCATGTCAGCAGCGCATCGGTCATGTCCTGTTATGTCCGCGATCTGAAAGACGGGCATATCCATTTTGTGGATGGTTCCGAAGGCGGTTATACCAAGGCTGCAAAGATGCTCAAAGCAAAATTGAATGCGCCGCAACTTTCATGAATTCCTCACTTTTTCCGAATGATACAACAAATATGGCCTCTGTCTGTGATCACGGATCTTGTATTGGCGAACAGGTGTTTTTTTGCGCAGCGATATTTTCCCCCAAAAAATACTGATGATCAATAACGGGATGGTGATCCATAAATACCGGTAAGAACTTTCGGTTTTTGTAAATCCGTGTTCGATGAGACAGATATTAGTGATGACCAAAAGTATTATGAATGGATTTTTACCCATGTGCTGATTATTATTTTTCATACTGAAATTTTTATGTATGCCAATACAGACCGAAAGCCGGGCTGGGGCAAACCAGTAAATTAAAAGGATGCAGGCCTGTGCCCGTACAGCAGGGCATGAAGTTGCTACGCTGCAGGCAAGGCAGATGGAAGTAAACCCAGGCGTTTATCAGGCCCGGGTACCAATATTGAAGTCCTTGTAATTGGAAAAATAATAAAGCTTACGGCAGAAAGGGTAGAACTCAGTAAATGAGTCGATGTTGAATGCCCTCCACAAAGAAGTTACGAACCAGCAATGAGGCGGCTGAGTAATATGGATGGCGGGGCAAATCATACTTAAATATACGAAATCAATTACGAATTAAGAATTAAGAATGAAGGAGGAGAATAGATATGTATCAGAAAGAAGTAATCAGAGAAGTTTTTTTAATCCTAATGATCTGTGATAAAGAGGGGCTACTGGTATAAACCATGCCCCGTTTTAATCCGTACCCTATGAAAACTGGTTACAACTTACCACCTTATTTTCGCTTATGCTAATTATTCGGCAGGAAATTATGCACCTCTCTTCAATCGTTGATGTAGGTCAAGTGTTGGTTGCCGGCAGACTCGCCATTTACCATATCTTTATAAAAACTAACGCTTAAATTCTTGTCATGGAAAACCTTTCCTCCCCATCCAAACCACATTATCCCATACTCGATGGATTGCGTGGTACAGCGGCTTTGCTGGTGGTCATCTTTCATCTTTGTGAAGCGGTGTACCCGGTGAATGCAGAAAATCCTTTGCATCATGGTTACCTGGCGGTTGATTTTTTTTACCTGTTATCCGGTTTTGTGGTGGGGTATGCATACGATGATCGCTGGGGTAAAATGTCGGTATGGACTTTCTTCAAGATCCGGTTGATACGCCTGCATCCGATGGTGGTCTTTGGGGTAGTGGTAGGAGCGATCGGCTTTTGGCTCGATCCATATTCTCCAGGCCACGACCAGGTGAGTTTGCTGAAGATACTGGGCGTAATGATCATCAGCTTTACATTACTGCCTGCGCCGGATATCCGTGGCTGGGGCGAAACGCATACGCTCAACGGGCCTTGCTGGTCGCTGCTGCAGGAATATATCGCCAACATCATTTATGCATTGATCGGCCGCAGGTTAAGCAAAACGATCTTATGGCTGGTGGTGATCCTTAGTGCCATCGCACTCACCATCACCGCCATCTGGCATAAGGATGTTGGGACCGGCTGGAGCTATGAAACATTCTGGATCGCATTTGTGCGCATGATGTTTCCTTTTTTTGCAGGGCTCTTGTTGTTTCGTTTAAATAAACTGATCCGCATACCGATGGCTTATGGGATATGTTCGGCAGTACTCGCCTTGTTATTTTGCCTGCCTACTTTTAAATACAATGGTTTGTACGAAGCTGCATGTATCATCCTTGTTTTTCCATTGATAGTGGCAGCAGGCGCTGGTGGAACAATCAGCGGACGCTGGGCAAAACTTTGTAAATTTTTCGGCGATGTATCTTACCCGATCTATATCACCCATTATCCGTTCATTTATATCTACACTTTCTGGATCGCGACCCGCAAACCATCACATTCCACCATCATCCCGGTAGCGATAGGATTATTCTTTTTCTTTATAGCATTGGCATATGCTTCGCTGAAATTATACGACGAACCGGTGAGGGGGTGGCTTAGGAAAAAACTACTTCGGAAGAATGTATGATCGATGATCTATGATCTAAACTTTCGGACGGAAGTATATTTAGCTTTTCATAAATACTTCCGTCCGAAAGACATTATAGATCATAGATCATACATCTTAGATCATGCATAAAAAAAGCGCCCCTTAAAAGGGCGCTTCAAACCAGTGAGTTTTTAAACTTACCTGTTTACTACAAGCTTTTGTGTGATGATCTGCCCGTTCACATTGCTGCGCACGAAGTAGATACCGTTAGCCAGTTTGTTGGCGATCCTTACCTGGATGGCAGGGTCAGCGCTGATTGTTCTGTAAATTGACTGGCCATAGTTATTTAATACTTCAATGGTTACCGGTGCCGATTTCAGGTTTCCTTTTACCGCTACGGTAAAGTTACCATTCGAAGGGTTTGGATAAACATTGATAGATGCTGTTGTTTCTTCTACAGTAGTAGTTTTTGCGGCAACTACTTTTCCTGAGTTGTCATTTATTTTATCAGGTGTTGCTTTTGGTGTGTTGGCAGCAGTTGTTGAAGGAGCTGTGGTGCCTCTGTAAGTCAGTTGAAGATTACCCAGGCCAAGTACGCAATTCACTACCAGGAAGGAATTTGTAGCGCTGGTTCCGCAGGCAGATACCGCTTTTACATTTATTGTTCCAAGCAGGAAGAATGCAGGGTATTTAACTGTAACGGTAGCGCCGGTTGAAGAACCGATGAACGAACATCCTGAAGGCAATGTCCATACATACGAGGTCGCGCCTGCCGATGTTGCAGTGTACGTATACGATCCGCCAGAACATGCACTGATGCTGCCAGTTGTAACCGGTGTTGGAGGAGCGGTTTTAGTGATGGCAAGCGTACGTGCCGTAGCATTTGTTCCGCAGCCGCTTACGCTCTTCACGCTCAATGTACCTGATGTAAATGCTGTGGTGAAACGTACCGTGATGATGGTATCATTCACCCCTTCGCCTGCCGGATGGCTAACGATGCTTGCACCTGTACCGGTGATGGTCCAATCGTAATCAGCTGCACCGGCTACTTTAGCGATCGTGTAAGTAGCTACAGTATTGGCAGCGATATTTGTACATGCATTCGTATTACCAGTGATAGCGCCCGGAGCAGCAGGAATAGATTTGGTGATGGCCAATGTCCTTGCCGCGCTTGTTGCACAATTGTTGCTGGCAGTTACGCTGATATTGCCTGAAGTAAATGCATTCGCAAACCTGACATTGATGATGGTATCATTTGCTGAACCGGCAACACCGGGGCGGGAAATGATGCTGGCGTTCGCCGGCACTGTCCAGTTGTAAGAAGCCGCATTGGCAACTTTATTGATCGTGTAAGTAGCCAGCACGCCATTTGGATTGGCAGTGGTTACTACATAAGCACATGCATTGGTCGGGCCGGTGATGGCCACAGGTTGTGTAGCAGCCTTATTGATGGTAAGGATCAATGTTGCAGTACTGTCGCAACCTGCTTTGTTGATCAGTCCTGTTTTAACATAGGTGCCTGAGTTGGTGTAAGCCACCTGGTTCCAGGTATACGTATTACAAGCGACGATAGTGGATGTAGATGAACTAGGTTGGTTGATCACGATGCTGAGTGCATTGCTCACCGCGTTTGGTGTAGTAGCACAAGCAATGTTGCTGGTGATAGAAGCAGTGATCACATCCCCGGCAACAAGTGTGTTGCTGCTGTAAGTATTGGTAGTTGCGTTTTGGATCAATACACTGTTTTTAAACCAGAACCAGGTAGTGTTTGTTCCGCCATTTACCGCGGTAGCAGTAAAAGTTACATTGGTACCTGCACATACTGAAGCAGCGCTCGATACGATAGAAACCGCCGGAGTTACCGGTACACATGGAGGAGGTACAGTTACATTGATATCAATGATGCTGATATACCCGAATGCGCTTCCGTCTTTTGTACGGATATCGAAAGACTGTTCAGTCTTACCTGTGAAAGTGAACGTCGCGGCATTGTTGTAATTGTTGTTGTTGCTGCTGTTATATTCTTTCCATGTAGTTGAATCGCTTAATTTGATCTGGATGAAACGGTCATCATCAACCGCCCTTGTACCCCAGAATTTCACAGTGTAACGTTTGTCGCTGTCGAGGCCTGTCAGTTTCCAGCTACCGGTTGTGGTGCTTGGTTCTGAGAAAGCATAATCGATCGTTGCACTCGCAGGATAATCTCCTACATCGGCACCATTTGCGTTAGCACTTGTACCAGGTCCACCCACGTTGAAGGTACCATCGATACGGTTTACCACCTGGAAGTCTACCGTAGTAGCAGCACCGGCAGTGTTCAATGCATTATCAACAGTGATACCTGTTTGTGCAACAGGCACATTGTTCCAGTATTTGCCATAAGCATCCGGAGCAGCCGTATTTACAGAACCGAAGTCGAACAGGATCCTTGTACCAACCGTTACTGTTGCAGTTGCATGGCCGGTAGCACCTTCGTTATCGGTTACCAATAAGTCGTAAGTATATACACCATCCTCAAGAGCGGTGATGCCTGTGTTAGGTGAAGTCGGTGAAGACACATTACCGCCAGCCGGGCCAGTCAGTTTTGTCCACAAATAAGAAGCGATGTTGCCATCTTCATCGGAAGAAGTTTCGCCGGTAAGTGTAGCTGTAGTAGCAGGCGAAGCTACGTTGATGTTGGATACACGTGCCACCGGTGGAATGTTCGGAACGTTCAAAGCAGTAGTACGGTTGATATCCACTACGCTAATGTAACCAAACGGACTGCCGTCTTTTGTTCTGATATCGAATGCCATGCTTGTTTTACCAGAAAAGGTAATGGAAACTGCATTGTTGTAATCTGAGTTGCTGGCGGCGTTGTATTCCTGCCAGATAGTTTGGTCAGCACGTTTGATCTGGATGATCCTCTGATCTTCCACAGCTCTTGTACCCCAGAATTTGAACGTGTATTGTTTAGAAGCTTCGAGGCCTGTGAAGTTCCATTGGCCGTTGGTAGTGCTTGGTTCAGAGAAAGCGTAATCGATTGTTGCGGTAGCAGGGTAATCTCCTACATCTTCCCCACTTCCGTTAGAGCTTGTACCAGGCCCGTCTACGTTGAACGTACCATCTATACGGTTTACTACCGTAAGGGTGATCGCGGTATTGGCACCTGCTGTTGTAACTGCATTGGTCAACTGAACACCTTGCTGTGCTACCGGAACATTGTTCCAGAACCTGCCGGTTGCATCGGGAGAAGGAGTGCTGTTTGAACCGAAGTCAACCAATATCCTTGAACCGACCACTACACTTACGTCATCGCTGCTGGTATTTCCTGCATTATCCGTAACAGTCAGTTGGAAAGTATACCTTCCTTCTACCAGGTTGGTAAGCCCGGTGATAGCGCTTCCTGCCGACACAAAACCGGTGATGGCAGGGCCGTCGGTTTTAGTCCAGGTATAACCAGTGATCGGGTTGCTGCCGCTTGATGCAGAACCATCCAGCTGGAAGCCGGTACCAGGCAGAATTACTGAAGCATCATTTCCGGCCCTGGCGATCAGTCCGCCATTTACCCTGATACATAAACTATCAAGGATGGTCTCTGATAAGATCCTTTTATAAAAAATATCATGTCCCAGGTTGTTCACATGGGTGCCATCTGAATTATAAGTATTATTGATAGTGCCATCGCTGTTGGCAACGGTTGTCCAGAAGTCTACCGCTTTTACACCAAACCTTGTCGTAAGCCAGTCACGCATAGCAGTAAGGTTGCTCATTTGAGCAGCAGAAAGGTTGTTACGCGGTTGAGTAGTGGTAACCCACATTGGAACATGAGCTGAATCGGCCAGATATTTCGCCCTTTCGAAGTTCAATTGCTGCTCTTTCAAGGTGTAATCATAAGCTGCGTCATTGGATGGCAGGTTTACGATGATCGCGTCGGGATGCAATGCAAGTGCCGCGGTAATATTGTTTTGCGGATCGGGGGCAGGCCTGTTTGCAGGCGATGCAAGGCCCGTAGGGCAAAGCACATTATAGCTGGTGTATCCCGGGATACCGAAATTGTACACCAGCGTCTGGCTGTTCTTGCGCAGGTTGTAGTTCGTGAATTTTGCCGCCCATGAGCTGTCGATCGGGTTGGCACCCGTACCAAAAGTGGTAGACGAACCGAGGAGGACGATCTTAAAAGGCCGGCCGCAATTAACAACATCGGAGTCGTTAGCCTTTACCAGGATACTGGAAAGGAGTAGCAGGCATGCCATCAGTGTACTGCGTGTAAAGATCTTAAACATAAAAGTTTTTTTATTATGGTATAGGTATAAGTAAGCCGTTAAGCTGATTATGAAATAGCCTTGAGGAGCATTGGAGTTATGCGGATTGCAAAAGAATTGGAATAAGACGGATCACAAAAGGATGAGAGAACGTACAATCGGTTTGAAAAGGATTGGATCGCGGCGTAATGCCAGTGGTTTGTAGGTTTGCAGTTAGCTTGTTTCGTTGAAGAAATCAATCTTTTGCAAAGAAGGTACAAAAAATTCAGATTTGCTAATTTTTCAAAGAGTTTTTTAACACAAATCTGCAAAATTGATATTTGTCGTGTATTCTCAGGCAATTATTAAGGCCCGGTTTTCAATTATCCACCAATAAAAATGCCCTGCAGAACAGAGCATTCATATAATTATATAAGTATTTATTACATCAGGTCAAGTGCCATTGCAAAAAGGGTGACATTGAAGGGTAATACCATGGAGCAATATCCGCCACCGTAATGATAGGCTACAAAGAAACCTATTACGGACAAAAAGAATCCGATCCAATATTTACCCCTTGATTTTTTCGCTGTTTGCATGGTTGATTAGTTTTGGCAAATATACAACCAAACCATTTAAAGGGTAAAAAATTAAAGTAAATTTATTTTTAAAAAACCAATTGTGGTAATCTGCTTAAATTGCGTACTAAATACACAATATGATCCTTCGCTTCCATATAAAATATACCACTACATACGGCCAGAGCATCTCTATCAGCATAAAGGAAAATACCAAAACGGATCAGCCACAAGTTTATCTTGTGCCCTTACAATATCTCAATGATGAGTTCTGGCAGGTGAGCATCGACACGAAAGAATATGGCTTGACCGATAGATTCAGTTACCATTATATATTGTATGAATTCGGGCACCAAAAAGAAGTGTTGCAGAACGATACCGAATTGAATCTCAAAAAAATAAAAGCAGCCGAAACGGAGATCCTCGATGAATGGAAACAACCGGACCTTCACGCCGATCTGTATAAAACACGCCCTTTTGTAAAACTGTTGAAACAGGAAGATAAAAAGGAAGCCAAAAAAGTGGCGGGCAAAAATCCAACGCATATTTTTCGGGTGAAAAGCCCGGAGATGGCACCCCATCATCATATCTGTATTGCCGGTTCGGCAAAAAAAATGAATGCGTGGGACGAATCCGATCCATTGCTTTTGCAAAAATCGGATGGCAACTGGACGGCAAAGCTGAATCTTTCAAAAGAAAGTTTTCCGGTAGAATTTAAAGTGGGGGTGTATGATAGCCTTCAGAAAAAGATAGTGTTTTACGAAGATGGCGCGAACAGGAAAATCGATTTTTTTGAAGATAAAGAAGTACTGCATATTTATAATATACTTGCCGATTTCAGAAAGTATGCCTGGAAAGGTGCGGGCCTCAACATCCAGTTGTCTTCTATCAAAACAAACCGGGGGTGGGGTACGGGAGATTTTACTGATCTTTTCCTGGTAACCGATTGGTGCAAGGAATCCGGCATGCGGCTGATACAATTGCTTCCGGTAAATGATACTACTGCAACTCATACCAATAAAGATTCCTATCCATATTCTGCCATTTCCGCATTTGCCCTCCATCCTGTCTTCCTGAATGTGCAGAAACTGGCGACAGCTTTTTCTGTAAAGTTTGGCGCAGATATGCTGGAGGAAGTAAAAAGGCTGAATGACAAGCCACAGATGGATTATGAAGCGGTAGCGGCACTCAAGCAAAAAGCCATCCGCCTGTTGTACGAAAAAGAAAAGCAATATTTCAAGGACGATCTCGACTGGTTTGAGTTCTTCGACATGAACAGGGCCTGGCTGCAACCTTACGCGGCATTTTGTTACCTGCGGGATAAATATAAAACGGCTGATTTCAATCAATGGGGCGATTACAGTGTGTATGACGAAAGCCTCATCAATGAGTTGACCGGGCAGGATAATAAAGAGTACGACGATATCGCGATACATTATTTTACACAGTATCATCTGCACCTTCAATTGAAAGATGCAACAGATTATGCACACAAAAATGGTATCGTGCTTAAGGCGGATCTGCCGATCGGTGTGGGCCGCAGCAGCGTGGATACCTGGATGTACCCACATCTTTTTCATATGGATAAACAAGCCGGTGCACCACCGGACGCTTTCGCTACCAAAGGGCAAAACTGGAGTTTCCCGACTTACGACTGGCAGCAGATGTCGGTAGATAATTATGCCTGGTGGCGCCAGCGGATGGAACAGCTGTCAAATTATTTTGATGCGGTACGTATCGATCACGTGCTTGGCTTCTTCCGCATCTGGAGTATACCCCTGGATTCCATTGAAGGTATCTTAGGAAGATTTATTCCCGCGAACGCTTTGTCTGCCCATGATTTTTCCAGCGCAGGCATGCATTTCAACGAAGCCAGATTATGTGATCCTTATATCACTGAAAATATTCTGAAAGAAAATTTTGGTGAAAAAGCCGCGTGGATAAAAGAAACTTTCCTCGACGGACTTCATTTCAAACACGCATTTGATACACAGCGAAAAATTGCCGCGTATTTTGATAAACACCCGGAAAATTCCTGGGCACAACAACCACTGTTTGATCTGCTGACGGATGTGGTATTGATAAAAGACACCAATGCCGGGCATTATCATTTCAGGATAAATATTTTCGCGACCAACTCATTCAGGCAACTTGGCGAACACGAAAGGCGCATTTTGGATAGCCTTTACAATCGTTACCTGTTCAGCATCCAGGATGAATTATGGAAAGAAGAAGGCATCAAAAAAATTGCTGCATTGAAAAATGCCAGCAATAATATGTTGCTCTGCGGTGAAGATCTCGGAATGGTCCCATCCTTTGTTCCGGGTGTCTTGCACGATATGGAAATACTTTCGTTGCAGGTAGAAAGAATGCCGAAGAAAAGCACAGAAAGTTTTTCACCACCACATTCCGCACAATACGATTGTGTAGTAACGCCGTCCACACACGATATGAGCACGATCCGTGAATGGTGGGAAGAAGACCGCAAGATGACGCAATCCTTTTACAACGAAGGCCTGGGCCATTATGGCGAAGCACCGTTTTACTGTGAGCCGTGGATAGCAAAAGAAATTATCAACCAGCATTTGTATGCGCCGGCGATGTGGAGCGTATTTCTGCTACAGGATCTTTTGGCAATGAATGGGAAGTTGCGCAGGCAAAATCCGCTGGAAGAAAGGATCAACGTTCCCGCAAACCCCGATCATGTATGGAATTACAGGATGCATATTACTTTAGAAGAATTGCTTGGTACGAAAGAGTTTACTTCAGAATTGCGTTCTTTGATTGAAGAAAGCGGAAGGTAAAAAGTTGTGAGATGTCAGATGTTAGTTGTCAGCAGTTCTTTTATTGGAATACTATCAAAGAATTGTGAACCTGAACTTGTCGGATATTTTATTAGAACGTTCTTTCTAACAACTAACAACTAACAAATAACTACTAACATCTAACAACTAATAACCAACAACTTTCCCAAAAAGTACTGCATGCCCAAACCTCCTGCAAATCACCTTAGAACATGCCTGATGGCATCTGACAACTGACATCTCACAACTATTCCATGAAAGTTTCCTACAAAATAATCAACCTCCCTTTCACACATCCTTTCACGATTTCCAAAGGAACAAAAACTCATCAGCCTTCGTTGCTCGTGGAACTGGAATACTTTGGCGTAAAGGGTTACGGCGAATCTCCGGCGATAGCCTATTATAATATCCCGGTTGAAAAAATGGTGGAAGACCTGGAAGCGAAAAGAAAATTCGTAGAGAAATTTTCTTTTCAGGACCCGGAGCGTTACTGGCATTACCTGCATCATCTTTTTCCGCAGAATTCTTTCCTGGTGAATGCACTTGATATGGCGGGATGGGACCTTTTTGGAAAACTTCGTAAAAAGCAATTGCATCAGATCTGGGGACTTGATCTTTCAAAAGCGCCACCAACGGATTTCACTATCGGCATCGCTGATGTGGACACAATGGTTAGCAAGATGAAAGAGAAACCCTGGCCGGTTTATAAGATAAAAGTCGGGGTAGAAGGAGATGTTGAAATGGTAGAAGCATTACGAAAACATACGGATGCTGTTTTTCGTGTGGATGCCAATGCCGGCTGGACTTTGGAGCAGGCTTTGGAAAAAATCCCGAAGCTAAAGGAACTCGGAGTGGAATTTGTAGAACAGCCACTGGCAAAAGATAATTGGGAAGGAATGAAGGTTTTATACGAAAGATCACCCCTACCTTTGATCGCTGATGAAGCCTGTGTGAAGGAAGAAGATGTGGAAAAATGTCATGGACATTTTCATGGGATCAATATAAAACTTACGAAGTGCAGCGGTATAACAGTGGCACGGCGTATGATCACCCAAGCCCGTGAACTCGGGATGAAAGTGATGGTCGGCTGCATGAATGAAAGTTCTGTAGGCACGGCGGCAATCGCACAACTGGCACCATTGCTGGACTATGTGGATATGGATGGGCCATTGTTGTTGAAAGAAGATGTGGCGGCCGGGGTAACATTTGATCAGGGGAAGATCAATTATACAACAGGGAATGGGTTGGGGATCAGTATCAACGAAGGGCTGTTTAATTAATAATTAATAATTAATAATTAATAATTAATAATTAATAATTCTCTCTGCGAAACTCTGTTCACTCACGTTCTCAGCGGTTAAGCATGCCTCAAACACTATGAAGCTTTGAATTTCTTGAAAAAAACTCCCGAGGAATGGATTGGGGATCAGTATCAACGAAGGGCTGTTTATTAATAATAAATAATTAATAATTCTCTCTGCGGAAACTCTGTTCACTCATGTTCTCAGCGGTTAAGCATGCCTCAAACACTATGAAGCTTTGAATTTCTAAAAAAAAAACTCCCCCTCTAAAAAATTATTCATAATTAATTATAAATTATTAATTACCTTCGTTTCTCAATGCAAAATTTCACACACATACATCATCATCATACACTGCCGCACGGTAAGCTATGCTGATATGTCTGTAACTGTACATATTCTTGAAAGGGCTTACTGAAAAGTGAGCCCTTTTTTTATTCACCCATTTACCCATTCACCCATGTTAAAAATAGCTATTCAAAAATCAGGCAGGCTCTATGAAGATTCAGTGAAACTGCTCAAGGAATGTGGCATCGAGCTCAATAACGGAAACAAACAATTAAAGACGGCCGCCTTTAATTTTCCGCTGGAAGTTTACTTTTTGCGTGACGATGATATTCCGCAATACGTATTTGATGGAGTAGCAGATGTAGGCATCGTTGGCGAAAATGTTTTGCTTGAAAAAGGTAAGGATATTGAGTTGCTTTACCGGCTGGGTTTTGGCAGATGCCGGTTGAGCATCGCGGTTCCCAAAGCGATGAAGTATGAATCGATCAATGATCTGAAGGGGCTGAAGATCGCTACCACTTATGCAGGTATGCTTCAACAATATTTAACCAAAAACAAAGTTGATGCAGAGATACACGAGATCAGCGGCTCGGTGGAGATAGCGCCGGGCATTGGTTTGGCCGATGCCATCTGCGATCTGGTCAGCAGCGGGAGCACCTTATTCACTAACGGACTGAAAGAAGTGGAAACCGTACTGGAGTCGGAAGCGGTGCTGGCGGTGAATAAAGATTTACCGGAAGATAAACAGGCGATACTACAGAAATTGTTGTTGCGCATAAACGCAGTAAAGACAGCGAAAAACAATAAATACATTTTATTGAATGCACCCAATCATCAGCTACAAAATATTTTCAGATTATTGCCCGGTATGAAAAGCCCAACAGTCGTAAACCTTGCGGAAGAAGGCTGGAGCAGCGTTCAGAGTGTGGTGAACGAAAATCAGTTCTGGGATGTGATTGAAAAATTAAAACAGTTCGAGGCGGAAGGTATCATTGTAATACCGATTGAAAAAATGATAGTTTAAATTACGAATTACGAATTGTTTTTACTATTAACTTTTCTCAGGTTAAAATTATTAATTATTCATTATTAATTATTAATTAAAAAAAATGCAGACATACATTTTTCCACAAAGATCAGCATGGCCATCTATATTACAGCGTCCATCAATTGATCATGAATCGCTGGAAACCACTGTGGATACAATACTTCGGGATGTAAAACTGAATGGGGATAATGCAATCAAAAAGTACGCTGCTTTATTTGACGGAGTAGCAGTTGAAAATACACTAGTGGATGAAACAGAATTTGCGGAAGCTAAATCTTCGGTGAATGAAGAGTTGAAAAATGCTATAAACCTGGCAAAAGAAAATATTACGCTCTTTCATGAACGTCAGCAAACACAGCCGGAAATGATAGAGACAATGCCCGGGGTGTTCTGCTGGCGCAAAAATGTAGCGATCGAAAAAGTCGGATTATACATTCCGGGAGGTTCTGCTCCTTTGTTCTCTACCTTGCTCATGCTTGGTATACCGGCACGGATCGCGGGTTCTAGGGAAATTATTGTTTGTACCCCATCTGATAAAAACGGCAAGATAAATCCGGTGATATTGTATGTAGCGGATCTGCTTGGACTAAAAAAGGTTTATAAGATCGGCGGTGTACAAGCGATCGGGGCTATGGCTTACGGAACGGAAACGGTTCCGCAGGTAAGTAAAATATTCGGTCCCGGTAATCAATATGTGACCTGTGCCAAGCAACTCATCAACAAGCAAGGTGTCGCCATCGATATGCCTGCAGGTCCCAGTGAAGTTGCGGTGTATGCCGATGAAACGGCCCACCCGGCTTTTGTTGCGGCCGATCTGCTGAGCCAGGCAGAACACGGTGCTGATAGCCAGGTACTGCTGGTTGCAAAAACAGAGGCTTTTATTGAGGTAGTAAAACAAGCGATCTATTCACAACTTCAAAACCTGGAAAGAAAAAATATTGCGGAGAAAGCGTTGCAAAACAGCAGCTTTATTGTGATGAAAGATACCAATGAAGCCTTCGGATTATTGAATGAATATGCACCAGAGCACCTGATCATCGCCTCTGATGATGCAGAAGCATTGGCAGGATTGGTGGTAAATGCCGGCAGCGTTTTTATCGGCCATTATTCGCCTGAAAGCGTTGGGGATTATGCTTCCGGAACCAATCATACATTACCAACGAATAGTTTTGCAAAAGCCTACAGTGGTGTTTCTTTGGATAGTTTTGTAAAAAAGATCACTTTCCAGCAGCTTACAAAAGAGGGCTTGGTCAACATCGGAACTGCTGTCGAACAAATGGCAACTGCGGAAGGCCTGCAGGCACATAAAGAAGCGGTATCAATCAGGTTGAATGAAATTTTAAAAAAGTAAGATATGGGATTTGATTTGAATAAACTGGTCAGGAAAAATATACAGCAGTTAAAACCTTATTCTTCTGCCCGTCATGAATTCACCGGAAAAGCTTCGGTATTCCTTGATGCGAACGAGAATGCTTATGGTTCCCCGATGGAGGATGAATATAATCGTTATCCTGATCCATTGCAATGGCAGCTTAAGTTTCAGTTGGCGAGGATCAAAGGGGTACCTGCAGAAAATATTTTTATAGGCAATGGCAGCGATGAGGTCATCGATCTTGCTTACCGCATTTTTTGCGACCCTCAAAAAGATAACGCGATCATCTGCCCACCCACTTATGGAATGTATGAAGTGAGCGCCAATATCAATGATGTGCCGGTAAAGCGGGTAAACCTGACCGTTAGTTACCAATTGGATGTACCGGCGATACTGGCTGCAACAGACGCAAATACCAAATTGCTGTTCATTTGTTCTCCTAATAATCCTACGGGCAATGACATGAAGCGGGAGGATGTTGAACAATTGCTGAAGGAATTTCCCGGTATCGTCATCATCGATGAAGCATATATAAATTATTCAAAACAGAAAACATTTATCCAGGAACTGACTACTCATCCTAATCTCATCGTGATGCAGACTTTGTCTAAAGCATGGGGCATGGCGGCTTTGCGGGTAGGGTTGTGTTATGCATCCATGGATATCATTGATCTTTTCAATAAAGTAAAACCTCCCTACAACATCAATGAAGCATCGCAGCAGATGGCAACAGAAGCGCTGGCAAACACTGCTTTGGTAAATGGATGGATCAGGGAAGTGGTGGTTCAAAAAAACCGGGTCAGCGGAGAATTGGCTAACTTGTCCTTTGTAGAAAAGGTACATCCCAGCGATGCTAATTTTATCCTCATCAAAGTGAAAGATGCCGAAGGCCTTTATAAATTTCTGGCCGGTCAAGGCATCGTAGTGCGCAACCGCAGTCATGAGCCTTTGTGCGGCAACAGCCTGCGAATCACCATAGGAACTCCTGCGGAGAATAAAAAACTGGTTCAAACATTCAAACAATATAAAGGATGAAAAAAGTACTATTCATCGATCGCGACGGGACACTGATCAGGGAAGCGCCGCCAACTTATCAGCTGGACGATTTCAGTAAACTGGAATTTTATCCTGATATGTTTTATTATCTCCGGAAGATCGCTACAGAACTGGATTATGAATTGGTGATGGTTACCAACCAGGATGGATTGGGCACAGATTCTTTTCCGGAATCTACTTTTTGGCCGGTGCATGATCTGGTGATGAAGAGCCTCGAAAGTGAACAGATATTTTTTTCGCAAGTGCTGATCGACAAAACTTTTCCTGATCAGCATGCGCCCACCCGGAAGCCTGCTACAGGGTTATTGACCGCTTATTTTGATAAAGAAAAATATGATCTTGCCGGATCATTCGTTATCGGCGATCGCATTACTGATATGCAACTGGCTAAAAATCTTGACTGCAAAGGATTCTGGCTGAATAATGATCCGAAGTTAGGCGCTGCTGAGATCAATGATTCTTTTGAAGCGTTGAAAAATGGAACCATCGTTCTGGATACGCCGGATTGGAAAGATATTTATGAATACCTCAAATTACCTCGCCGTATCATCACGCACGAGCGCAATACGAATGAAACGAAAATTGCGATCACATTGGATCTCGATGGTTCAGGCAATTCATCCGTAAATACCGGGATTTCTTTTTTTGATCATATGCTGGATCAACTGGCAAGGCACGGACAAATTGATCTGTCGATAAACTGTAACGGTGACCTGCATATCGATGAACATCATACTATTGAAGATACCGGAATTGCTTTGGGAGAGGCTTTTTCAAAAGCTTTGAGCGATAAGAAAGGGATTGAACGGTACGGTTTTTTATTGCCCATGGATGATTGCCTGGCGCAGGTAGCTATCGATTTTGGTGGCAGGAACTGGATCGTATGGGATGCAGTATTTAAAAGGGAAAAGATAGGCGGGATGCCAACGGAAATGTTCTTCCATTTCTTTAAATCATTTTCTGATTCGGCAAAATGTAATTTAAATATTAAAGCCGAAGGAGATAATGAACATCACAAGATAGAAGCCATTTTTAAGGCTTTTGCCAAAGCGATCAAAATGGCGGTAAAACGCGATATCAATAACAATTCTCTGCCATCTACCAAAGGAATATTGTAATGAAAATTGCTGTGATAGACTATAACGCCGGTAATGTGCAAAGTGTGATGAATGCCCTGCAGAGGATAGGAGCAGACAGTTTTTTATCGGATGATCCGAAGCTGATACAGGAAGCAGATAAAGTGATCTTTCCTGGTGTTGGGCATGCTGCTGCTGCGATGCAACAGTTGCGGAATAAGAAACTGGATGAGTTAATCGTGTCGCTCCGGCAACCGGTACTGGGCATTTGCCTGGGAATGCAATTGCTTTGCACACATTCTGAAGAAGGCGATACAGATTGTCTTGGAGTATTCGATACTGTTGTAAAACGTTTTGAGCCTTCAGGCTTAAAAGTTCCGCAAGTGGGGTGGAATACTATTTTCGGGTATCGGTCACCGTTATTGGACGGGTTAGAGGAAAATGAATTTGTTTATTGTGTACATAGTTATTATGCAGAAACTGGCGATCAGACGATCGCTACCACCGAGTACGGGCTGAATTACAGCGCCGCTTTGCAAAAGGATAATTTTTATGCGGTTCAGTTTCATCCGGAAAAATCCGGTAAAGTTGGCGAGCTTATTTTAGAAAACTTTCTTTCGTTGGTTTGATATAAAATCAATTATTATGGCAACATTCAGTAACAATGCTGTGCAGGAAACCTCCGGAAACTTTATCATTCCTGCCATTGATATCATGGCCGGAAAATGCGTTCGCCTTACAAAAGGGGATTATGCAACCAGTAAAGTTTACAGCGATGATCCTGTTCAAATGGCAAAAAATTTTGAACAAGCCGGAATAAAACGGTTGCACATTGTTGATCTGGATGGAGCAAAAAAGGGACAGATCACCAACTTCGATGTATTGGAAAAGATCGCATCTGCTACTTCATTGAAGATTGATTTTGGAGGTGGTGTAAAAAAGATCGCCGATGTGAAACAGATACTGGACGCCGGTGCAAGCATGGTAACTATCGGAAGCCTTGCAGTTAAAGAGCCTCTTCTGATAGAAGAATGGCTGATGGAGTTTGGGGCAGATAAATTCTTTATTGGCGCAGATGTATTCGAAGAAAGAGTTAAGATCAGTGGCTGGCTGGAAGATGCTGGAGAGAATATTTATGATTTTATCGGTAAGGTCATCAGCCTCGGTACTACAAATATTTTTTGTACCGATATCGCCAAAGATGGTCTTCTGCAAGGCCCTTCACTCGATTTGTACACGGCCATCCTTCAGCAACATCCCGAAATAAAACTTGTTGCCAGCGGCGGAGTGAGTAGTTTGAAAGATATCACAGACCTGAAAGATATTGGTTGCAGCGGAGTCATTATTGGCAAAGCCCTCTACGAAGGAAACGTCAGCATAGATGACCTGTTAATTTTTAATTCTTAATTTTTAATTGGATAAATGTTTTGTAAACGAATCATCCCATGCCTTGATATCCGCGATGGCCGCACCGTCAAGGGGATCAACTTTGAGCAGATACGGGATGCCGGTGATCCGGTAGAATTGGCGATCTTTTATTCAGAGCAAGGGGCCGACGAACTTGTTTTCCTGGATATCACCGCAACGGTAGAAAAACGTAAAACGTTTACTGAATTGGTAGGAAGGATTGCAGTAGCGATCAATATACCATTCACTGTTGGTGGTGGGATCAGTAGTGTGGAAGATGTACAGGCGTTGCTGAGAAGTGGTGCTGATAAGGTTTCTGTAAATACTGCCGCATTTAAAGATCCATTGCTCATAAAAGAATTGAGTGATAAATTCGGCAGTCAGTGCATCGTGCTGGCAATCGACACGAAAAAAGAAATGGATGGAGAATGGTATGTTTACCTTAACGGAGGACGTGTTAAAACTGATACGAGGGCGATAGATTGGGCAATACAGGCTGCCGAAATGGGGGCCGGGGAGATCTTGCTCACATCCATGAACAATGATGGGACGAAAGGCGGCTTCGCTTTAGACATCACCTCGGAATTGTCTACGCGTCTACCCATTCCCGTTATAGCATCAGGCGGGGCCGGAACAATGGAAGATTTTGAACAGGTTTTTACTGATGGCAAAGCAGATGCGGCGTTGGCAGCAAGTGTTTTTCATTATAAAGAAATAGCCATCTCGGAATTGAAAAAATACCTGGATACTAATCATATTCCTGTGAGGATTTAATAATCAAAAATTTCAATGCATGCAAATTGATTTCAAAAAATACCACGATGGATTAGTTCCTGCGATCATACAGGATTCCACCACACTTAAAGTACTCATGCTTGGCTTCATGAATCAAAAGGCTTTGGATAGAACGATGGATCTGAAAGTTGTCACTTTTTTTAGCCGCAGTAAGAACAGGCTTTGGACGAAAGGAGAAGAAAGTAAAAATTTTCTTTTTGTAAAAGAGATAAGGATTGATTGCGATAACGACAGCCTGCTGATCAAAGTACAACCTGCCGGCCCCGTTTGCCATAATGGAGACGATACCTGTTGGGCCGAAGAAAACAGTGCGCAAAGTTTTATTCCGGTACTTGAATCTGTCATTGCCCAAAGAAAAAATGATCCGGCCGAAGAATCTTACACGAGTTCTCTATTCAAAAAAGGGATCAATAAGATTGCGCAAAAAGTAGGCGAGGAGGCGGTAGAATTGGTGATCGAAGCAAAGGATGATAATGATGAGTTATTTAAGAATGAAGCAGCTGATCTGTTGTTTCATTACCTGATCCTGCTGCAGGCTAAAGGAATGACGATGAATGATATTGAAGATGTATTGAAGCAGCGCCATGCGATAAATAAATAACCGCAGATTTTAGATGGATTGTGTGATTACACAGATTGTTTTAGTTCGTAAAAACGAAAATGCAGTTTATAAATTTTGATTATTCTATGATAGCTCAAAATTTATAAACTGCATTATATTGTAATTAAGCAAACTTCGGTGTTATTAAAAACTTCGATGATTTGACTATTCACCATTCACCATTCACTTACCAGATATTCACTCTCAAACTATCTGGTCGATACATCTTATCGCCTTTCTTGATTCCAAAAGCTTCATAAAATTCCGGAATGTTTACTACCGGCCCATTCACTCTTTCTTTTGCAGGCGAATGCACATCTGTCTTAACAAGATTTGCAAGCCTTTCTTTTTTTACCGTATATAACCAACCTAATGCATAACCCATAAAGTAACGTTGCAATTGTGTGAGGCCAGCTATCTTTTCATTTTTCTTGTAGGCATCTGTTTTTTTGAATGCATCCAGCCCGATCAACATGCCTCCAAGGTCGGCGATGTTTTCTCCCTGTGTTGCATCACCATTGATGTGAAGCGTATCAACCGGTACAAATTCATTGAATTGTCTGATGATCATAGAAGCCCTTTTTGAAAACTCATCTTCATCAGTTTTGGTCCACCAGTTCTTAAGATTTCCTGCCGCATCGTATTGCCTTCCCTGGTCATCAAAACCGTGCGTGATCTCATGCCCGATGGTGGAAGCAGCTGCATAACCGTATACCACTGCATCATCCAGGTCTTCATCGCGATAGCCAGGCACTGCAAATATTCCGGCAGGCATTACTATTTCGTTGTTGCTCGGGTTGTAATACGCATTATATTCCTGCGGGTTCATTCCCCATTCGCTGCGATCTACCGGTTTGCCTAATTTATTGATCTCGTAATTATGCCACCATTCTGCACCGCGTTGTACATTCAGGATCCACGGGCCATCATCAATTTTAAGTGCGCTGAAGTCTTTCCATTTATCCGGGTAACCCACTTTTTTAGTGATCTTTGCCAGCTTCTCATAAGCTTTTTGTTTAGTACTGTCGCTCATCCACGAAAGTTTGGTGATCCTTTCTTTATAAGCTGCCCTTACATTTTCCACAATGTCATTGTAACGTTTCTTAGCCGTTTCTCCGAAATATTCTTTTACAAATAATTGACCCAATGCTTCGCCGATGGCATCTTCTTCAGCATCCAATACACGTTTCCATCTTGGCCTGGGCTCCGTAGCGCCGGTCAGGGATTTTCGGTATTCAAAATAATTATTGAATGTCACGTGATCAAGATAAGAAGCAGAAGCCTGTAGCAGCCTTAGTTTGAGATAACTTTTCCAGGTATCCAATGAGGTCGCTTTTACTTCAGCACTAAGCGCCTTCAAAAATTCCGGTTGCCCGACTATGACAGAATCCACTTTGTTTGCCCCGGTTATTTTCGTGTATTCGTTCCAGTTAACATTCGGTGCAATAGCGGCAATTTGTGCCCAGCTCATCTTGTTGTAATTCTTATACGGGTCACGAAGATCCGCCAGTTTCCTGCTCGCTTTTGCCAGCCTGGTTTCCAAAGCAAAAACAGCTTCTGCATTTTTTGCAGCGGTAACCGTATCGAGCTGACGGAATGTTTTGGACATATATTCACGATATGCCGCTTTTATTTTCTGTGTACGTTCATCAGTATCAAAATAATAATCCCTGTTTGGCAAGCCAAGCCCACCCTGACTTACAAAGAAAGCCATCACTTCGCTGTTCTTGTCATCCTGGCCAACATAAGTTCCGAAAAAACCGCCAACAGATTTTTTGTGAAGATTGGCTGCCGCCGCGATCAGTTGATCCGTATTGCTGATGGCATCTATCGCTTTAAGGTCCGGCTGCAAAGGAGACAAACCAGCTTTGTCTATGTTGACGCTATCCATCCCGCTTTTCCAGAAATCTCCGATCTTTTGTGAAGTACTGCCTGCCGCAGCTTTCTCTTTGGCGGCATTTTCATTGATCTTTTTCAATCGTTGATAAATTTCATCCTGCACCATATTCCCTATTCCCCAGCCACTTTCAGCGCCGGGAATGGGCGTACGCCTGATCCATCCGCCGTTGGCGTATTGAAAAAAATCTTCTCCCGGACTTACTGTTGAGTCGAGGTTAGCGGCGAGAATATCGGGTTTGTTACCGCTCTTTTCCTTACCTGCATTATTGCAGGAAGCCAGCAGACAGCAGCTGATGGCATAGAAAGCTAATTTTTTCATGTTGAAATGATTTATCGTTAAATGTATGGAATGATCTGCTCCCGTAAAAAATATTTTGATGAAAGGCAGTTTATGCAGATTTTCGCAGCATGACTCCAGAAAGAAATGAACGACTCACAAATGTTTTGGTGAAAAGGCAGCCCGGGCTTACGGTTGTATTGGAAAATGTAGCTGATCCGCACAATATTTCCGCGGTGATGCGTACCTGCGATGCAGTGGGGATACAGGATATATATATACTCAATTCAAAAATCGAGAACCATAAAAAGTGGGGAGCCAAAAGTTCTTCCAGTGCAGCCAAATGGCTGACGGTACACCAATTTACCGATGCTGCAACTTGTTTTGCAGAGCTGCGTAAACGTTTTGATAAGATCTATACAACCCATCTGAGTACCGATGCCGTTGGTTTGTACGAACTCGACCTCACTCAAAAAGTTGCGTTGGTGTTTGGTAATGAACATAGTGGTTGCAGCGACGAGATCATCGGTCTGGCGGATGGTAATTTTATCATTCCGCAGGTGGGTATCATCAAATCCCTCAACATTTCTGTAGCATGCGCTGTGAGTGTTTACGAAGCTTTCAGGCAGAAAAAAAACGCCGGCCATTACGAAACCACCCAGCTCGAAGACGCTCATATGGCTGAACTCAAAACGTCGTGGGGGTTCATTGAAGAATAATAAGCAAATAGCAGGATGCATTGGCATGATATTTTCCCATGCTTAAGTACCTGACAAGTATCGAAACTAAATTGATTGACCAAATATGTCCGAGCCGCAGCAGCCATACCATAGCATCGAACGAAAAAAAAAACGTGCCATCACGTTTAATATCTGCGCAACGATGCTCTCTTTTTTACTGGCGCTTGCGGTCGTTTCTTTTTTTATTAAACGAATTTTCTTTTTAAAGAAAGACTCTTTTGATCAGAATGTATTCGTTTATCTGAAGCAACATGTTTCTGATGAGAATACCTCCATCATGGAATTCCTTACCTTACTTGGCTCACAATATTTTTTGATACCTGCTTTCCTTTTACTCATGGCTTATTATTTCTTCATAAGAAAAAATACCTGGAACGGTATCAGGGTCGCAGTGGTTTCATTGAGCAGCCTCGGTGTAATGTTTGCATTGAAAATGTTGTTCAAACGGCCAAGGCCCGATATGCCATTACTTCGCCAGGTGGAAGGGCTGAGTTTCCCCAGTGGCCATGCTTTCATGAGTTTTTCATTTTTTGGGATAGTCATCTATCTTATTTACAAATCTCAGTTCAAAGGCTGGAAGCGATACCTCGCTGTTTGTATTTTTGTGTTGATCACACTGTTGGTCGGCATCAGCCGCATTTATCTGAGAGTGCATTACGCCAGTGATGTTATTGCCGGATTCTGCATGGGTTTCATGTGGATGGTGATCACACTGGTGATACTACGACAAATAGAATCCCGAAGGAATCTGCGGACATAGGTACTTGCCTGCGGCGCGTAATTGTACGGGTTTATGAACGGTAAATGATTTCCATCGCATTTTAATATCTTTAGGCAAAACTAACCGGCATGCACAAGATATTTCTTCCTTTATTTTTATTGCTCTCAACTATCGCATCGGCACAGGTCAAAAAGCCTATCGATCATTCCGTGTACGACAACTGGAAATCGGCGGGTGAACGTACGATCAGCAATGATGGTAAATACGTTTTATATACGATCAACGCACAGGAAGGCGATGGGGAACTGGTGATAAAAAATCTTACCTCGAATTATAAACTTACCGTACCTCGTGGTTATAATGCAGTGATAACTGAAGACAGCCGTCATGCGGTCTTTAAAATTAAACCTGCTTACCAGGATACCCGACAGGCGAAGATCAAAAAGAAAAAGGCGGATGAAATGCCGAAAGATTCTTTGGTGATTGTGCAGCTTGGGGCTGATAGCATGATGAGGGTTCCAAGGATCAAATCGTATAAGACTCCCAAAAAAGGTTTTGGGTGGGTAGCATACCATACGGAAAAAGCGTTGCCTGATTCTGCGAAGAAAAAACTATCTCCTGATTCATTGAAAAACAGGATCGATATGTTGACCAAACTGGCCGATTCGGTGATCCGTAAGTCGATCGATTCGGTAAAAGGTAAGATCGAAAAAGAAGAAGTGATCGTTGCTGCGCAAAAAGCGGTGAAGGAAATTTATAAAAAAGCCGATGACCTTTTATTGGAACAGTCTCTCACAGATGCAGAAGGAGACGACGGCCCGGGTGGAGCGGCAACAGAAGGTACAGACCTCGTGGTCCGTGAACTCTCAGGCAGCAAGAGTAAAACCTTTGCACGGGTAAGCGAATATTTATTCGATGAAAAAGGAACGAAACTTTTAATGGAGATCACCAAAAATCCAAAGGATAGTAACAGCAAAGCGCTGGTATTAATATATGAACTGGCGACTTCCAAAACGGATACGGTGATGAAAGGTTTTAACGATGCTAAAAATTTTGTGTTCGACAAGGCAGGTAACCAGATAGGGTTTGTAGCAGAGCGTGATAGCAGCGCGAAAGCCTTGCAGAAGTTTTACAAACTTTGGTATTACAGTAACGGCAAAGATTCAGCGATCGTTTTATCAGATAAAAATACTCCGGGAATGCAGCTAGGCTATACCGTTAGTGAGAATGCCTGGATGGATTTCAGCAAGGATGGTAATAAATTGTTTTTCGGGGTCTCCGCAATTCAGCCTGCGAAGGATACCAACCTGGTAGATTTTGAACTGGCGAGATTGGATGTATGGCACTACAACGATGATTACCTGCAGCCGCAGCAGCTAAAGCAACTGGCGCAGGAGCAGAGACGTAGTTATGTATCCGTAATAAATATCGGCCAGCCGGGAATGATACAAATAGGGGCTTTTGATGCGGAAAATGTTTCAACTGTAAATGAAGGAAATGCAGACTGGGCATTGGCCCAAAGTACCCGTGGCAACAGGGTCGCATCGCAATGGGAAGGCCGTCAAAAATATTCCGGTTATGTGGTCAATACCAGCAATGGACAAAGGAAAAGTATCCTGGCGAACAATATCGGGTTCTTTCAGGCTTCGCCGAATGGTAAATTTGTTTATTGGTACAACCCGGAAAAGAAACATTATTTCACCTACAATATTGCGACGGGTATCACCAAGAACATTACCGAAAAGATCAAAGAACCTTTATACGATACCGAAAACGATGTTCCTGATTTCCCGTCGCCTGCGGGAACAATTGGCTGGACGGCCGACGATAAATATTTTCTGATCAAAGATGAATTTGATATCTGGCAGGTAGATCCGGCAGGCCTGGAATTACCGAAAAATATCACCAACGGTTACGGCAAAAAAAATAAAACTGAATTCAATTATGTGCGCCTCGACCAGGAGAAAAGATTCATCAACAACGATGAAACTATCTTACTACAGTCGCTGAACAAAGTGAATAAATATGGAGGTTACTTTACAAAGAAAGTAAATGAGGTTGCGGATCCCACCGAGATTGTTACCGGCCCGAATTCTTATCTCAATACATTGAAAGCAGAAAATGCGGATGTATTTTTCCTTCAAAAAACAAGCATCGCTTCGTCTGAACTATATGCCGGTACAGATCTTAAAAATCCTGCAAAGCTCACGGATATTGCATCACAGCAGGATGCATATAATTGGCTAACGGCAGAGCTTGTACGCTGGAAGATGTTTGATGGAAAAATGAGTGAAGGCATTCTTTACAAACCACAGAATTTTGATCCAAAGAAAAAATATCCTGTCATCTTCTATTTTTACGAACGTAATACCGATGGGCTTTTCAGTTACAAGGCACCGGCGCCAAGCGCTTCCACGGTCAACATACCTTATTTTGTAAGTAATGAATACATCGTTTTCGATCCGAATATTTATTACAAAACAGGTGAACCTGGCCAGAGCGCTTATAATAGCGTAGTGAGTGCTGCAAAATTCCTTGCGAAAATGCCTTTCATCGATAGCACACGAATGGCGATACAAGGACAAAGCTGGGGTGGCTACCAGGTGGCTTATCTCATTACCCGAACCAATATGTTCAGGGCCGCAGGTGCCGGTGCGCCGGTTGCCAACATGACGAGCGCTTATGGTGGTATCCGCTGGGGAACAGGCCTCAACAGGCAATTCCAGTACGAAAAAACACAAAGCAGGATCGGTGCAACCTTATGGCAACGACAGGATCTGTACATCAAAAATTCGCCTTTGTTTTTTGCAGACAAAGTGAAAACTCCTTTGTTGCTGATGCACAACGATGCGGATGGTTCCGTGCCATGGTACCAGGGAATAGAATATTTCACTGCATTGCGCAGGCTGAATAAAAAAGTATGGATGCTGGAATACAACGGCGAAGATCATAACCTGGTGGAAAGGAAAAACCGTAAAGATCTCTCGGTAAGGTTGGCGCAATTTTTTGATTATTATCTGAAAGACGCGAAGCCTGCGAGATGGATCACCGAAGGTGTGCCGGCAACAGAGAAGGGTAGGGATTGGGGATTGGAAATTCCGTAAACAATTAAGAATTAAGAATTAAAAATTAAAAGCCGTTTGTAAGAAGTGTAAGGATCTTACAAACGGCTTTTGATTTTTAATAATCTGCGAAATCCTGTAATCTTTAATAATCTGCGATCATCTTTATTTTACATTGAAATTAAATGGAACTGTAGTCGTTCCTTCCTGGCTTTTATCAAATTCCATATTACGTAAGTAACTTCTTACAGCCTCTGCATAACGGTTATCGAAGCTGGTGCTTGGTTTTACGAGTTTTATCAACGTTCCTCTTCCACCCGAAACATTCACCAACGCGAAGATCGTAGCTTTTGGAAGATCTCCATTAAATGAATAATAACGTGTTACCCTTGGCGGTGCCACTTTCCCCCCGGTCTTTCCTCCCGGGCTATTGCCATAACTGTCTTTATTGCCATTTGGGCTTCCCCCGTCACCGGTCCCATTTGGATTATTTCCCTGGTATTTATAACCATTATCTTCTGTGGGGTTATTGCCATTACTTGTTTTGGTGCCACCTGCCATTTCATATTTTGCTTTCGCCGGCTTTGGAGTAGGCGCTACTACCGGTTTTGTTGGGGTAACTATTGGTGATGGTTTGACAACTTTTTTTGTTTCGGTTTTGGTCACGGGTGCCGCATCGTTCTCCGCGTTATCATCGGGTGTAACTTTTTCATCTTCCTGCTGAGGTGGGGCGGTTTGTTTGTTGTTATCGGATTCATCCTGATTTTTGAGCCCTTTATCTCCTTTGATCAATGGTTGAACATCCCCGAAGCCTTCGCTTTCATTACCAAGATTGACCTCTATCAGATCCTGTGCTACCGGTTCTACCGGTGGAACGATCTTCCAGCTGATCAGGATAAACAACAACAACAAAGTACCACAGATCACCGCGGTGTAGATCAATGCCTTCCTGTTTTTTTCTGATTCGAATGTTTTTGCAATGTTCATATGTAAATGAATTGGGATAAAGTTATTATAATTTGGCCAATGGATGCAGGATAGGGGAGGATTGCACAGAAAAGTTGGGGAATTTTAACAAAAAATGAGAAAATATATCTGGATAATCTCGGGTTCTTTAAAGATATAAGTTGACTTTTTTGAATGTTATAATCTTGTATGTTATAATTTAATTTTATAACATACAAGATTATAACATTATCTTTACTTTAAAATCAGCAACATGGAAAGTTTAAAATTGTTTCGGGCCCGTTATGGATTCACACAGCAGGTAGCCGCTACTTTGTTGGATGTGAATCTTGCACAGGTAGCATTGGCGGAAACGGGCAAACGGTCATTACCCTTCAAGGCAAGTGAAAAAATGCGGATGTTTGAAGAGATCGCCGAATCCGCTCCGGTAGCAGATGATGCAGGTGCCGGCACAGATTACAACAAATTCCTGAAGCAGGAATATCAAAAGGAAAGGACTGAAGTTATCAGGTATGCCAAAGAATGTGAGTACAGATTGCAGACCCTTCAGCGCAAACTGGCGCCCCTGCAGGAACGACGTACGAATGCCCTGTTATCACTTGCGCTGATCAGTCATTTACGCCTCATCCGTTCGTTGAGTAAAGGTGAATTAAGCTCGATAAAAAAAGCTGAAGCAGATCTCAGAAGATCTCTCCGATTGGTGCCGCAATCAACGATAGACAAGCTGACCTTTGAGATAGAAGCGCTGGAATTTACCAATAACAGGATAGATAAAAAGTTGACGGAATTAAATCGATTGATCGATACGATGTGACCCTTTGTTTTTTATCCTTCAAAAAGCTTCCTATGTTACTCCAGCCATTTTCGCCGTTGCGGCTCCTGTTGTTCATTTTTGTGCAGGTTGTTTTGTGGTCTTGCAAAATGAATGAGAAAGAGCAATATGCCATTAAAGATTTTAGCCCTTCCCTGCAACCTCATTTGAAGAATAGGGTATCACGAGGTATAGTTTATAATCATGACAATGCCTTAAGGAACATGGCGACTGATAAAGATCTTATTCATCTTGCACAATCCGAGCACCCTATCCTGAGAGCTGAAGCCTTAACGGAAATGCTGGACAGGAAATCTTTTCGCCAGTTTGATCTGATCATGAGCCATCTCGATGATACTGCATTGGTACAGGTATATATGGGAGAGTTTGGGATATTTCAAAGAACTGTATCGGATAATATGTTGCTGGATGGAGATATAGTTTGGGACAGCCAATCCCAAAAGGATTCCGCTATCGAAAAAGTTTTGCTGAAACATAATTCTTTGAGTTCGGCTTATTATATCCTGCGTAAGATAAAACCTCAGGAAAAATATTACGCTGCCATCCGGACAATGGCTACACGCCCGATAGATTTATCAGTATACGAAATTGAAACAAGGTTTGATCTTATTGAACATGCTTTGTATGGCCTTGCTGCATTTAAAAAGCAGCAGGATATCCCACTTATCAAAAAACAAATGATCGATCATCGCTGGCAATTAAGCTATGTGTCGTTCAACTTAATTGAAAATTTCCCTGATACCGCATATTTTGAAGTATTGAAAGCTTACTACCGCCGGGATTTTTTTCGATCCACCGGCCATAGCCGGGACGGCTTTTCAGGTCCTGTGATCGACCGGGCTGATCCCGAAGATTTCATAAGAGCATTGGTCATGCAAAAGACGGATTCAAGCGCCTCACTGCTCGATGCATTATTAACCCGGCTGCCTTCTGAGAATTGTATGCCTGGCAATAAATTTATTATTGATCAGGTTATCCGGGAGATATGGGAGCATCCCTGCATCGCATATGAAGGCTTGCGGAAAAAGATCCGTATCCGGGCAGAAGCCATGTTTAAAAATGAGCATTCCGGAATAATCCCTTATGATCCAAATTATGATCTGGCAATTGATACAACAAAAAGAGCGATCCGTGGATGGTGATTTTATCTGATTTTTTTTTACCACAGTCGTAACTTTATATCGTATGATCGTAGATAATCCCGATAGTACTTTTAAATAATCATCATGAATAAATATTCTGAAAATTCAATAGCCATTACAACTGTTATCGGCAATTACTTCAATGGTGTTTACAATGGGGATATAGAATTATTACGAAGTGCGTTTCATCCCCAGGCTTTTGTTATGGGTGATGTGAATGGTGTTCCATATTTCAAAACGTTCAGCGAATATCTTGATGTGGTGAAGAATCGTAAGAGCCCCTCTGACCTTGGTGAAAGTTTTCGAATGGAAATTATGAGTATGGAAATCATCAATTCGATCGCTGTGGTAAAAGCAAGGCTCGGAATATTTGAATTCAATTACACCGATCTGCTCTCGTTGAACCTTATTAATGGCCGATGGCTGATCGTAAATAAATTAATGACCAATGTAAAATGATAAAACATGTGGAATAATACCAGGATCACTGAATTGCTGGGTATACCATACCCGATATTACAAGGGCCGATGGGTGGAGGATTTTCAACGCCTGAATTATTGGCTGCCGTATCTGAAAGCGGCGGGCTTGGCAGCTTTGGAGCATATACACTTACTCCGGAAGAAATGCAGGAAGCAGATAAAAAGATAAAAACATTTACCTCTAAGCCTCACAATATTAACCTGTGGGTATCCGATGTGGATCAACGGCTGGCCGGTTATTCATCAGAAGATATAACAAGACTAACGGCCATATTTAAACCCTACTTTGAAGAATTGTCCATTCAGTTTCCAGAGCTGAATCCCGATATCCCTTCCAAATTTGAGCAACAGGTAGAAGCGGTATTCCGGATAAAGCCTGCCGTATTTAGTTTCATCTTCGGAATACCATCGGCGGCTATTCTTAACGAAGCAAAAAAACTTGGAATAAAAACAGTCGGGGCTGCCACTACCTTGGACGAAGCATTGGCATTGGAAGAAGCAAAAGTGGATGCCATTGTTGCGGCAGGATTTGAGGCAGGTGGCCATCGCCCTTCTTTTTTAAAACCGGCACATCAATCATTGAACGGGGTGTTTGCATTGGTGCAGCAAATGAAAGCAAAAATAAAAACCCCGGTTGTCGCTGCCGGCGGGATCGCTGATGGCAAGGGCATTGCAGCTGCATTAACGTTAGGGGCGGATGCCGTGCAGATTGGTACGGCTTTTCTGGTTACAGAAGAATCAAATGCTATGCCGGCACACAAAGCTGCACTTTTTTCTGACGAAACAAAAAATACCGTTCTCTCAAAGTCACTCACCGGCAGGATGGGGCGGATGATCCGCAACAGGATCTCTGAAGACGTGACTTATGAAATGGAAGTATTGCCTTTTCCTTTACAGACAAGGCTGATGGCTCCTCTTCGGGCTGCAGCATTGGAGCAGGGCAAACCCGGGCTGGCAAATTTTTGGTGCGGACAAAATGCGGTGAATTTGAAACATACTAAAGCTACTGATCTGATGCAGTCATTGATCGGTGAAACGAACCAGCTACTTGGTTAGGAGAGAAAAAATGTTTTATTTCTTAAAGAAAATATCATACCCAAACCTGATGATCGTTCCGATAACCACCATCAGAAAAAATATCCGGATAAATTTATTTCCTTTTAAAATCGCCAGGCGGGAACCAAAATAAGATCCGGCAAAATTGAAAGCGGCCATTGGTATGGCAATTTTATATAGAATATGTCCGCTGCCACTGAAGTAAAGTATCGAACCCATGTTGGTAGCAAGATTAACGAACTTGGCGTGGGCGCTGGCTTTCATGAAATCGAAGCCAAGTGTTGTAATAAAAAACAAGAGCAGGAAACTTCCGGCACCCGGGCCGATGAAGCCATCGTAAAAACCTACTATCATGGCAAAAAGGCTTCCGTAAATAATTTGTTTTTTATAAGAAACGGTTTTGCTGGGTGCTGATCCAAAATCTTTTTTTGCAAAAGTATATGCAGCTACCACTATCAGGATGATAAAGATCACCGGTTTCATAAAACTGTTACTCACCCTTGAAACCGTTGCTGAGCCTGCCATTGCCATGAGCAATGCTATTACACACATCCACAATAGAAGTTTGCGTTGCAATACCACCCGTTTGGCATATTGAAAAGCTGCCATAGAAGTGCCGATGAATGCGGGGATCTTTGTAGTGCCAAGCAATGTTGCTACCGGGTATTGAGGAAGCACCACCAAAGTCGCCGGTGTCTGCACCAGGCCTCCACCACCAACGATAGAATCGATGAAGCCTGCAAAAAAAGCTGCCGTACACAATATGATCAGTTCACTAGTCATTATGCAGGTTGGTTACGGCTGCCGAATAAAAGGCTGCCGATGCGAACCATGGTGCTGCCGGATTGGATGGCGAGTTGGTAATCGCTGCTCATACCCATGGAGAGAGTTGAAAGTTGATGGTTAAATGTTGAAAGTTGGTTCGCACGGTCAAAGGCTTTTTTTAGCTCACCGAATTCTTTTTTGATCTTTTGTTCATCATCAGTGAAAGAGGCCATGCCCATCAAACCGTCGATCTTAATACCTGGCAATTCGTGTATTTCGTGCAATTCGCTCAATTCGTGTGATCCAAACCCAAACTTGGTTTCTTCTTCAGCGATATGGATCTGCAACAGGCAATGGATCACCTTATCCAGTTTAAGCGCCTGTTTGTTTATCTCGGCCAATAATTTTTTGCTATCTACACCATGAATAAGATGCACGAATGGTGCGATATATTTTACCTTATTACTTTGCAGGTGCCCGATAAAATGCCAGCGGATATCTTTTGGTAAAACTTCCTGCTTGAGCAATAATTCCTGTACAAAATTTTCGCCGAAATCGCGTTGCCCGAGTTCGTACAATTCCATGATGTCTTCTGCACTCTTGAACTTGGAAACGGCTACCAGCGTCACTTTCTGAGCCTGCAATTCTTTTACAATATCCTTATAAGCTGTAATGTTTACTCCCATATCAGATCGCTATTTTTGTCCATGGTAATCGTTGAATGGCACGCATCAGCAGGTATCCTCCGAGAACGGATAACGGGATCAACGCTGATGGCAGCCAAAATATTCTCAATGCAAAATAATGCCCGGCCACTAATACGGCTACCAAAATCAATTGCAGCATCATCCTGACCAGTTTTCCCGTCTGTGCTTTTATATTCGCCTGTCTTGAAAAAGGCAGGTAATGATCCGAAAGATAGGCCATCAATAAAAAGATGAACGCATTGTTGAAGAAACCTAAAATGAAATCATCGATCACCTGCGCACCCCATATATAATAGGACGCTGCAAACATGACGATGTAAACAGGTATCAGGAATTTTATCAGTAACGACTTCAGCATGCCACTTATCACCTCGCCTGGTTTTGTAAGGGGAGCACTCTGGTACACCCATGCTGCTACATAATTGTCATTGAAGGCAACAATCGGCAGACAGGAAACGATGCTCATCATGGGCAGGTAAATAAAAGCAAGGAACCGCTTTGTCTCGGGTAATTTATACCAGGTTTCCGTAATGTTTTTTCCGCTGTTGAATACAATGATAAAAATAAATACAAGGATGTAAGCCAGGCTGGGGTAGAACTGCATGCGAAAGCCTTTATCCCTTGCCGTTATCTTCCATGTTTTTTCAAAACCGGCTTTCTCAATGGTGGTGGTACAAACCAGTGGTGATATTTTTTCGGAGAGGTCTTTCCCGGCTTGCTGGCCGGCAGCTGTTTTTTTGGTTACTTCAGTATTGTTGTTAAGTGCCGCAAGTTTGCGGGAAAAAGAAGGCGCTAAAAACTTTATCATCAGCCATACTGTTCCGATGGGAACGATGATAGCGCAAGCCAGCATGAGCAAATGTACCTGGTCGAAATTCCATTGATTGAATGCTTCTGTTCCTACAGCCATCCACACCGGGGGTATCAGGTAAGAATACCAGTGAAGGGAGAATGTAAGCTGGATATTATCCAGGTTGATCATTCGTGGAAATACCTGGAAGCCGATGGCAAAAAATATCGTCATGAACAATTGGAAATAGCTGATGATATCCTTCACCTTTTGTTCATTCGCGAAGCGAAGAATAAATGCATACAACAGGTAGGTAAGGAACACTGAGAATGCTACGGTAAGTAAGGTCATTACTAAGTTTACCAATCCGGTGACTACGCCGAATTTGATGAACACCGCTATCAGCGGAAATATCGCCAGCGCAATGGTGAATTGAAGCAGGTATACTAAAATGTGTACCACCCTTGCAAGGAAAAGCGTGCGGCTGCTGACAGGCTTTGGAAGTATGATCACATTGTCGGTAGTATCGAGCAGCACGCTGCTGAAATCTGTCACCAATGTCATCGCCATCATGAATAAAAGATAGGCGTGAAGGGTAGTGAGGCCGATCATCAATGGGAACCTTGCCAGTATTACCGATGCCATGAAAAGTCCCAGCAGTGCATACATCACTAGTGTGATGAGCAAAGGGTTTTTAATTTCCCTGCGCTGCTTCTGCCGGTAATTGGCAGGGCTGCGGCGCCTGTCCATCAGTATCTTCGTTTCCGCGATTATTTTCAGCCTGTCAAAATCGACGTCTTTTTTTGCAAACAGGTGTATGATACGCAGGAGTATTTTTAAGATTACTTTGTCCATATCAACTGTTTAATACATGGATGAATTCTTTGGCAGTACTCGTATTTTGCTGATCGCCCCCGGTGAGGGAAGTGAAAATGTTTTCAAGCGTTCCTTTATGTGCCTGTTGTTGCAGGGTTTCAAAGCTGCCATCAGCTACCACTGCTCCTTTATCGATGATCACAATACGGTCGCTGATCTTTTCCACCACATCCATGATATGAGATGAATAGAAAATTGTTTTTCCGCTATGTTTCAATTGCGATAAGATCTCTTTTACCAGGATCACCGCATTGGCATCAAGCCCGCTAAGTGGCTCATCCAGGAAGATGATCTCCGGATTATGTATCAGTCCGCTGATGAGTAATACTTTTTGTTTCATCCCCTTACTGTAAGTATTCATGCGGGTTTCAGCCTTATCTGATAACTCGAACAACCGCAGCAGCTCCCACGATTTTTTGCTGATCACTTCTTCACTCAGGCCGTATAGCCTGCCAATGAAACGCAGGTATTCGATGGGAGTGAGCACATCGTAAATGGCGGCCTGTTCAGGGATGTAGCCGATCCGTTGTTTGATCTCCAATGCATGTTTCCGCACATCCATTCCAAATACGGAAACTTCGCCTTCAAACTCATCAGTGATACCTGCGATGATCTTGATGGTCGTACTTTTCCCGGCGCCGTTGGGCCCGATGTAACCTACTACCTGCCCGGCATCTATGCTCAGGTTGATGCCTTGCAGGACGTATTTGCCGGCGTATTGTTTTTTTAAATTTTGCGTTTCGATTACACTCATTGAGTTTTGCGATTAGAGTTAGTGAAGTCAATTTCCCGGGTCTTAAGCCCGGGGGAAATAAAAAAATGTGCAAACGAACCTACTCATTTGCACATTTGCATATCTGCATTTTGCAAATTAATTATTTCAGGATCGTCCTGCTGATCACGATACGTTGTACTTCGCTGGTACCTTCGTATATCTGTGTGATCTTGGCATCACGCATCAGGCGTTCTACATGGTATTCTTTTACAAAACCATATCCGCCATGTATCTGCACCGCTTCTGTTGCAGTCCACATGGCTGTTTCACTGGCGAAAACTTTTGCCATCGATCCGCTTAAAGTATAATCCAGCTGCTGATCTTTTTCGAAAGCGGCTTTCAGGCAAAGCAAACGGGCGCATTCGATCTTAGTGGCCATATCCGCCAGTTTGAACTGGATGATCTGATGGTTCATGATCTCAGTGCCAAAAGCCTTGCGTTGTTTGCTGTAAGCCAGCGCCAATTCATACGCGCCGCTGGCGATACCCAATGCCTGTGAAGCAATACCGATGCGCCCTCCGGCCAATGTTTTCATCGCGAATTTGAATCCGAAGCCATCTTCACCAATGCGGTTCTCTTTCGGAACTTTCACGTCGGTAAACATGATCGTATGTGTATCGCTTCCGCGGATCCCCAATTTATTTTCTTTGGCTCCAACAGTAACGCCGGGCCAGTTTTTCTCTACAATAAAAGCATTGATGCCGCGGCTCCCTTTGCTAACATCCGTTTGAGCGATCACCAGGTAAGTGCTGGCGCTGTTACCATTGGTGATCCAGTTTTTGGTACCATTCAATAAATAATGATCGCCTTTGTCTTCCGCTGTTGTTCTTTGGGAAGTGGCATCACTGCCGGCTTCCGGTTCGCTCAGCAAAAATGCTCCGATGTGCAGTTCGCCATCCTTTTTCCCCTGCGCCAACGGGACAAGGTATTTTTGTTTTTGTTCTTCCGTACCATATTCCTGCAACCCGTAACAAACGAGGCTATTATTCACACTTACACAAACGCTTACACTCGCATCTACTTTACTGATCTCTTCCATCGCCAGTACATAACTGATCGTGTCGAGTCCGCTGCCGCCGTATTCAGGTTTCACCATCATACCCATAAAACCGAGGTCTGCGAGTTTTTCTATCTGTTCTTTCGGGAATTTTTGCTGCTCATCCCTTTCGATCACACCCGGCAGACATTCGTTCTGGGCAAAATCACGGGCAGCCTGCTGTATCATCAGGTGTTCTTCTGAAAATTGAAAATCCATATGGTAGTTTTTTGTGGCACAAAAGTAAGCCATAATTAATAATTAATAATTAAGAATTAATAATTGTAACAGTAGCAGGAAAGCATAATTATTCACTATTAATTATTAATTATTCATTACTGATTATCTTCGTTCCTTAATCTTTCATCTTGGATACAGCACGGCAAAATTTTAAGGTTCAACGGGTAATAGCAGGTATCTCCATTGTGCTTTTCCTGGTCAAGATCACCGCCTGGTATATGACCAATTCTATCGCCATTCTCACCGATGCTTTGGAAAGTATCGTAAATGTAGTGGCTGGCCTGGTCGGACTTTACAGCCTTCATATTTCTGCCAAACCCCGGGATATCGACCACCCTTACGGTCATGGGAAAGCCGAATTTTTATCGGCGGCAGTGGAAGGGACCTGCATCGGGTTGGCGGGAGTATTCATTGTGTATGAAGCGGGAAGAAATCTCTTCCTGGTGCATGAAGTGAAAAAACTGGATTTTGGTATCCTGTTGGTAGGCGCCACCGCAATTGTAAATTATGTAGCCGGAATGGTTTGCGTACGCATTGGCAAAAAAAATAATTCGCTGGCATTGGTATCCAGCGGCAAACATCTGCAAACGGATACCTATACCACCGGTGGTATTATCATCGGGCTGATCTTATTATATTTTACTAAAATAAGTTGGGTTGATAGCGCTGTCGCAATTTTGTTTGCATTATTTATCATCTACACCGGTATCCGCATCATCCGCAGTTCGGTGGCGGGTATCATGGATGAAGCCGATGACGAATTGCTGAAGAACCTGGTGACTACCCTCAACAAACAAAGAAGGATCAATTGGGTTGATCTGCACAATGTGCGCATCATCAAATACGGCGCTATCCTGCATCTCGACTGTCACCTGACTGTACCCTGGTATTTTAATGTGCATGAAGCGCATCACGAAATTGATGAATTATCAGCGTTGGTAAAAAAAGATTATGGTGAGTCTGTTGAGCTTTTTGTACACTCAGATGGCTGCCTGGAATTCAGTTGCCCGATCTGCCATAAAGGCGATTGCCCGGTAAGGAAACATCCGTATCAGCGCACGGTAGAGTGGACGGTGGAGAATATAAGGATCAATAATAAACACCATTTAAAGACAGGAATTAATAATGAATAATTAATAACTAATAATTGTTCGAAGTGTTGGATTGGATCAGATCTGGTTCCTGAATGTAATTTCATGCGATGGTTTATTATTCATTATTAATTATTCATTATTAATTAAAATGTTAGACAAAAATTACTGGGATACCCGCTACAACGAAAAAGATACGAGCTGGGATATCGGCTATATCTCCGGCCCTTTGAAAGGTTATGTGGATGGGTTGAAAGATAAGAACATCAGCATACTTATTCCCGGTTGCGGAAATGCCTATGAAGCGGAATACCTGTTGCAGCAAGGGTTTACCAATGTTACATTAATTGATATTTCTCCATTTCCCGTTGAGAATGTAAGAACAAAGTTGGGGCAGTTTGTTGGTAAACAACTTCATCTTATCTGTGGCGATTTTTTTGAACTGGACAAAAAGTTTGACCTCATACTGGAACAAACATTCTTTTGCGCACTTGATCCTTCTCTTCGCGAAAATTATGTAAATAAAATGTCGGATCTGCTGAATGAAAATGGCAGGCTTGCCGGAGTATTGTTCAATCGTGCATTTGAAGGTGGCCCGCCCTTCGGCGGAACGAAGGAAGAGTATGGGAAATTATTCAGCGGGAAATTCCAGATTCATAAAATGGAGGCATGTTATAATTCTATTGAAAGGAGGGCGGGAACAGAGTTGTTTATAGAATTGATAAAGCGCTGACAAACCCCGGAGGTTTTCAAAACCTCCGGGATTAATGTGCGAATATTTTCGCAACCCCAAAGGCCGCCCCCGCTGCTACAGCGCCAATCAACATTACCCTCAAAGCTCCCCACCATGGATTCATTCCCGTGATCTTACTTTTGAAATAGCCGAAAATGAACAGGCAGAGAAGGGTAGCCACTACCGAATATTGTAAAGCTTCCTGTGTATTGGAAATGAAAAAATAGGGAGACAAAGGGATGATACCGCCGATGATATAAGAGATGCCGATATTGAGCGCACTTTTGGTAGCACGCTTCGGATCCGGCTTTTCGAGCCCGAGTTCGTACTTCATCATGAAATCTACCCAGCGTTTTTTATCCTGTGCAATTTCTTCGGTGGCCTGTTGTTGTATGGCTTCGCTCAAGCCGATGTTGGCGAAAAATTCTTTTGTTTCAGAAAGTTCCTCGTGGCGCATGTGTTCCACTTCGTATTCTTCGCGTTTCACCTCGCTGTGGTAATGGTCCTGTTCGGTTTTGCCTGAAAGATAACCTCCAAGCCCCATCGCAATGCTGCCTGCTACTATTTCCGCGATCCCTGCGATCACAATGATACTGCTGTTGGAAACGGCACCGCTCAAACCCGCCGCCAACGCAAAAGGAACTGTAAGCCCGTCACTCATGCCGATCACAACATCCCTGAGCATATCGGAGCTTTTGAGATGTTTTTCTTCATGAAGCGGGGAAGTAGTTTTTGACATGTTGCAAAGATAAAGAATCTATGATGTATGATGTATGATGTACGATGTATGATGTATGATGTACGGTGTATGATCTCTTCATCGTTAAGTACTTTCAATTTTGGAAAAGTATTCCGGCAGAAAGGCATGAAGATCATAGATCATACCTCATCGATCAAAGATTTTTGAGGCTTTTATCAATGATAGCAACACAATCCATGATCTGTTCTGCTGTTATGACCAATGGAGGAGCAAAACGGATCTTATCTCCATGTGTGGGTTTTGCAAGCAATCCATTTTCTTTTAGCTGCAAACATAGCTCCCATGCGGCTTCCGGGTTTTCATGCTGAATAACGATGGCATTGAGCAAGCCCCGGCCACGGATGGTTTTTATATGTGGTGAATTCAAATTGGCCAATTCACTCCGGAAGAGCTTTCCCATCGCTTCGGCATTGGCTGCCATCTTTTCTTCTTTCAAAACTGTCAGCGCAGCGATCGCAACCTTGCATGCAAGCGGGTTTCCGCCATACGTACTCCCATGTTCGCCGGGCTGGATCGTCAGCATGACCGGATCATCCGCAAGTACGGCACTGATGGGCAACACGCCACCGCTCAAAGCTTTACCAAGTATAATGATATCAGGGCGTACATTTTCAATATCCACTGCTAACGTTGTACCGGTGCGGCAAAGCCCGCTTTGAATTTCATCGGCTACCATCAGCACATTATTTTCTGTGCATAATGTTCGTACCCCGGTGTAGTAACCATCATCCGGAACAACTACACCCGCTTCACCTTGTATGGGTTCAAATAAAAACGCGGCTACATTTTTATCCTGTAAAGCCTTTTCCAAAGCTGCCAGGTCGTTAAAAGGGATCACTTCAAATCCTGCTAAAAAAGGCCCGTAGTTCTTGGTCGCAGTAGGATCGGTGCTGTAAGATATAACTCCCAGGGTGCGGCCATGGAAATTGCTGCTGCAGACAATAATCTTTGCTTTGTCTGCAGCAATACCTTTTACTTCATAACCCCATTTCCTGCTCAGTTTGAGCGCTGTTTCCACGGCTTCCACACCGGTGTTCATCGGCAAAACTTTATCATACCCGAAATAGCTGGTGATGAATTTTTCATATTCACCCAACTGGTCGTTGTAAAATGCCCTTGATGTCAACGTCAGTGTTTGCGCCTGTTGCAGCAACGCATCAATGATCACCGGATGGCAATGCCCCTGGTTCACGGCAGAATAGCCACTGAGGAAATCATAATATTGTCTGCCATCTACATCCCAGAAATGAACGCCTTTCGCTTTTTTCATCACGACAGGTAATGGATGATAGTTATGCGCCCCGTGTTTTTCTTCGAGGTCTAAAAAATATTGCGTATTGGCAGAAGCCTGTATGGTAGATTGCATGGGTGAATGGGTGAATGGGTGAATATGTTGAAGTCGGTGCTTCAACTATGTTTATTTATTACCTGATGAATAAGGGACACACGTATTCCCGGGGTAAACAGGATTCTACCTTCGATGATTGAGCAGGTCCAGGTTGGACTGCAGGAAAGCCGGTATGGTGGAGGTTGTTTTGATAGGGCGAAGATATGGTTTTAAACCAATTTACAAAAGTAATGTGCCGGAAAGTTTACCGCAGGTGTACGCCCTTCCGGAAATATACCAAATACGCTGCTGCCGCTTCCGCTCAATGAAGCGTATAGTGCGCCTATATCATAGAGATAATCCCTGATCTTTTTGATCTCGGGATAGGTATCAAAAACGGGTGTTTCAAAATCATTGAAGATATTGTCTTTCCAGGTTTCCACCGGCTGGCTGATAGCTTTTTTAAGGTCGGTATGCTTTGATGTTTCTTTTCGCAGAAGTGAAAAAGCCTGGCCGGTATTTACGTGTATGCCTGGATGAACTACCTGTATATTATAGCTGCTGAGATCGAGCGCTACCGGTTCGAGTTGTTCACCACGGCCTTTGCCAATTGCAGGTTTGTTAAGTAAAAAAAAAGGACAATCGCTGCCTAATTGTAAAGCATAGTCTGCCAGTTGGTCATCTGTAAGCGATAATTCAAAAAGCCTGTTAAGTAGCTGAAGCGTAAAAGCCGCATCAGCAGAACCGCCGCCCAGTCCGGCTCCCGAAGGAATGGCCTTATGCAGGTGTAATCGAATCGACGGCAGCGAGGGCATATCTTTTTTTAATAAATGATAGGCACA
>Ga0247813_10000330_pt1 | contig 49848 bp, 41 predicted proteins | sample UWRJL169409C1_FD_180719 | JGI IMG/M metagenome (GOLD analysis project Ga0247813, IMG submission 180719) | Plant litter microbial communities from Arlington Agricultural Research Station in Wisconsin, United States - UWRJ-L169-409C-1 | ecosystem: Environmental > Terrestrial > Plant litter >... | reverse complement strand
AAAGCACAACCTGCTGGGAGGTTAAGGCCTTAAAATGTAAATTTGATCTCGTTTTCATTAGCACCATCAATTTACGAATTAATGGGAAAACAAAAAAGGGTGTCCTACCTTTTTGGACACCCTCTTTGAACTCATATTTTGTTTTGGTTATAAACCGGGTTTTGGAGGATCAACGGGCTTAACCACCTTTCCTTTATTTCTTAATACAGAATTATTTTTTCCGTAGAAGAAATAAATGGCCGTACCTAAAGCCATCCAGATGGCTAACCTGATCCAGGCCTCAATTGGTAATGACGACATTAGATAAACGCAAACGATTACACCCATAATTGGCACGAAAGGAACCAATGGTGTTCTGAAAGGTCTAGGTCTGTCAGGATCTGTTTTACGTAATAATAAAACACCGATACAAACCAATGAAAATGCAAATAATGTACCTATTGATACCATGTGGCCTAAATCTGTTACCGGAACAAATCCAGCGAAGATGCTCACGAACACCATGAAAAATAAGTTTGTTTTGAAAGGCGTTCTGAATTTTGAGTGGATATTACTGAAAAACTTAGGTAATAATCCATCTTTAGACATGGTATAAAATACCCGGGATTGTCCCATTAACATCACCAATATAACAGATGTATAACCCGCTAGAATGGCAATAATTAAGCCCATTTGTAACCAGCTATATCCAGTTACTTTAAATGCTGTTGCAGCTGGGGAAGCATCACCTTTAAATACACTATAAGGCACTAAACCCGTCATCACGTGAGCGAATAAAACGTAAAGTATGGTACACACCACTAATGATCCTAAAATACCAATTGGCATTCCTTTTTGTGGGTTTTTAGCTTCCTGAGCTGCAGTAGAAACCGCATCAAAACCAATAAAAGCAAAAAATACCAATGCTGCACCTGCCGCGATTCCAGAAATACCAAATTCACCTTTTACACCTGTGTTTTCAGGGATGTAAGGCGTATGATTTGCTGGGTTGATGAATTTCCATCCAAGCGCAATGAAAACGATTACTACAGTAACTTTTACAATTACCAGAACATTATTAAGGCTTGCAGATTCTTTGGTACCTCGTATTAACATTAAAGAGAGTAATGAAACGATTACGACCGCTGGAAAGTTTATCCCTCCACCATCAACTTCTGCGAATGATTTGGTTAAATAGAGGGGCATTTCGAGACCAAATTCATGAAGTAACTTATTAAAGTATCCAGACCATGAAACACCTACTGTTGCAGCACCTAAAGCATATTCCAATACTAAATCCCATCCAATTACCCATGCCATAAACTCACCCATAGTAGCATATGAATAGGTGTAGGCACTTCCTGCTACCGGAATCATAGATGCAAATTCTGCATAGCATAAACCGGCAAATGCGCAACCTACTGCAGCCAGTACAAATGATAAGGTTACAGCAGGGCCAGCGTGATCAGCTGCTGCTATACCAGTTAAAGAAAATAAACCTGCCCCAATAATTGCTCCAATACCCAGAGCGACAAGACTCGTACTGCTTAGCGTACGTTTGAGTGTGCCCTCGCCACTTTCAGCAGACTCTGCTATCAGCACATCAATAGGCTTTTTTAGATTCATAAGTTGTTTAGTCTTTTATGTTTGTTGATTTTATGATAATAAGCGGTAAACCTAAATAAAAATTACCAAAAAGTAAAAGGGATTGTGTTAAAATCCCCTTCCATACTATTTTATATCTATGTTTTTACAACTAACGACTTAAAGTGTCGGTAACATTTGTTAAAGTATCTATAATTGTGTTGCCGTTGCGATCTGTTTTTTGCTGAATCTTAATTTCTTTGCGAACTTCTAGCTGATGTTCTGTATTAATGGCCTTAACTGCTATATATGGTGCAATAACCAGTGATACAATGGACATTAATTTGATTAAAATATTCATTGAAGGCCCTGAAGTATCTTTAAAAGGATCGCCAACAGTATCACCAGTTACAGAAGCTTTATGGGGCTCTGATTTTTTATAGAACATTTCTCCATTAATCATTACACCTTGTTCGAAAGATTTTTTAGCATTATCCCAGGCACCGCCGGCATTGCTTTGGAAAATACCCATTAAAACACCAGTTACCGTAACTCCGGCTAATAATCCGCCTAAAACTTCAGGACCAAAAGTAAAACCAACGAGGATTGGTGTGATTAAGGCAATCGCACCCGGCATTATCATTTCACGAATGGAGGCCTTAGTAGAAATGGCTACACATTTATCGTATTCTGGTTTTGCCTTATATTCCATAATTCCAGGAATCTCGCGAAACTGGCGACGCACTTCCTGTACCATATCCATTGCCGCCTTGCCCACCGCCTGAATACAAAGTGCTGAAAAAATAAAGGGAATCATTCCGCCAACAAATAATCCGGCCAGCACGGGTGCTTTATAGATATCGATCGCTGTAATTCCGGCAATGCCAACAAAGGCGGCAAATAAAGCTAATGATGTTAATGCTGCAGATGCAATAGCAAAGCCTTTTCCTGTAGCGGCAGTAGTATTTCCTACGGCATCAAGATTATCCGTACGTTCTCTCACTTCTGGTGGAAGCTGACTCATCTCGGCTATTCCGCCAGCATTATCTGCAATCGGGCCAAATGCATCGATCGCCAGTTGCATCGCTGTGGTAGCCATCATACCTGCTGCCGCAATGGCAACGCCATATAATCCGGCAAAATGATAGGAAGCCATAATGCCACCTGCCAAAACCAAAATTGGAATAACAGTTGATTTCATTCCTACAGATAAACCTGCAATAATATTAGTGGCATGGCCCGTAGAGGATTGCTGGATAATTGAATTTACAGGACCTTTTCCCATTGCTGTAAAATATTCAGTCACCACACTCATAATCGTTCCCACTACAAGGCCAACAATAATGGCATAAAAAACATTAATGCTGGTGAATGAATATCCCCGAAGGCTTAACGTTTCTGGTAGCATCCATTTCACAATAAAGAAAGATGCTACGGCTGTAATGATAATGGATGACCAGTTACCAAGGTTCAATGCGGTTTGCACGTTAGATTTTTCGTCTTTAATGGTCACAAACCAGGTGCCTATAATGGAAAATATAATTCCTAATCCACAAATCACCATGGGCAGTAGAATTGGCGACATCCCGCCAAATTTATCGGTTACAATGATTTCCTGACCTAAAACCATTGTTGCAAGAATGGTAGCCACGTATGATCCAAATAAATCTGCACCCATGCCCGCCACGTCACCTACATTATCACCCACATTATCGGCAATGGTAGCAGGGTTGCGAACATCATCTTCAGGTATTCCAGCTTCAACTTTTCCAACCAGATCTGCGCCAACATCTGCGGCTTTGGTATAAATTCCCCCACCTACACGTGCAAATAAAGCGATGGATTCTGCACCTAATGAAAACCCGGTTAAAACTTCAATGGCTGTTCTCATCTCTACGCTATTGGCACTGGTTACGTGGAACAACTGAAGAAATACAATAAATAAACCACCAAGGCCTAACACGGCCAATCCTGCAACGCCTAAGCCCATTACCGTTCCGCCTGTAAAAGAAACCTTAAGTGCTTGCTTTAAACTGGTCCGCGCTGCTTGAGTAGTTCGTACATTGGCTTTAGTTGCCGATTTCATTCCGATATATCCTGCAGTTGCTGAAAACACAGCACCAATAATAAAAGAGATGGAGATGATCCAGCTGGAATGCATTGGAACACCATTAATTTCAGTTATGGTTCCTGAATATGCCAGCAGTGCTGCTGTAAAAACAGCGAAGATGCTTAACACCCGCCATTCTGCTTTGAGAAATGCCATTGCGCCATCAGCAATGTAGCCGGCAAGTTCCTGCATGTTTTTGTCGCCTGCATCCTGTTTATTTACCCAGGCACTTTTAATCATCATTACAATTATTCCAACAAGGCCCAATGCCGGAATGCAGTAGATTAAATTTTCTTGTAAAAAAATCATAATTAATATTTGGTTAGTGGTTTACAGCAATCAGTTTTCTAACGTTACGCTCATCTGCAACAAACACTGATCTTAGATTTGGTTATTAATTAGCAATATAATAATTTATTTTTAGTGATTAACTATTAAATAAAGCCAGCAACATATTTTATAATGCGATTAAAATGATACATGTGAACAAGTTGGTTTTTCTTTTTTTTAAATAATTTAGCCACAAACTAAAGCTAAACACCAAACAACTAAAATGGAAAAACTACATGAAGCAAAGGCTTCTAAAAGGAAACTACGTCTTTTTGATGCGGCTATGCTGGTAATGGGTTCAATGATCGGTAGCGGTATATTTATTGTAAGTGCCGATATTATGAGAAATTTAGGCTCAGGTTACTGGTCAATTGTGGTGTGGGTAATCACTGCTGTAATGACTATTGCGGCTGCGATTTCTTATGGTGAACTTTCTGCTATATTTCCAAAGGCTGGTGGGCAATATACTTATCTAAAAGAGATTTTTGGTAAAATGATGGGATTCCTATATGGTTGGGGACTATTTACTGTAATTCAAACTGGTACCATTGCGGCAGTTGCAGTGGCTTTTGGTAAGTTTACAGCCTATTTAATACCAGCTTTAAATGATGCAGCCCCGATTTTCCAGAGTGGGGTTTATAAGATTACATGGATACAAATTTTGGCTATTGCAGTTATTCTTCTGCTTACTTATATTAATACAAAAGGTGTTGAGAGTGGTAAAGTGTTACAGAATATTTTTACAGGATCTAAAATTATCGCTTTAATTGGCTTAATTATATTAGGATTCTTCCTGGTAAAAAATAGTTTTTGGTCAGAGAATATGAAATATGGCTGGAGTGCTTTTAATAACTTTAAGACTGATTTGGGTGGTAATTTCTTAAAAACCGGATGGGAATCCATCTCCGGCATGACCATAATGGGTGGAATTGCAGCTGCCATGGTGGGTTCAGTATTTTCTAGCGTAGCCTGGGAAAACGTCACTTTTGTTTCTGGAGAAATTGAAAACCCTAAAAAAAATGTGGTACGATCAATGGTTTTGGGTACCACTGCGGTTATGGCCATTTATTTACTGGTTAATTTTGTTTACCTCAATACTTTAAATAGAGATAGCATTGCTTTTGCACCGAACGATAGAGTTGCCGTAGTGGCTTCAGCACAAATATTTGGCAACGGAATAGGTACCATAATCATGGCTGTTTTGGTGATGATTTCTACTTTTGGCTGCGTAAACGGACTTGTAATGGCGGGTGCAAGGGTTTTTCAAACCATGGCGCAGGATGGCATGTTTTTTAAAGCTGCTATTAAAAATAATAAAAACGGCGTTCCTGAAAGATCGCTATGGATGCAGGGCATTTGGGCTTCTGTATTGTGTTTGAGTGGTCAGTACGGAAATCTTTTAGATATGATTTCTTTTGTAATCGTATTGTTTTATATGATTACGGTGTTTGGTGTAATCTATTTAAGGTTTAAAAAACCTGATTTGGAAAGGCCTTACAAAACCTGGTTTTACCCGGTTACGCCAGTTGTTTATCTGCTAATAGGTGCAGCATTTTGCATATTGTTGCTCATTTATAAACAACAATACACCTGGCCTGGCCTCATCATTGTATTGTTGGGGGTGCCTGTTTACTTTTTCATTAACAGGAATGATGCTAAGCTATAATTTCTAAAATTTATAAAAGTATTTTAGGTGATTGGACCATTTGGCATTTACCCGAAAATTTATAATTACTCTTTAATAGGTAGCATAACAAGTGCTACCTATTTTTTTTGATTTTTAATCTCGATCCACAATCAAACTTATTTTTATCTAATAAGGCAAAACCATGTATCATTAAGATAACTGGACACAACTTTGATGTCTGTTTTTGAACATTTAACCTGCAATACTGTAGGTATTTACATTCAAATGGTGTAATTTTTTAATATATCAATCTGGGTAATAATTTTTGGTTAATAGCTTTTGGGGGTTTTTTCTACTCCATTTTAGTGTTTTTATATTAGTATGATCCTCATTAACAGTTTATCAAATTTTAAATTGGCCTGATATTTGGATTTACGTCGAGCTTAGGAGCTCTCGGTTGCTTTAACCAAATTTATAAACGCTAAATCCAAATGATATGGCTTTCAAAGCTAAATTGAATTTCTCTGATACATTGTATATCCTGATATGTAGGAATAATACGTTTACCTTAAATTTTCCTTTAAAATCTCAGAAGAAGTCTCTTCCGGCAATTAGGTATTTATAATTTGGTGTGGAGTATAGGTTTAAAGATTTAGCTTTTAAATCAACTGTACCATCGAAATGATTATGGTTTCTATATTTTAATAACCATGATTTTCTAATTAACCGACCACCCGTTTAACTTATTAAACCATCTAACCCTAACTAATCCTCAATGAAAAGCTCATCTTTTAATTATAAAATAGGGCACGCCGTTATTTTCACCTTCATCATAAGTTGTTTTCTCGGCTGTAGTGGAAATCAAGATCAGAATCAAAAAAAAGAAAGTAAACTTCAACCTGTAAATAATCATAAAACGGGAAGCGCAGATCTATTCCTGAATTATATTGATTCATTGGTTAAACTTCCCTTAGCCCAATTTAATGAACCACGTATTCAAGCATTAAATAAAAAATTTTCAGGAAAACTCACGCTTGAGATTTATCATGATGAAAAGCACGATTCGGAAAAAAGCATCGTGGTACAATACTACAAGAATGAAGAGAAAGTGAGTATGGTAAAGGCAGGTGTGATATGCCTTATACCTGAGTCGATCTCAGATTCTTTACCCGTTGCTGATTTTGCAAGCTATTTTGGAAGTATTAAAGAAGAAAAGCCCTTGATTGGTATAACGGCGCAACCCCTCCCCGTAAAGATTAAAGTCTCGGAAAGTACAACCATTAAACTGACTTTTAATAGCCATGAGAAATTAGACCAGGCTCATGTGATTATGGTGGAGGTTTTAAAATATAACTAGCTATAGATGAATACGCTTTTAAAGATAAAGGAATTTGATGCACATGGTGGCCCTGTAAACGTAAAGATGGGTGGCGATGGACATTCACAAACATCTACAACTGTTGGTAGGTTTGTGATTAAAAGTATCGAGAAACATGTTAGCTATGGTAAATATGCTGCATGGTCTGGTATAGCCTGGGGAACTGAAGTTAAAATTACTGGAGATATTGTAATGGTTAAGTACAATGGAGTCTGGAAAAAATTAACAGATGTGAACGCACAATGGGGGCAATATAAAAATGACCAGAAAGGCGTTACCAATGCAGTACTTAAATATCAACGTGAGCTCTACCCAAATTCTCCCATCCCTACGAAATGGCTGTTTAATGATTTTGGTCATGTATCTGTTAAATATTTCAAGGACGTTAACCTTGATCGTAAAATGAATGGTAAGGAATATGTAATGGGCGATTTCATTCATACAACACCTACAGATGAAGCTGCAACAGCAAGGAGAAAAATATTTCAGTTGGGAGAATCACATGGCTGTATTCATGTTAAACCGAATGATATAGATACCATGATCGGCAATGGTTATTTAAAGAAAGGGAATACCGTAGAGGTTCATCCGTATACAAAGAAAGCGATAGATTCTTCGCTCAAGCGAAATGCGGCAGGCTTACCCTTTGAAGTACATTTTTATCCTGGCCTGTATAAAATTGCCATCTATAAATCAATATAAATTAATCTGCTTACCCACAATAAATCAATATTATGGAAAACAAACTTATAGTAGAAATCAACATAGAAGATACACCAATAGCCCATTTTTCATCATTTAATCTGACACAGGCCTTTAATCAGCACCATTACTTTGAGCTGCACTTTAACCACGACCAATTAGGAACTCCGGGCTTAATCAATTTAGATGACAGCCGGGATTTTGTTGGAAAAACCTTAACTGCATCTTTTGGCCATTCGCCAGAACAAATGCAACATTTTTCTGGTCTGGTTACCAAGGTAGAACTTTCGCAAAGCCATGGTTACCATGGGGTGTTGATTGTAAGTGGTTACAGCCCTACTATTTTAATAGATCGTGGTCAGGATTTAGGATCTTACCTGGATAAAGATTTAGACGATATTGTAAAACTGGCCACAAAAGATACACCGGTAAATGATTTAAAAATTGTAGCGAACGCCAGTCGCCAGTCGAGTATAGATTACCTGATTCAATATAAAGAAAGCGACTGGGAATTTATGAACCGCTTATCAGGAGAGTACCATGAATGGTTGTATTATGATGGCTTGCAGCTGAATTTCGGAAAGCCGGATGAGCAAAAAGATGTATCCTTATTTTACGGACGCGATGTACATAACCTGCAATATGCTATGGAGGTGGCTCCTATTAAAAACAAGCGTTTTGCCTATAATCCTAAACAGGATGAAATGTTGCACAGCGAAAGTAGTGGCAAGGCCGATGGCCATCCAGATCTGGCTCACGCGATCAAAGCTTCGAACAACATGTTCAGCAAAACCTTTAATCAACCCTCGCTGATCAGGGTAGATAATGGTAGCGACATTAAGAGTCATGTAGAAAATGAGGAAAAGGCACACATCAGTGAACTGTTAAAAGTAAATGGCAGTGGCGATAATACGCAACTGGGTATTGGTACTATTGCAGAAATTACGATGAGCATCAGGCAGGAAATTACTTTTGCAACGGAAAGCCTGGGTAAGTTTTTAATCACGAGTATTAACCATACGCTTGACGGGACCGGAAAATACAGCAATACTTTTGAAGGTTTGGTTTCTACCACAGAGCGTTTACTGGTTAAGAATTATGATAAACCAAGTCCGGATATGCAACTGGCAGATGTACTGGATAATGATGATCCGCAAGGGCAGGGCCGGATTAAGGTGCGGTTTAAGTGGGAATGCCAAACTAATGATCCTACAGAATGGTTAAGGGTAGTGAGCCCGAATGCGGGTAGTGGGGATACCGGTAAAAACCGTGGTTTTCATGTGATTCCGGAAAAAGGTGATCAGGTGGTGATTGCTTTCGAAGAAGGTAACGTTGCCCGGCCAGTGGTGATTGGTAGTGTGTACCATGGGAAGAGTGGCGATAGCAAGGGATTTAAAAATAGTAACACTAAAGGGTTAACCTCCAGAAAGGGAAGTGCGTTAACTTTTGATGATTTAAACCATGCACTGAACCTGGGTACAAACGGTGCTAATTTTGTTAAGGTTGAAAACGGTCCGGGACAAATTACGGCAGAATCTGCTGAAACAATTGTAATCCGGACGGGGGATAGCAGCATCACCTTAAAAAAAGACGGAACAATTGATATTGTCGGAAAAATTATTAATATTCAGGGTACGGATGCGATTAATGCTAATGCAGGTAAAATGCCAGGCACAGCGGTAAATATTGGTACAGTTGGGACAACTGCGGTAAACGTTGGTAGTAAAACTTATAATTTGGAATCGCAGGGAACTATTGTCGTTTGCTCGGATGCCACTATTTCACAAACTTCAGGAGGTGTACAAACAATAACAGGTAGTCAAGTAGATATAAATTAATTATGAGTAGTAGATTTAAATTTTTTGATGAAGAAAATACTAAGGACAGTGTTCAAAGTTCTAAATTTATTTTGACATATCCACTAGGTAAATTACGTTATAACATTCTTGTATCTCAGAATCTTAATGTCAATGGCAGAAATTTTGTGAATAGTAGAACTCATATCATATGGTCTTTGATAGTCGAAGATGTAACTTCTGAGAATATAATCGTAGCTATAAAAACAGAGCAAAATAAAGTTTTGAACACAACTCCCGATAGTACCGATCTTTTAAATTTCAGTTTGATTTTCAATATTCCTTTAGAGTATATACGTCTCAAATTGAATAAATATGGTGGTATAGAGGATATTATGAACCAAAATGAAATATTCGATAAATGGGGACAGTTAAAAAAGAATGAGCTATTAAAATATCGCGATGATATGAGTATGAAAGGGATATTTACAGCAGGAGATTTAGAATTTTCCTCCTCATTAAAAGTATTACAGCAAAATATTCTTTATACACTCTTCTTTAATGATGTTTATAACAAAGAAATAGAAAATAATATTTCCAATAAACATACATTTAAAACTAACTCAAAACTTTTTCAAGGTAATTTTATAGATTTTAATCATTCTCAATCAATAAATAAGAATCATGATAAAATAAATGTAAATGATAGTTTTCTGCAAAAAATGACTGACTTTTCAAATCTTAAAAAACTATATGAAAAAGACTATAAGGTAATTACTGGCGACAATTTTTCTTATAGTTATGGTTGTAATGCAACATCTATTTATGAAGCTAAAGAGGGATATTTAGAAAAGACTACCGCAAGAATGGAGGAAAAAGCTAATAATGCTTTGTTTCATATTTTACAATATCAAATTGAATTAATTAAATAGGATTATTATGGCTCAAAGATATGTTCCAAATGAAGTTTTTTTAGTATGTACGGATGGGATGAAAAAATCTCAGATGCTCGTAAAAAGTCAGAGTACGATAAAAATAGCCAATGGGAAACTTGCAGCGACAATTAATGATCGTTTTAGCGGTAATTTCTTTTGTGCTAAAATGGTTATTGCTGGTGCAATTATTGGAGCAATAATAGCAGCAGTTGTTATTGCTGCTACAATTTTAAGTGGTGGGGCAGTTGGAGTCGGATTAGCCATGGCTATTGGTGCTGGTGCTGCTGCTGGCGGAGCTGTTGCAGGTGCCGGAGCAGCGTTGACACCTAGTATTTGTTCCTTGTTAACTAGTGGAAGTGATTGGATGCCGGTTCATCCGAAAGTTAAATTAGAAAATCAAAAGGCTTTAATTGAGCAATCGAAAATCCCGTGTTTATTAGGCGGTAATGTTATGATTTTTTATTCCGAAGCAGCAGCTGATGAATTTACGGACTTAAAGGTAGCTTCAACTTTAACCCATGTTGGTGGCATAATACTTGGCTCAGCATTATTAAGTGCAGGTGTAGCAACAGTATTTACCGCCGGTTCGTCGTTCTTTGCTAATATAAAAATGATAAATGGAACATTCGGTACGAAGGGAGCATTTATCTATGCTGGCGAGGGCGCAGCTTGGCTATTGTCAGGCTATGGAGCCAGTCAGGGATTTGATTGGGTAAAAGGGGAAGTTTATCAAGGCGTACAGGATAATAGTTCATATCCTATGGCAGATTATGCCGATGGTAAAACGTTAGAAAATGCCGATAAGCTTACTCAATCTGACGAGCCTTTTTTTGATGTTCCGAATGCAGCAGGAGAGACGGACTACGTTGCAGATGCTTCGGATATTCTCATAAAAGATCATGATCCAAATATTTCAAATTATTATGATTTGGAATATGAAAGAAGAACTGGAATACATACAAACCCAGATGGTAGTGTTATAGAAGAAACAGAATTGGATAGATCAACAAATCGTAATCCTAATTCAATACAAGAAAGAAATCCAACTCGCACTTCAACTTCCAATGTACAGCATCAAGGTGATGCTTCGGGTAGTTATTATAACACAGAAAGATATGATTTAGAAGAAGGTAGCCAGTTGGATAGAACCAATTTATCTCAAGCCAGAAGTAAAGGATTAACATCATTGAAAAACGCCTTACCGTCACCTTTAGAACTTGGTATAGAAGCATACAATATATTAACTAATATGTTACTTACAATACCTATTAAGGATTTTGAAGCTTCTTTAGAAGGTGAGGCAGCTGCAAGAAATTCAATAAACGTTATTGAAACTGATATTTGATTATGATAAAGATACTTATTATATTGATAATTTTGCTTTGGGTATTAATAGATTTGTTCTCACTTTTTACAGTAACCAAAAGTTTAAAAACTCAATTATTATTTGGTAGAATAATATGTATAAAAAAAAATACTGGATATCATAAATCCACACTTCATTTAAAGGTTCAATGTTCAGAAAATAAAGTTATTGAAACAACTTCTTTCTTTAAGCCAAATCTGCGATGGTGGATGCAAAACATACCTAAACCAGGAGATATTATTTACTTCCACATAATGGAAAAGCCTTACACAAAGGATAATGACGATAAGAATATTGTGGCATTTAACGTAACAAATCATAAACCAAATGTAGGAAGACTACGCTGGGATTTATTTGCATATCATACCTCAACAAGAACGATCATATTTTTTACAATACTATTTTTATGTTTATTTATCGTTTTAAAATTTACCCCTTATGCGATTTATCTCCCTAAAGAATTTTATTTTTTCCTAATCCTCAGACTAACAATTGAAGTTCTAATCATATGACATCTATGAAAATCAAAGTAATTATTGGCTCTTTATGTATTGTTTTAGCAGTATTTATCATAATGGTTATATCCAGAAAAAGCCTTAGTACAAATATGGAAGAATATCAAATTGTAAATGGGAAGATACAATATGATAGAGGTATTAAGTTACTTGACTCTGACTTAGAAAGCGCTAAAAGAGAATTAGAAACTTCTTATGGTTTAGGTTTTTACAAGGCGGTGGCACCACTTGGTAGTTATTATCTAAAGAAAGGAGAGCTAAACAACGCAGAGAAATACCTACAAAAGGCAGTAGATTCAATTCATTTATATAATCAAAAAAATCAAAGGATAATTTATAATGAACTTGGTATTGTTCTGGCAAAACGAAATAATATAAATGGTGCTAAAATATTCTGGCAAAAAGCAGCCATATTGGGAAGTAAGGATGCAAAAGCTAATCTTAAGTAAATGTTAAACTCTGGGGTGTAAAACAAATGGTATTTTATTTACATTATGTCAAAAGACGAGTTTAATGAGAGGTTTGAAAAGAAATAATAGTTTCTCAGTCTGTAGATGAATAAGCAAATCTCACAAGCCTTAGCTGGGCAGTAGGTGTATTAATTATATTCCCTTTAATAATTTATGGGATTAACTATCTTTTCAAAAAAAAAGATAATAATTCAAAAAGTGCGATTCCTATATATATTGATAATTGTGTAGAACTAAGTATTTTATTTCCTAATCAACTTGATTTTAGAGATACTCAATATAAAACATCTTTATTATCTGCAGAAGAAAGTATTTACAAAATTTTTTTAGGGAAAAATCGATAAACAAGTATCTAGAGATTACTTTTTTTAATTACCCAGATGATAAAGGACTTGCTTTTCCAACTTCTTTACGGGGCAAGAAAATAATAATTACAGTCAATAAAGATGAACTAAATAGTAATAATTATGGTTCCCCCAAAAATCCAATACCTATTTTTAGAGTAAGAGAAGACCTTCCTGATTCAATCAGTAAAACAAGGGGACCAGAGGACGGATGGAATGTTGATATTACCGAAAATCAATTTAAATATAATGTTGAACAGTACTTAACCTACATTATGCCAAAAGAAGAATTTCAGGAGCGGTTTGAAAAGAAATAATAGTTTCAGTCTGTAAATGAATAAGCAAATATCACAGGCAATAGGTGTATTACAACATCATAAATTACTTATCCTACGTCAAAAGCAAAGCTGATTTTGAAAAGATGCTCGGCAAGCATCCTGATAAATGAAAAATAAGGTTCAAAATCATCTTAAAACTTTTAAAGAGCTGTTCGTTACTACCAGCTAAATGTATGCCTAATCTCACATCTCATTTCTCACCTCTCAGTCTAATTCCAGGTTTCGTTCAAAAAGCGTATTTTTGCAGCCAATGGGAACACTGGTAGATTTAGGCATAAAGGGATATAGGAATTACGGTACATATTTACGTGAGAAATATAAAGGGCAGCGTGTATTTAAAGTAATTGTAGATGGTGGTTTTACTTGCCCTAATCGAGATGGGAGCAAAGGTTTTGGCGGTTGTACCTATTGTAATGTTGATTCTTTTACACCAGAACCTTCCAGGCAAAATCCTAATATCAAAGATCAGCTGATTGAGGGCATGACAAGGGCCAAAACATCATACCGTGCAGATAAGTATATTGTGTACTTTCAACCCAATACCAATACTTATGCGCCAGTACATTATTTAAAGATGATGTATGATGAGGCTTTATCCGTAAATACCGAAGATATTGTTGGTTTTTCTGTGGGTACCCGACCAGATTGTATTGATGCAGAAAAGGTGGCATTACTGGAAAGTTATGCCGATCGCTTTGATGTTGATTTGGAAATGGGAATGGAATCCATTTACGATGAAACGCTCAACCAGATTAATAGAGGTTGCAGCCATGGTGAGTTTGTAGCTGCGGTAGAATTACTGAAAGACAGTAAATTAGATCTATGTGTGCATACGATTTTTGGTTTCCCTTGGGAAACCAAAGAACAGATGTATGGTTATATTCATGAAATCAACCGTTTTCCTCAAATTAAGTTTGTTAAATTTCATCATTTGCATGTAGTGGAAGGTTCCATAATGGGGGCGAAATATAAAAAAGAACCTTTTAAACTTTTCACTTTGGAAGAGTATACCGATTTACTCTGCGAGTTGATTCCCTTATTGCGTCCGGATATTGTGATTCAAAGACTTTTTGGTATTTCCGACTGGGATTTATTAATTGCACCGAATTGGGGTTTAAATAAATCGGCAATTCAAACATATATGGATAAAGAATTGGAAAAAAGAGGAGTTGTACAAGGATCTCTATATTTACCTTAATAGCTAAAAATTTATTAATTTTTATAAAAAACCCGTGATTTTTCATGGGTTTTTTCGTTTATAGCGTATTTTTTTTGTTGAGATTTGGAATATATATCAAGATGTGATTGAATTGTGTGAAAAATGATGTTTTAATTTTATTAAAAAGTGCTATTAAAATGAGTACATTTTTTATGAATTTGTATTTAATGTTATGTAATTCTTGTTGTTTTACAAAAATTTAATGTTTTTGTTATAAAAATATCATTTTATGGTGTAAAAAATGTGATATGTTGTATTTTTATGAAAATAATTTGAAAAAAATTAAACTATTTATATCAACTAGCAAAACAAACTAAAAAAAGATGATTAAACTTTCACTAAAACAGTATGCGCCATTCGTGATCTTAATGATTGTCGCAATTCTTGCCTTATTTATTCCGCTTCTACCAAATTTCGATGAAGGAAAATACAGTGGTCCGGATATGGCATTTATCTTAATTGCTTCCGCATTGGTTTTTTTAATGACACCAGGTCTGGCATTTTTCTACGGCGGTATGGTACATAGAAAAAATGTACTCTCTACCATGATTAAAAGTGTAGTTGCTGCGGGTGTAATTACGGTATTGTGGATTGTTGTTGGTTTCAGTTTAGCCTTTGGTGATACTATTGGCGGTTTTATTGGAAATCCATCAACCTTTTTATTCTTTAAAAATGTAAATTCAGGTGCGCCGCATTTACAAGGTGGATCAGACTTAACTATTCCGCTTTCCTTATTTGCGGTATTTCAATTGATGTTTGCCATTATTACACCAGGTTTGGTTGTAGGTGCAGTTGCCGAGCGTATTCGTTTTACTTCTTATATATTATTTATTGTATTATTTGCAGTGTTCGTTTATTCGCCATTGGCACATTGGACATGGCACCCAGAAGGTTTCTTATTAAAAATGGGTGTGTTAGACTTTGCTGGTGGTACTGTAGTGCATATCTCTGCGGGTATGGCAGCTTTGGCCGGAGCATTGGTTTTGAAACGTAGAAAATCACACATGGAGCATAAAGAAGTTCCGCCTGCTAATATTCCATATGTATTAATTGGTACGGGTTTATTATGGTTTGGTTGGTTTGGTTTTAATGCAGGTTCTGCATTGGGAGCAAGTAGTTTAGCCGTTTCTGCTTTCTTAACCACCAATACTGCTGCTGGTGCTGCTGGGTTATCATGGATGTTTTTTGATGTAGCAAGAGGCAAAAAGCCTTCAGTTTTAGGTTTCTGTATTGGTGCAGTAGTTGGTTTAGTTGCCATTACGCCAGGTGCAGGTTTTGTAAGTATTCCATCCAGTATATTTATCGGTGTAATTGCTGCGGTTATTTCTAACCTGGTTGTTTCATGGAAACAAAAAACAAGTTTAGATGATACTTTAGATGTATTTCCTTGTCATGGTGTAGGCGGTATCGTAGGGATGATTTTAACAGGTGTTTTCGCTACAAAAACGGTGAATAGCTTGGGCAACGATGGTTTGTTTTACGGCAATCCAGAATTCTTCTTTACACAGTTGAAGGGTGCGGCCATTGTTATCGTGTTTAGTTTTGTGGTATCATTCGTAATTTTCAAATTTATCAACCTGATTCAGCCTATTCGTGTATCTGAAGAGGAAGAAGAAATGGGTCTTGATGAATCACAACACAATGAGAAATACTCTCAGGGAACTTTATTGGTTGAAGAAAGAGCGATTTATATTGAAAGAAACAGTCCCTTAACGGAATCCATTTCTTAAACCAGAAAACTTATATCTAAACCCCAATAGCTCAAACATGAAGAAATTTTTAACTGCTGTATTTACTATGGCCAGCACTACGTGTGCCTTTGCTCAAGAGACACCAACATCACCTCTTGAAATTTCAGGGTCAGTTGATACCTATTTTAAATACGATTTTGCCAAAAAACCAAATATTAAAACCTCATTTGCTTCAGATCATAATTCGGTCTCATTAGGAATGATTGATTTGGTGCTTAAAAAGAAAACAGGTAAAGCTTCATTTGTTGGAGAACTTTCATTTGGTCCCCGTGGGCAGGCGCAGTCTATTCCTAATGCTTCTGAAGATGTTTCTTCCTTCCATATTCAAAACCTTTATGTGAATTATGATTTTACTGATAAATTTTCAATGACAGCAGGTTATATGGGCACATTTATCGGTTATGAAGTGATTTCTCCGGTAGGAAACTTTAACTATTCTACTTCTTATTTATTCACCAATGGTCCATTCCAGAACGCAGGGATCAAGGCAACTTATAAATTCTCAGATAAAATAAGTTTAATGGCTGGTTTATTTAACGATTGGAATGTTTATACGGCTACACGTGGTGTTTCGAGCGTTGGCGGTCAGTTGATGATTGCTCCGGTTGAAGGCTGGACGGCTTATCTGAATGTATTGTCTGGTGCGGGTGGCGGTGGATATGGAACTATTGAAGACCTGACCACATCATATCAAATTACCAGTAAATTTAAATTAGGTTTAAATGCTGCTAATTATGATATCGATAACGATGGAGGTGGTTATGCTGGTGCTGCACTTTATCCACAATTTGCTGTTGCAGATGCTGTAACGCTTGGATTGAGAGGTGAATATTTTAAATATAAAGAAGTTGCCGGAGTAGCTGGAGATAAATATACGGCTGTAACTTTCACTGCAAACATCAAGTCAGGCGGATTAACCTTTATACCAGAGGTTAGATTAGACCACAGTGGCAATAAGCCTTTTGTAAAAGAAAATGGAATGGCGGCGCCAAATGCTTGCCAGTTTTCTTTAGCTGCAGTATATGCTTTTTAAAATTTAGTTGTTTTTAATATTAGGCCGCCAGTATCAAACTGGCGGCTTTTTGTTACCTTTAAATATTACCCCATCCATTAATTTAATTCAATGAAATACGGCTTACTTCTGGTGATCACTTTATTTTCCATTACCTTATTTGCACAACAGAAACAGTTTGACACAGCTGATGATGGTAAATTTATCTATTATAAGGTTGTTGATTCTCAAAAGATAAGTAAAGATGTACTGTTAAAACGTGCTCAGGATTTCGTCGCCACACAGAAAAAGACAATTCAAACTGAAAGTCAAACCGATTCATCTATAGTTGCAAATGGGAAATTAGTTATTGATAAAACGGTTTTAGTAGTGGGGCATCCTAGTGGCGAAATCATGTATAACCTAACTTTTGAAGCCAGGGACAATAAATACAGGTTTTGGTTCACTGACTTTAAATTTATTCCATATCAAAGAGATCGGTATGGGAATTTTGTTCCTATTACAAATATTGGCTCACCTTTAGAAAAAAAAGTGGATAAACTTACTACAGGCGAATGGAAGGATATTCAAGCTGCAGCTTACCTTAAAGTGGAAAAGCTAGGAGAAAGCCTAAAGAAGTTTTTAGCAACTGATACAACAATTAAAAAAACATCAAAACCTGCGGAAGTCATTTCCACTAAAAAATGGTAAGCCATTCACTTATTAAAGCTTACCAAAAACTTCTTCTACCTTTTTAAACCTGAAATCGAAAATAGAATGAATCTTTTTATGCACGGTAACTGCGTTAGCGATTTTACCAATTGGACCATAACCTATAGCGTAATGCAAAATATCTTGCATTAAAATTCCATTCTCAATCTGGCTAAAATGATGTTGATGATGCCAGAATGCAAAAGGACCAAAGCGCTGCTCATCAACAAAGTATTTCTTGTCAACCACATGGGTAATTTCAGTCATCCAATCTAGTTTAATGCCAAGCAGTGGCGATACTTTATAAGTGATAATCATTCCAGGATACATCTTTGTTTGTTCTATGTTTGGGGAAGTCACATCAAAGGTCATATCTTTTGGCGTAATCTCTGCAAGATTTAAGGGAGAGGAAAAGAAATCCCAGGCGGTATCTAAATCAACTGGCAGTTTTTGTTCAAATTCTAATCGGTATGTTTTCAAGTTTTTATTTTAAATTATAACAGCAGAGATGCTATTTTGTTGATGATAACTTAGATTATTTATGGGCTTTAACCGCAAAGTTCGCTAAGTAAAGTCGCAAAGAACGCAAAGCTGGTTGTATGGGCAATTATATTCTTATAGGGGGATCGTCATTGCGAGGAGGGCACGACAGCCTGCCCCGACCTTTCGGGGAAGCAATCTATTTTGAAGATTCTTCGATGAGATTGCTTCAATGGATGAAGCCCCTACAATGAAGGTTTTTTTGTTAGGTACTAAATCAAGTTACTAAGATGACGACTGCTTTAGCCCACCGTTCATACAAATGAAAAAAAGGTTCGGTATTGAACGAAATTAGAAGGTAGAAACGCAGGGATCCTTCGTGCCTCAGGATGACAATCTTGCTATTGCCACCCTGCTATCCGGCCTAGGAAATGATGGAAGGGGAAGCCGTTGATATTTATATTATTTCACTAACCACAAAGTTTGCTAAGTAAAGTTGCAAATGCAATTAGGTCATTAAAGTAGTTATAGCTATTAATGCCTAGATCTCTAATGCACCATTTTATCGGCACAGGTAGAGCTGGCAAAAGCCTCAGGTTTAGCCTTAAAAATAAAGCCCATGCTCATAATATATCCCATGGCATCATTGAGTGCTTTGTTCGATTTGAATAAGGGATTAGTATTAATGTCTGCATGTACTTCCAGCGCCACGTCATAAACATCAAGTAAATCGCAAATGGAGTAGGCTGTTTCAATAGATTTTTGGACCTCTACCAGCATTCTTTCCTTTATGCTCACCTGTTGTGTGCTCTTTTCCTGGTGGATGTACATAAAACCTCCGTGGTGCTCTCGTAGCAATACAATTACTGTTGCAAAATCGGTGATGGCGCCTTTAACCTGTGAGTCGGTTCCGATACAAACTTTAAGCTTAAAACCTTTTTCAGTTTCTCTGATAATAGATTTTTCAATTTCTTCGTGGATAGAAGATTGAATAATTTCACCACTAAATTTTTTCCAGGTCATACACAGTTTTATTAAGGTTAATAAATGGTAATCAGCTTTTTATAAATTTAAGTGCTTTAAATTAAATGTGTGTTAAAGTTAAGTTGTTTATTTGCTAACAAAATATTAGTTATCAACAGGTTACTTGGTTTTATTTAGAATCATGACTCGATTTTGAAACAAATATTTCAATGCGTCGTTAATATTATATAATCTCACTAAATATTTTAATGTTATGAAAGCCGAACTCATTCAAGAATTTCAAATGTTGCAAAATAGTAGAGCTAACAAATTTGCAGATGAATTAAGCGATAGATTTAAGTCATCTGTAGATCTGGTTACAGAAAAAGTAAATTCGTCTATCTCCATGAGGGGAAATATGTTACTGCAGTTGGAAAAGAGGCTGAACTTTTCTCTTTTGAAAAGATTTAAAAATAAGTTTTTCAAGTTCTAAGCTCTTGTAACTTCCGGGAGGCAGAGAAATGTTTATCTTTGGCATAATGATAGACAATGCCTTAAAAAGATTAAACATTGCTGCACTTAACGAAATGCAGGAAATAGCCCTTAAGCAAGGAAAATTGGGTAGCGATATTTTACTAATCGCACCAACTGGCTCTGGCAAAACTCTAGCGTTTCTATTGCCATTAATTGCCAGTTTAAAAGCCGATGTGAAGGGCGTACAATCGCTGATTCTGGTACCTTCCAGAGAACTTGCTTTGCAAATTGAACAGGTTTTTAAGCAGATGGGTACGCCCTTTAAGGTAAATTGCTGTTACGGTGGGCATGCAGTGCGGGTTGAAAAAAATAATCTCGCTCATCCACCAGCCGTTTTAATAGGAACACCAGGGCGAATTGCTTATCACCTTGAACATCATAATTTCGATGAATCATTTATAGAAACCCTAATTTTAGATGAATTTGATAAGTCTTTAGAATTTGGTTTTGAAAAAGATATGTCATACATCATCGGATCTCTGTATTCATTAAAACAACGAATACTAACTTCGGCAACTAAAATGGAAGAAATTCCAGCCTTTGTTAAGCTGAACAAACCTGTCGAAATTGATTTTTCAAAGAATATTCAGATTAAGCCAGATTTAAAACTAAAAAAAATAACCGTGCCGGCACCAGATAAACTGGATGCTTTATTTAAGCTTCTAAGTAAAATAGGAAGTAAGAACACATTGGTTTTTTGCAATCACCGGGAAACTGTTGACCGGATTAGTGATTTGCTTTTTGAAAATGGTTTGGGACACGATGTTTTTCATGGTGGGATGGAGCAATTTGATCGGGAGAAAGCATTGCTTAAATTCAGAAATGGCAGTCATAAAATTTTAATCACCACTGATTTGGCGGCCAGAGGATTAGATATCCCGGAGGTGGAGTATATTGTTCATTATCAATTGCCATACACGGAAGATTCTTATATCCATAGAAATGGAAGAACGGCACGGATGAATGCAAAAGGTACAGCATACTTAGTGCTTACACCTGAGGAGAATTATAAATACCTGCCTGAAGGTATTGAGGAAGAAGACCTATCGCAGCATTATAAATTGCCTGAAGCCAGTGATTGGGTTACGCTATATATACCGAACGGGAAAAAAGATAAAATTAATAAGATCGACATCGTAGGTGTTTTTCTTAAAAAAGGTGAACTAGAGAAAGATGATCTTGGATTAATAGAGGTAAAAGATTCTGCCAGTTATGTTGCCGTTAAGCGCAATAAAGTTGAGAACCTGCTGAAGGTTTTGAGTAATGAGAAAATTAAAGGGAAAAAACTTAAACTGGAAATAGCGAGTTGAGTTTTTTTAAAAGCTAAAAGCTAAAAGCTAAAAGCTAAAAGCTAAAGTTGATACTTTTTTTCATTAGTTCATTGTAATTTTACTGCCTTCGAACATTCAATCCTACTATCATTCAAACATTCATTAATTCAATCCTTCAACAATAAAGATCATGAGTAATAACGATATATTAAAAAAACTTAGAGTAGCATTATCATTAAAAACAGATGATATCATCACCATTTGTGATCTGGTTGGTTTTAAAGTAACCAAAGCAGAGTTGGGTGATATTTTCAGAAATGAAGATCACGAGAATTTTAAACCTTGCGGCGACCAGATTCTGCGTAATTTTTTAAATGGTCTGGTGATTTACAAAAGAGGTCCGAGGGATGAGAAAAAGCAATAATTTATGCTTTTTAATATTTTTTTTATTTCTTACTTTCTCTCTTAACGCTTTCGCTCAGTCGCCGATAAAAATCAGCGGGCAAATAATCGATTCCCTAAAAAATCCTATTGAAGGTGCTGCTATCCGCTTAATTATGGCTAAAGATACCCTTCGCACAAACTCTGATGCTCAAGGGAATTTTGCCTTTTCAAAAGTTTCACCATCTAAATTTTATCTCTCCATTACCGCATTGGGTTATAAATCCTTTGCATCTGTTTACGAAGCTCAACAATCAAAAAAGAGTTTAATTCTGGAACCTATTTTGCTTAAAACAGAAACCATCCATCTGGAAGACGTAGAGGTAAAAGTAAAAGTAGATCCCATCAAAATCAAAAAAGATACCATTGAATACAATGCTGGTGCTTACACCATTAGAGAAAATGATAAGGTGGAAGATTTGCTGAAGCAGTTGCAAGGGATAGAGGTTGATGATAAAGGTAGCGTAACTGCTATGGGCAAAAAAATGACTAAACTCCGGGTTAATGGTGAAGATTTTTTTACCAATAATGTGGAAGATTATATCAGGCAGTTGCCTGCTGACGTTATAGCCAAACTTCAGGTTATTGATGATTATGGCGACCAGGCTAATTTTACGGGAATCAAGACTGGAACACCTATCAAAATGTTAAACCTGGTGACTAAGCCGGGGAAGGATAAAGGCATTTTTGGGAATGCTAATGCCAGTTCTGCCACCAATAATGCCAATAATATAGGTGTAAACGGCAACGTGTGGAATAGAACAAAACAGATAGGTTTTGGCAGTCGCTATGGGATTACTGATAATGAATTTACTAAAACGGATAATGGTGCCCTAAATGGTAATATCAGGGAAAAAATTTCTAAATCCCTTAGTTACAATGGTGGATATAGCCTGAGTAGAGGCGACAATAAATCTATTCAAAATACTTACCTGGAAACTTATAATCCTCAAGGTACCATCTATGATTTAAGACAAAGTAATAATCATTCTAATTCGCTCAATAATAACATCAATCTTGGCTTAAATGGCGTTACAAAGAAGAATTATTTCAATGCTTCACTCATCGGTACAATAACTGATACCAGGAATGAGGCGATTATTAACTCCAATAAAACGGGATACATCAGGCAAGATCTGATCTCGGATGCTGCTTCAAAAAATAACAATGCAAATTTAAGCGGTAATGTGAATTGGTCCAGACGCCTGGCCAACCCTAAGCAATCGCTATCTATTGGTTTTAATTTCGGAACTGGTAAAGGAAATTCAAATAGTACAATTAAAGATATCATCCGTTATTATAATGAAACGACCAATATTCTGGTTAAAGATTCACTCCTAAACAGGTTGGTGAATAATAATACTTCAAATGCTGATTTAGGCGGTAACATCCAGTTTTCGGACGTATTAAAAAAGGCAACAGATAGTACAGGTGCTGGTTATTTGAATCTCACTTATCGTTTTTCAGTTAATAGAAGTCAGCACGCACAAGCCACCACTGTCACTAATCTGCCTGGAAACAGTTTTGTGGTAGATTCGCTCGGACAGGATTATGTGTCGAGCTTTATCAACCAAAACTTTGGTGTCAGCTATAATATGAATAATAAGCTGATCAGTTATAATTTTGGTCTTAATTTTACACCGAGTATCATTCTGGGCAGGTATCGCAATACCGGACTTGAATTAAGAAAGTATCAGTTTAATTATGCTCCGTCTGCTAATCTCAGTTACCAGCTGAAGAATGAGGGTAACCTGAGTTTTGGATATAGTGGTGCGACCAATGCCCCTGATTTTAATAAGCTACAGCCTATTAGAAACAATAATGATGTTCAAAATCTCATCATTGGTAATCCGGATTTAAAGGCCACTTCCAACCACACTGCCGATTTAAGCTATAATAAATTCGGAGTTAAATCTGGTCTGAGCATTATGGTTGGTTTAACCGGAACTTTTGCCATTAACAGTGTGGTGAGTAATACGGTTTTTCTGAGGGATACGTTGAGCAGTTTAAAACAGCAAACTACCTATGAGAATGTTAACGGTGTTTATAACCTGGGCGGGAATTACTCATTTAATAAAAGATTACTCACTAATAAACTTTCTTTATCTGTGAATGGGAATGTGGCCTACAACCGTAATGTTTTTTACACAGATAACGTATTAAACCGCAGCAGTGGAATTAACATTTCAAACGCATTCAGATTTAACCTAAATGAGAAAAAATATGCTTTTAATACAAGTGTATCTTATAGTTTTAGCTCCAATACTTATTCTGTTATGAATCAGAATATTAAAAACATTCAGGTACTGGCTTTAAATGGCAGCGCCAGCTGGATTCCAACTAAACGTTTCAGGGTAAATGCATCAGCATCTAAAAGTTTAAATTTTGGCTATAGTTTATATGCCGGAAATCCTTTACTGGTGAATATGGGGGTAAACACGTCATTCCTTAAAAGTAATAAGCTGGTCTTTTCTGTTCAGGCTAATGACTTGTTTAACCAGGGTGCACTTTTCAGCACGAGTATTACCAATAATTCCATTTCAGAGAATAGAACGCGTTTCATCAGTCGTTTTGTACAAGCTACGTTGATTTATAACCTGAGCCAGTTTGGAAATAAAAAAGGCAGATCAGGAACGTTTAATGTTGATGATAGAGATGAATCCTATTAATTATATAATTGTTATTTTGGCATTTATTTAAGGGTTTAATTTACAATTATGAAAAGTACCATACTATTCTTTATTTTATTCATTTCCACCTGTCGTTTTCTTACAGAGGACTCAAAAATTAAAGATGTTAAAGAAACAGCTAAAAAGGAAAATTTTGCCGATGACTGGGCTGCACTGAATAAGTATCAAAAAGAAAATGAACTTTTGCTGGCTCAAGGTATAAAAGAAAATAGTGTTGTCTTTATAGGCAGTTCTATATTTGAATTCTGGAAACAAAAAAGCCCTGAATATTTTAGCAGCAATCCTTATATCTGCAGGGGAATAAGTGGACAGATTTCTCCGCAATTACTTGTGCGCTTCAGGCAGGACGTAATTAATTTGAAACCCCGAGCTGTGATTATTTTAGCTGGCAGTAACGATATCGCAGGAAATACTGGTCACGTTACTAACGATAAAATTATGGATAACATTAAATCGATGGCGGAGTTAGCAAAACTTCATGATATTAATGTAATCCTTTGTAAATATTTGCCTATTTATGCCTATCCATGGAACAAAGATATTCATCCAGCAGAGAAAATTGTAGCACTAAATCAGCTGATTGAGGTTTATGCACGAAAAAACAAGTTTACGATTCTGGATTATTGGTCACCATTAGTCGATGATAAAAAAGGGCAGCGGGAAGAATTGACAGTTGATGGAGTGCATCCAAATTTAGCAGGATATAAGATCATGGAAGCAGAAACAGAAAAAGCCATTGATGAGGCCTTAAAAAGAAAATGATTGCCTAAATACCCACAAATTAATTGTGGGTTATTTTTTAAATAAAACTTTCAATAATATTTGAAAATACAATAAGTTGTGTTTATCTTTACATCGTGAAAGAGATTAAGTAAGGTGTAAACTCATTGGCAGTTCATCAAATTTGATCTTATGCTATAAAATTCAATTGATTAAATCTTCTCGAAATGAGTTATAATTTAATAGGATACGGCATTTTTATAACGGTTATTGTTTTGATCATCGTTATCGTAGGGAAGATCTGCTATAGAAATGGGAATATTTTTGTGGGAGCACTTATTCCTAACCATTTGGATTTATGTCAGCAGATTAATAAGACACTTTTAATTTGCTATTACCTGGTTAACATAGGCTATTGTGTGATGACACTGGCCACTTGGGAGATGATTACTTCGCCTTTGCAGTTGATTGAAATATTGGTGATGAAGGTGGCCATAATTATTTGTCTATTATCTGTACTCCACTATATCAACATTTTTTTGCTTACTAATGCCATTCATAAATTAATTAAATAACAATCTAAAAATTTAATCATGGAAACTTCAAAAATTTTAATCGGCTATGCTATTTATCTTCCTGTAGTGCTTTTTTTAACTCTTTATGTTTCAAAAACATTATTTAAAAATAGTAAAATTTATATGCTTGATATTTTTAAGGGTCGACAAGAAATTGCTGATGCTACAAATAAGCTTTTTGAAACAGGCTTTTATTTGTTGAATATTGGATTTGCTTTGTTAATTATGAAAATTACGGATACTTTAAGCAGTTATCAGCACCTGGTAGAGGCTTTAGGAACCAAAATAGGTGGGTTTTCTATTTACCTTGGCATCATGTTATTTCTTAATCTTTATCTCTTTTTTAGAGGTAAAAGAAAATCGAATCAACCTTTAAAACCTGAGTCATTCCCCCCAACTTTTGTAGGACAATAAATATAAAAAGCTTTGACAGCTTCCTGGCTAAATGCTAAAGAAAGTTGTCAAAGCTTAATATTAATATGAAATAGGGCTTATACTTATCACCTTAATTAATCTAATTTTTTATATCTGATTCGTTTTGGCGTAACATCACCCAAACGTTTTTTGCGGTTTTCTTCATAGTCTGAATAATTTCCTTCAAAGAAATATACTTCAGAGTTGCCTTCAAAGGCAAGGATGTGCGTACAAATCCTATCTAAGAACCATCTATCGTGACTAATCACCACTGCGCAACCACCGAAGTTTTCTAAAGCTTCTTCTAAAGCACGTAGTGTATTCACGTCAATATCATTGGTTGGCTCATCGAGTAAAAGTACGTTTGCACCTTTCTTCAAAGTAATAGCCAAGTGAACACGATTCCGTTCTCCACCTGATAGTACACCAACTTTTTTCTGTTGATCACCACCGTTAAAGTTGAATTTGGAAACATAAGCACGGCCATTTACAGCCTTTGTACCTAATTGAATATTATCCAATCCATCGGTAATATTTTCGTAAACCGTCTTATCGGCATCTAAATCATTGTGCATCTGATCTACATAGCCCAGTTCTACGGTTTCTCCTACACGGAAAGTTCCTGCATCGGCTTCTTCCTGGCCTGTAATCAAACGAAATAAAGTGGTTTTACCGGCACCATTCGGGCCAATAATACCAACTATTCCTGCTGGAGGTAGAGAGAAGTTAAGGTTATCAAATAAGATTTTATCGCCATAAGCCTTAGTTACGTTAGTGGCTTCAATTACTACATTGCCTAAACGCGGGCCAGCTGGGATAAAGAGTTCTAATTTGTCTTCTCTTTCTCTTCCATCCTCAGAAGCTAATTTATCATAGTTTGCTAAACGGGCTTTAGATTTCGCATGGCGTGCTTTTGGTGCCATACGTACCCACTCCAACTCGCGCTCTAGTGTCTTCTGACGTTTGCTTTCTGTTTTTTCTTCTTGTGATAAACGTTTGGCTTTCTGCTCTAACCAGCTGCTGTAATTTCCTTTCCATGGAATACCTTCACCTCGATCTAATTCTAAAATCCATCCGGCTACATTATCTAAGAAATACCTATCGTGGGTTACCGCAATAACAGTTCCTTCGTAGTTTTGCAAGAACTGTTCTAACCAATCAATACTTTCTGCATCCAAGTGGTTGGTAGGCTCATCCAGTAAAAGTACATCTGGTTTTTGGAGTAACAAACGGCACATGGCAACTCTACGGCGTTCACCACCAGAAAGTACACCAATTTTAGTTTCAGGATCTGGACAACGTAATGCATCCATTGCTCTTTCCAATTTAGAATCAAGCTCCCAGGCGCCCATGGCATCAATTTTATCTTGCAGCTCGCCTTGTCTGGCCATGAGTTTGTCCATTGCATCCGGGTCAGAATAATTTTCTTCTAATCCAAATGCTTCATTTACTTCTTCGTATTCTTTTAAGGTTGCGATTACTTCAGCAACACCTTCTTCAACTATTTCACGAACAGTTTTCTCTGGATCAAGAATCGGCTCCTGAGCCAGATAGCCAACGGAATAACCTGGTGAAAAAACGACTTCGCCCTGGTAAGCTTTGTCTAAACCAGCAATAATTTTTAGCAAGGATGATTTACCGGAGCCATTTAAACCGATTACTCCGATTTTTGCACCGTAGAAGAAGGAGAGATAGATATTTTTTAAAACCTGTTTTTGTGGGGGGTAAATTTTATTTACTCCCGCCATAGAAAAGATTATTTTTTCGTCAGACATATATATTCTTGTATTAGAGTGTTTAAAAGCTTATTTGTTCTCTTTCAGGAAATTTTAACCAATAGGTTTGATTATCATTCTGAAACGAAAGCGGGCGTGCTGAAACCGGGTACAAAGATAGAAACAACGAGACCATAACAAAATGGTTTGTCAAGTATATCTATTGTTACATATTGGTTGATGGTGCTTGACTACTTCTAGCATGCATTATTATAGCCTTTATGCGTTTTCGAAAAATATGCACTTTGATAACAGTGACTTGTATGGTTATCCTTTTCGACAAAAGATATATCAGCTTATTAATGTTGATACGGTAATATGCATAATGAAGAAGCAAACAAAACTTAGATTTGATTATTTCCTTTAAGCCTGTTACAAGCCTTATAATGATTGGGGAATAACAGGCTCGAAATCCTTTTGCAATAAATATTACATGAAATTATGGTAATTGTGGGTTGAATGGGGTTAAACGGCTTAACCAGGAATTTCGAAACTGTGCCATGGCAGGGTGTTGTTGAAGAATATTGATATAACGTTGTTTTCTCAGTGCTATAACCTGGTTATAAACTTCTTCTTGCCGGAGGCCATTTACTGCAGCGAGGGTTTCCGGACCAATTCTGCCATCAACTGTAAGTTTACCTGGAATGATATTGTTTACTGCCTGCTGTAAAGTACGTGTAGCAATACCAACGCCCATATTTACAGCCGTATCAAATAGCTGGTTAGCCAACTGTTGCCCATTTAAATGATCCAGGCTAATGGTATCCCAGAAATTCTGTTTGTAAAAAGCTTGTACCTGAATCTGTAACTCATTATTCGCTGCAAGCGTAGTATTGATGTTTTGTGGATGGGTTGAAATAGCTTGATCTACCGCAGGCCAACCCTCCCAGTTTGGCCAGTAGTTTTTTGCAATGCCTTTGTAGGTTTCACCGCCACTATCAGCGGGGTTATTTGCATAACCACCTTCGTTACCCATCGTAATTTGAAATGCTGAATTAAAAATTGCCATATGTAGATATCATTAAGTTTTAACTTTTATTATCCATACGTCAATGCTCTTGATACATCACCGCTTGATGACTATAATCAAAAAATAAAGATTGTTGAGAGCGCTAACGACCTGTTTTGTGAAAATAAAGATTTTAAAATCCCTATTCAATAAATTTTCATTTATACCAGGTGATTCAAATATAGCCTTTCATTTTTAGTAAAAACGAAAGTGTTAGAAAAATTTTATGAGTGAAACCTTTAGTAATTTATTGATAATGGAAGTTATTTTGATGTTTTAATTGATAACAACAAAACGAAAAATATGCTAATATTTTAAATCAGCCGGTTGATAATTAATGTACTGAACAAAGCGGGGCTTTGATGACGTATTTGGGCGGCTGCCATGAGGCAAAGCCTGATGCCAGATAATAAAATCTCCGGCATTTGCAGCAATAGGCAAACTGCCGAGGGCATGCAGGTTTTCTGTTCTTGGGTTGGTACCTTCAGGAAGGGAGAGAAGCCACTCCGTAATACGGTTATGAAAACCTGGAACTAATGTAAAGGCGCCTTGGTCTGGTGCAGTGTCAGCCAGATAAAGTATACCCTGCAGATTAAAGGGAATAGGCTGATCCAGGTTACAATCCCAATGTAAGTCGGGGCCGGGAAATTTCCAGGTATCGGTTTCCGGAGGGTTAAAACCTACCCGGTCTGTACTTACCCAAAGATCAGAGCGTTTCCATAATTGTTCATAAGCCATTCTAATAAATGCTGACTGCCTGTTCTTTTGTAATAGTGGATGCTGAAATAACTGTACCATAATACCCTGGCGTGAAGTATGAGGCCCGTGCCAGGTATTAGCATCATTGCGTTTAATATTCAGAAAATCACAAATCACATTAACAGTTGCTTCGCAGTCTGCTTTAGGAACAGCATTTTTAAGAACTAAATAACCATTTTCTTCCCAAAAAGCAATCTCCTCATTGCTAAGTACAGTTTGTAGGGCTTGGTTAATTGCAGGTGTATCATTCAGCAAACTATTAAACTTATGAACTTGCTCTACTGGCGGGATGCCTGAGGTAGCAAGGATCCATTTTTCAAATTCTTCAAATGCAGGAGCATACTGAAATACATAGGTTAGCGTTTGTTCAAGGCCAAGGCCCAACACACTTAATAAAGTCTTATCAAGTTGCCACTCTTGTTCCCATATCCCTTCATTAAGCTGGTTTGTTCTCTTCAGCATTACCTTGCTCCAAAAACGCTTCAAATGCATTAAGCCTAAAGAGCTTGTTTGTGTTGATGGCGATAACGTAAAATCTATACTCATCTTTATTCTTCTATTGTGTCACTGGTATACCTATTTTGTCTGCAAGTCCAGTTCAACATTTTAGGAAATGATAAATTTGTATAATGATCTGGTGGATAGGTCATCCCGTTCCATTGCAGCAGGGGAACACCAAAAAACCTACCCTGGGCAAAGTTCTCAGTAAGGCTTTGGCCACCTCCTTTGTATCCGTTATCATGAAACACAACATTAGGATCAATGCCAAGATGTACGGCTGCAGCATATGACCATGCAATAGCCATTAGTTCACCACCTTCATTCAAATTATCATTTGGTAAAGCATCACTCATATTCATGCGTATTTCGGTTGGCATGCAAGCCAGATGTCCTGCTTCATGTAAAATATCACCCGGGTATAGCAGTTTTTCAGTGTCAACAATTAATACCCCATTTCTTAATTTAATACCAGGTAAAAAGGTTTCTTCGGTTATTTTTTCTAATTGGTAATGCAAACCAATTTCAGAAATAAAATCAAGAAGTTTCGCAATCAACAGGTTGTTGTTTAATTCCTTTTCCATCTGATTAGCCAATTCATTTGAAGAAGTTGTATTTGCCATTCTAAGGCTTGTAACGATCTGGTTTGTAGCATCCGGATCCTTTTTTATAAAAATTGTTTTCTTCTCGCCTTCAGTAATCACTTTTGTTAACCAGTCATTTACCTTACAGTCAATAACCAGGTGTATCCTGTCAGCTTTGCCTTTGTTTGTTACACGATGTTTTATATTGGCATTGATGTACCAGCAGTCACCTTCGTTCATCACAACACGATCTTCATCTACATAAAACTCCACATCCGGATTGGTAAATATGGGGATATGTATGCGGGCCTCGCCCTGTTCAAAGGCAAGTTCTATGTCTCGGTGTGCTTTTATGATTGATCCCGCCTGGAGGTTGAGCAGCCTGACAGAAAGTATTTCGCATTTAAGCTTTTCTAACAATAGGCATGTTTGCGGAAGCGTATTTAATAATGCGGTATTTTCAAAATGCTTGTGGCTAAGAAGGTCAGCAAAGGGGTTATCACTATTTCCTCCGGGTGTACGCAAAGGCAAAACATGCCAGTTGCCAGTATAATCGGCAGTGTTGTAGTGAGGCATCCATTTATTGCCCGTTAATAGATCGTTCAATTCATGTTGTAGCAAATGAACGTTAATGTTGAGGTTTAATTTAGAGAAGCAAATCATGACACTTGCAAATTAATGAAATTATTTAATACCTGTATAACTGTTGCACCAGATAAAACCTTTACAGGAATTTCAAAAGCAAGAAAAGGTACTCTTAATCCATACTCTTTATGCAGATGATAGCAAGTTTCATCATTAAACCATAAAATCTAAATTAAAAATGGCCCCGATATTTAACCGTGGCCATTTTACTTCTACTTATTGTGCTTGATTTAGAAACCTAAACCTAATGCAAAACCCCTTGCTGAGTTGGCAATTGTAGCGCCAGCTGTAGCAACACCAGTTGTTAAGTTAATGTTGTAGATTTTCTGTACGCCACCAACGGTAAATAAGCCATAAGCCATGCCGCTGGTTCCGCCAATATCAAAACCATTATTAGATTCTATGTTAATGCCTAAAGCGCCAATCTCAACTAAAGTGCCCAAATTGGGATTGTCTTGTCGAACAAGTTTATCCGTATTTGAATCAATATCAAATAGCACGGTACTGGTTGCACCAGCAAAATTATTGGTATAAGCTGCGCCAGTGATGCCTGTAGATGCTGGATTAAGATTTCCATCAGGAATAACACTACCATCAAGTGGATTAAACCTCAAATTCTGGCCCGTATTACTTACTATCCTGATTCTATCTACAGTAGGATTAAAATCAAATCCAAACTGAGTTCCAGCCAGTAAAGTAGAAAGGGGAGTAGTGCCCACTATTGTTGCAGCACCGTTGGATGTATTGAGCGTATAAACCCGGCTACTGCTTCCCAATGCATAAAGCTGTCCGTTCAGGGGACGGAAATCAACACCTAAAATACTTTCACCAGCCTGAATCCCACTTATGTTTTTAACGCTGATGGCAGGAGTTGTAGCCAACGGGTTGAAAATTAATAATTCATTGTTGTTTGATACTGCATAAGCTACCGCTTCTGTTGGAATGGCCAAACCTGTGATGTTAAGTGGTAAATTGCCAGCTTTGGCTGCTTTACCAGAATTGGTATCTATAGTATACAAGCCTGAAACACCACCTACACTTAATGCAGCGATTGCTGCAGTACCATCTGGATTGATGTCGAAACCACCCATTTCATCAACATCAAAGCCAAGGCTACCCACTTCCACTAATTTCCCATCATTTGGTGGATCTTGTTTATATAATTTATCTGTTGCGGCATCAATATCAAAAAGCACAGTTGTGGTGGCGCCAGCTTTATTTTGTGTATAGGCTACTGAAGAAACTTTTGCATTGGTAATCCCATTAATTGTGCCATCTGCTGCGGCAACTGTACCTGTTTCAGGATTTAAACGAAGATTTTGCCCCGAATTGGTCACCACCCTTATGCGATCTACCGTTGGATTAAAATCAAAACCTGCCATAGTTCCTGTCAATGCTGGAGAAAATGGCGCTGAAGAGATGGATCTCGCTATGCCCGTTTTTTGATCAATAACATATAAACGACTGGTACTGCCTAAGCCATAAAGTTGTCCTGTAGCCGGGCGAAAATCAATCCCTAAAAGGCTTTCACCGTTTTGCAAGCCTGAAATACTAACGGTAGAAATAATAGTAGCAGAATTTTTGGCATTAATCAGGTGTAATTTACTGTCTGCGGTTAGCGCATAAAAGTTAACGTCCGGTCCGGGAGTAAATACTTCTTCATTCACATTTCTGTCTTTCTTACAAGCTGTGAATACAATAGGTGTCATTATAGCACATAGGGCTACAACGATTAAATGTTTAATTTTAATCATGTTTTTTAATGTTTAATAAAGGAATAATAATTTTAAAAAGATGGAGCAGGTATTGCTACTTAGGCGGTTGTTCAAGGATCTGAACATGGCAATGAGCTAAGTTAAATCTGTCAGAGAATTGGCCTTTATCTAAGTCATAAAAATAACTAAAGTCAAAGCTATTAATGCCTGTAAATAATAAGTCGGAAGGTTTATCTTTCTCTTCCAATTGATTTTGCTTTTCAGAAGACTCAGATTTTTCAGAATGATCATTTGCATCATTTTTATAAATCTCTTTAGAAATTTTCACTAAAGGCATAGCACTTATAAAAATTCTGCCTGTAAAAACAGTAAGCAAAATCAATACAATGAAAAACCTTTGGTAAAGTGAGGTCATATAAAAAGCAATTTTTTTCGATTTGAAAGCATTTACGTAAATGCCATAGAATCAGTTTTAAATTATTTAGGCAGATCTTGAAAAGTAATTGAAAACAGTTAAATAATTAATCGACCAAATGAAATTGCTTTTACAAAACAAATTCATTTTAAATACGGTTATTCCACATAGGCATGTAGGTTTAAGGAGATTTTTAAATTCAAAAATAATTTTGACGATTATTTGTAAAAGGATGTCACAACACTTTGTTTTTCTGTCAAAACTTGTAAATTGCATGAGTTAAATGAAACAATTTGTCAGTTTCGCCTATCGGAAAAATCCTTACACTAAACCGACAAAGATTTTATGTTGAGGAAGTACTCGATTTAAAAGTACTTTTAAAACCTTTTAAACAGATATTACGTAGATAGATATCAGAACAAGCCTCTTAGAGGCAACAATATTCTTACATAAATTTTAGGTTTCGCATTAGTTTAAAACGCTGTTTATCTACCCACATGGCGCAATTGTTGATAAAATAAAGAAAACGGCACCATCTCTTTTATAATTAATTTTATAGTTTAGGGACGTAGCTGTTAAGAAAGGTATTATGGAAGCAAAATTTTCACCGCAGGTTAAAGATGTAATCTCTTTTAGTAGGGAGGAAGCGCTCCGTTTAGGGCACGATTACATTGGAACCGAGCATTTATTATTGGGCCTCATCCGCGAAGGCGATGGTATGGCTATTAAAATTTTAAGGTCATTAGGAGTTGATACAGGTAAATTGCGCCGCTCAATTGAAGATGCTGTTCGCGGTACTTCGAGTGTTACCGTAAATTTAGGTAACATTCCTTTAACAAAACAGGCAGAAAAAGTTTTAAAAATTACTTATTTAGAAGCTAAAATATTCAAAAGCGATTTAATTGGTACCGAACATTTGTTGTTGTCGGTTTTGAGAGATGATGATAATATCGCCTCACAAATCTTATTACAATATGGTGTTACCTATGATGTTTTTAAACAGGAGGTTGAAGTGAATAAAAATGGTTTCAGAGATGACATCTCAAACAGTGCCTCTACGGGCGGAGATGATGATTATCGCGAAGAAGAAAGCTTTAGTACACCTAAAAAAGTTTCAGATATCAAATCTAAAACGCCGGTTCTGGATAATTTCGGTCGGGATTTAACCAAAGCTGCAGAAGAAGGTCGCTTAGATCCAATTGTTGGCCGTGAGAAAGAAATCGAAAGGGTATCACAAATTCTATCCCGTAGAAAAAAGAACAATCCAATTTTAATTGGAGAACCAGGTGTGGGTAAATCAGCTATTGCAGAAGGTTTAGCCTTACGTATTGTTCAACGTAAAGTTTCGCGTGTGCTTTTTGGTAAACGGGTAGTTACGCTTGATCTGGCCTCTTTAGTAGCTGGCACAAAATATCGTGGTCAGTTCGAAGAACGGATGAAAGCCGTTATGAATGAGCTGGAGAAATCTACAGACGTGATTCTTTTTATTGATGAGATTCACACCATTGTAGGTGCTGGTGGTGCATCAGGTTCACTTGATGCGTCAAATATGTTTAAACCTGCTTTAGCAAGAGGCGAAATTCAATGTATTGGTGCTACTACTTTAGATGAATATCGTCAGTACATTGAGAAAGATGGTGCTTTAGATCGTCGTTTTCAGAAGGTAATGGTTGAGCCAGCTACGCCAGATGAAACTGTTGAAATTTTAACCAGAATTAAAGATAAGTATGAAGAGCACCATGGTGTAACTTATACTGATGAAGCAATCTTGGCTTGCGTTACTTTAACTAGCCGTTATATTTCTGATCGTTTTTTACCAGATAAAGCAATTGATGCTTTAGATGAAGCGGGTTCGAGAGTGCATTTAACTAATATTCATGTTCCTCAGAATATAATTGATATTGAAGCCAAAATTGAAGATATCAAATTAGAGAAAAATAAAGTTGTTCGTAGTCAGAAGTATGAAGAAGCTGCAAAACTTCGTGATACAGAGAAAAATTTAATTGAAGAATTAGATAAAGCCAAAGCAGAGTGGGAAGCTGAAACTAAAACCAAACGGTATGAAGTTTCGGAAGATAATGTGGCGGAAGTAGTGGCAATGATGACGGGTATCCCTGTTCAGCGTGTTGGACAAACAGATAGTGTTAAGCTATTAAACATGTACGATAAGGTTGCAGAGAAAATTATTGGTCAGGATGATGCGATTAAGAAGTTAACCAAAGCTATTCAACGTACAAGAGCTGGGTTAAAAGATCCTAAAAAACCAATCGGTTCATTTATTTTCTTAGGCCCCACTGGAGTCGGTAAAACAGAATTGGCTAAAGAACTTGCTCGTTTTATGTTTGATAGTGATGATTCACTGATTCAAATTGATATGAGTGAATACATGGAGAAATTTGCTGTTTCACGTTTGGTTGGAGCGCCTCCGGGATATGTAGGTTATGAAGAGGGTGGACAATTAACGGAGAAAGTTAGAAGAAAACCTTATGCAGTAATTTTATTAGATGAGATTGAAAAAGCACATCCGGATGTATTTAACATCTTACTACAAGTTTTAGATGAAGGCCAGTTAACAGACAGTTTAGGTCGCAAAGTTGATTTTAGAAATACAATCATCATTATGACTTCAAATATTGGTGCCCGTCAGTTAAAAGACTTTGGTCAAGGTGTTGGTTTCTCAACATCTGCAAAAACAAATCAGGCTGAATCTCACAGTCGTGGTGTAATTGAAAGTGCTTTAAAACGTGCTTTCGCTCCGGAATTTTTAAACCGTGTGGATGATGTAGTGGTATTTAATAGTTTAGGTAAAGATGAGATCTTCAAAATTATCGATATTGAACTAAAAGCTTTATTCGGCAGAGTTCATACTTTAGGTTATGAAATTGCACTAACAGAAAATGCAAAGGATTATATAGCTGATAAAGGTTTTGATAGTAATTTTGGTGCCCGTCCTTTAAAACGTGCCATTCAAAAATACCTGGAAGATCCAATAGCCGAAGAAATTCTTAAAGGTGAATTAACGGAAGGTGATACATTGGAAATTGATTATGATAAAACCACAGAATTAATTTCAGTTAATCATAAAAAAGGCGAAAAGAAAAAAGAAGAGCCTAAAAAGGAAGAAGATTCTTCAAGCAAATAACTAAAACTCCTGATGAAAATCAGGAGTTTTTTTGTTTCATATTGGCGGTATAATCTGTGTGTTGGTAAAAAAGTCATCCATTAAACTTTAGGCTAAATATCCAATTCGCTATGCAAATAATTTCTATTTGATCACTTCATCCCTAATCATACTGTATATTTTATTTTAATCGCAGGGATAATGTTGTATAATTATAATGTCATTCAATTTTTATATTTGATTTAATATCAAATATAAAAAATAGCGATTTATCATATTATTGATCTATATCAATATGAATTAATCTAAAAGATAAACAATGTGTATTAGTAATAATACAAAATGAAGCGTTTTATTTATTTTTAATTTTATATTTGTGGCATGAGAACCACATATGCTCTTTTGTTCATATTTTTATTCACGAAGTCAATAAATTTAAAAGCACAAAGTAATCTTTTAGCTGCCGACAGCTATGTTTCCATTCAGAAACTTGCCGATACACGAACAAATTTTAATAAATCGCTGATTAAATCTCGCACAATCAAAACAGCAATTTTACCCAAACCAAAATATATTTTTAATCAAAAAGGTTCGCATACGATTAATATAGAAGGTTTAAATTTTATTGTTCAGGATAAAATTATTGTAGGCATCCAAGAAGTAGTGTTATCAAAAGCAGCTTTAAACATGATTAATAAGCGTTTAATGGTATTAGATAAGATGCAATTTGCTTACTGTGAGCGTTCTAATCAAGAGTATTTAAGTGGTGAAAAAAAACCTCTTTAGCGTTTAACAACGACCGTCAGTTTTTCTCTGTATTGAAAAATATAAAAAATACCATTAGCGAGGTTAATAAATTCTCAAAAGATAAACAAAATGCAGCATCTATTGAATTAAGCTTAGCAAAATGGAAGCAACCAAAAATCAACTGGGATTTCTACTGTGAGATTTTAGAAAAGGATATTAAAACTCAGTTAAGTAAATAACCCGATAATAATTAAGTTAGATATAATCATAGCGTCTTTCTGGTTATCTCTTATCTGTATTGTTATAGAAAATCACTTAAATTAGTTCTTTCAAAGCATTGTAATATCTATCGTAGTTTTGAGGATCGGTATTTAAAAATAAGAATGGTTCAATCAATTCCAGCTCCATTAATAAAAACTTATCGTCTACAAAAATTCCGTCTACACGGGCATAAAGACAATTTTTGGCGAAAACTTTTACGTATTCAGACGCAATAGCAATCATTTCTTGATTGGGATTTTGTGGATGAACGGACCCCCCATGTGCCGGTTGCACTCTAAAGTCACCTGCTTTCGACTTTTTTATCAGGCTATGGCTATAAATACCGTTAAAAAAAATGAATGACCATTCGCCATTTTCAATGATTTCTTTTAAAAAGGGCTGAACAATAAAGTCCTCCTTTTGAATTAAAAGATTGAGATCCTTATTTATCTCCTCCACATTGTTTGCTGTAACACTAAATGTATTTTTGGCTCCGCCACTTACGCAAGGTTTAACAATTAGTCTATCTGTGTTTAAAATGCTGAAAAAATCTTTTAGATTTATTTGTGTGTTCTTACTCACAAACACGCTGGGTGTAATAGGTAGTCCTGTATTTTCTATTTCTTTTAAATATTGTTTATCGGTATTCCACCTAACAATATCAATCGGATTGAGCAATTTTACATTTTTCTCTTCCAGATGATTGAGCCAGGTATGGAAATCATCAATTAAATCAAAATAATCCCAAGGAGATTTTAGTATAGCCAATTGGTAATTTTCCCAATTTATTTGAGGGTCATTCCAGATTACCAGTTTAATATTTAAACCTTTAGTCTGAAGAAAAATTAAAAGGCGTTCATCTTCAGTCTCAACGGTTTGACTATCGTAAGCCCCTTTATCCTGATAAGTTACCAATGCAATATTCATCTTCAAAACTAAACTTATATCCTTAAACGGCAAAAAAATTAAAATAAAGACATTTGATCGCTGGGTACTTTAAATAGCGAATGATCAAGAATAATTTCATTCGTATTTAGACCGTTTAACCGGCAATGTAGCTTGAAACTGTCTTTGATCATTTTTGCAATGTTTCCATCTCCCCGCATCCGATCGCCGAATCTGCTGTCATTTACATGACCACCATGGCAACTTTGGATCATGTGCCAGACTTTCTCAAAACGATCTGGAAAATTTTTATGCAGCCAGTCTTCAAATATCTGGGCAATGGCACCATTTAGTCTTACAATAGTATAACCAGCTTTAATTGCACCAGCATCTGCTACAGATTTTAATATTTTCGGAATTTCATGATCACTCAACCCAGGAATAAGAGGCGCAACCATTACACCGACAGGTATTCCGGCTTTACTTAATTGTTCTACTATTTTAAAACGCTGTTTTGCTGTGGTGGTCCTTGGTTCCATCACTTGTCGCAAATCCTCATTCAAACTATTGATGGATACATACACCATGCATAAATTTTGTCTGGCCATTTCCTGCAAAAGGTCCTGATCTCTTAAAATTAATGAATTTTTAGTAATCATACCGATGGGTTGCTTGTATTCTAAAGCAATTTCAAGCAGTTGTCTGGTCAGTTTAAACTTTCGTTCAGCCGGTTGATAACAATCTGTATTGCCAGATAATGAAATAGTAGAGGCATCCCATCCTTTCTTTTCAAGAAATTTTTTAAAGAGGGCAGGAGCATCCTTTTTCACAATAATCTTCCTTTCAAACTCCAATCCTGCACTGTAGCCCCAGTATTGATGAGAATTGCGGGCGTAACAATAAGTACAGCCATGCTCACAACCTTGATAGGGGTTTAAAGAATAGGCCATTCCAACATCAGGACTATCCACCTTATTGACAATCGTTTTAGAATTTTCAAATAGGAATGAAGTTTTACGATCAGTCTCTTCCCAATCATCAATTCCTTCATCATGCTCTTTCACATAAACATCTTTTAAAAATTTGTTATGTGGATTAAGCTGAGCACCTCTACCTTTAAAATATTGTTTTTCTTCCTCGTCAGACATAGTCTAAAATTACTAAAAATATTAGCAATATTTTGAGTTGTGGAGAAAATGTTAATTATTTAAAGTTTCTGTTTTTGCAGGGGAATATAATCCATCGGTACCATATCGGCTACTTTCTCATAGGCCCAGTAACCTTCAAATAGCAAAGATCTGGAATCGTAAATGCCGCCATTTTCATAAAAACGTACGCCTTCTCCCATCAAGTTAGCTACAGAAATTTCATTTTCAGGAACATCAAGCGGCCTGAAAATCCAAAAACCGGTTTTGGAATAGGCTAGTGATTCTTTTTCTTTGGTGTATTGAATGAGCAGGGCATCAGTATAGCTGATGTATTTCAGATTTTCATTAAAAGGATGCACCAATGTATCGGTTAATACTTCGGCTCTCGAAAATTTATCAATAGTTTTAGGCATTTCCCTTTGCTTAGTCCAGAAGGATAGGAGGGCAGTATCTATTTTACCAGCATTTTTTCTGATGCCTGTTTTTTCAGCGAGCGTTTTTATTTTTTCAAGATTGGTATTAATGACGTATTCGGGGTAGCGGTTCGGGTTTGGAATTTTAATCATTTTGTTAATGATAAAACCTTCTTCCTTAGTTTTGTTTGCATATAGTGATCTAAAGAAATGTTGCGATGATCCATAATAGGCAATTTCTCTGGCGGCGATGTATTTTTTCTTTTTAGCTGCAGAAGCTTTAAGTTCTTCAAAAAAAGGATGACCTGAATAATAAATAATATGAGTCCTGGAATTATATTCAAAATGATCCAGCATATACTTTAAACGATAGCCTAATGCCTTATTTTCTACCACCAGAAATTCGGTTGTCGATACGGTAAGTGTACTCTTAGTGATGTCGAAATCAACATTTAAAACTTGCGGATTCAGTATTTTGCATTGTAAAGCATTTGGCGTTTTTCCGATGAAAAATTCTTTAAACTGGTTAATGTATTTTTGGCGGTTAGGATCAGCCCGAACGGTTACCTCATCAAGTTGAGCCACATTTTCTTTCAAAACCAGGTCTACCTGGACAGATTGATCAGAGATAATCACGCTTTTGGAGTAGGGAAGATAGCCTACAATTTGAATCAACAAATCATAACTTCCGGGCTTTAAATTAGTGAGTTTAAATCGCCCGTTATTATCTGCCACCGTTGCAATTTTATAGCCACTTAAATAGATGCTGGCACCCGGTAAACCATCTTTATGATCTCTAACAATTCCACTAATCGAAAATGTATTTTGAGCGATGACATGGGTACAAGCAAAAAAGAATATAAGCGTTGCCAACAAGCTTTTGATCATGGAAGCGAATGTAAACAAAAGCAATAATATTGCCTATATGAGAATACTATTTTAACATTTTTAACGATTTACAACCCGTAATTATCCCAACAATTCTTTTGCGTTTTCTATTGCTGAAGATCCAGGATTTTTACCACTTAACATTTCGGCAATAATGCCTACTCTTTCTTCCTGTTTCAGTTTTCTAATTCCGGTAGTGGTTTTTCCTTTCTCATCGTTTTTATAAACAAAATAGTGAGACTGACCTTTCGCTGCGATTTGTGGTAAGTGGGTAATAGAAATCACTTGCATACTTTCACCTAGCGCTGATATTACTTCACCAACTTTTAAGGCTGTTTCACCTGAAATCCCGGTATCAATCTCATCAAAAATAATGGTGGGCAATGAAGTGTGTTTGGCCAATAGCGCTTTTATGGCAAGCATAAGCCGTGAAAGTTCTCCTCCAGACGCTACTTTGTTAACAGGTGCAGGTGCTTGTCCGGCATTGGCACTAAATAATAAATTGATTTCATCCAGTCCATCCTTATTTAATTCAGTCAGTTTCTTTTGGTCAAGCACTAATTTTGCATTAGGCATGCCCACTTTTCTTAAAGTATTGCCCGTTTCCTGCTCTACTATTTTAATTGCTTTTTTGCGATTGGCACTTAGCTGATCAGCTTGTTTATTCAGTTCTTTTTTTAGTCCGTCAATTTCTTTTTGTAAACTTTCAATGTTTTCATCAGATGATAGAAGCTGATTAAGGTTTTTCTCCAGCTGCATTTGCATGTCCAATAATTCGGTATTACTGGCTACACGGTGTTTCTGCTGTAAAGAATAAAATAAATCTAAGCGCTGATTAATGATTTCTAAACGATCAGCACTGTGCAGGGTATTCTCTTCCTTGGTAGAAAGCTCATCTGCAATATCTTTAATTTCTATAATGGAAGATCGCAGGCGCTCGAATAGGATATTAATTGCGGGGTCAAATTTCTCAATACCCTGTAATTGCAAAGAGGCTTCTTTCAGCATTTGCAAACCTGAGGGCTCACCTTCATTTAATAGCCCGGCAGAGGTAAGTAAAGCCCTTTTGATTGTTTCTGCATGTGTCAGGCGCTCCAACTCTAATTCCAGTTCTTCCTGTTCTCCATCTTTTAGATTCGCCTGCTCCAGTTCGTTAAATAAAAATTGTTCGTAATCTTGTTTACTTCGTGATTCAGCGGCATCATTAATTAGATTTTTTAATCGATTGCTTTCCTGTTTCAGCCGCTTAAAGCCATTTCGATATTCAGATAAAAGCGTTTGATGATTGGCAAGTGCATCTACAATAAGGAGCTGGAAATCTGTATCATTAATTTCCTGTGTGGCATGCTGAGAGTGAATATCAATCAGCCTCTCTCCAATTTGTTTTAATATAGAAAGATTAACAGGTGTATCGTTGATAAATGACCGTGTTTTCCCATCAATTGATATTTCACGCCGAAGAATTGTTTCGTTTAAAAAATCAAGATCATTCTCTTCGAAGATTTCCAATAATTTTTGATCTGCCAGTACAAAGTTACCTTCTATTACACATTTTTTATCTTGATTGAAAAAGTACTTACTTTCTGCCCTTTGCCCTAAAATGAGTGAAAGTGCACCTAATATAATTGATTTTCCGGCACCTGTTTCTCCTGTGATAATGTTCAAGCCTTTATCAAATTCAATGTCGAGACTATCAATTAATGCGTAATTGCGTATGGAAATTTTTTGTAGCATAACTACAGCGAAAATACTAAAAAGTTATTTCAAGCAGGCCATCCAAAACAAAAACAGCGAAGATTATTCTTCGCTGTTTTGCCATTGTTTGTTTGGTTAGTTTGTTTTAGGTTTTTCTGCTTTTTCTTTTTCTATTTTATCCTTTAAATCTTTAACCTCTTTATCGAACTTTTCTTTCAGCTTTTTATATTCTTCAGTTTGCTTTACTTTACCATTGGTTTGATCGTCTAAATAAAATAATGAACCATTAGTAAAAACCATACTTCTGCCTTTGGTTAATGAATCGGCATTAAATACATTGATATTCATTTTTGAAACCATTTCTTCACCCATTTTTCGCCACTTTTCCTGTGCTTCTGGTGATCCATATTCTTTAGCTATATCTTCACCAAATTTTTTCCATTTGGCTTGCTCTTCAGGAGTGTTCATTTTAAGGGCTATATCTTCACCCATTTTTTTCCACTTGGCTTGTGCTTCAGGCGATCCATATTCTCTTCGTGTATCCTCAGCAAATTTTTTCCATTTTGCCTGTTGTTCCGGAGAATTCATTTTCTTTTGCATTTCTTCACCCATCTTATTCCATTTTGCTTTTGCCTGTGGCGAGCTATATTCACGAGCTACATCATCCCCAAATTTTCTCCACTTTGCTTGTGCTTCAGGTGATTGGAATTCTTTATATAGTTTAACTCTAAAAGTAGAATCTCCATAAGTAAATGTGCTATCTCTATTTAAGTTGAGTATATTTCTAACACCTGCAAATTCATCGGCATAGATGCTTTTTTTCAGACTATCAGGTATCTCTTTAATTGAATTATATTCGGTTCTTTTCCCATTTGCATCAACAGTTACAATTTTCATTTTACGCTTTTTCGTGGTATCCTGAGGCATCGTAAGGTTTTCGATAGCCTGACCGAGGCTAGCCATTTGCGTTTTCAGCACTTTATTAATTTCTTTCTTTTTTTCGCTTGGGTTAATCCATGCAATGGAGAATAGGCAGGCTATACCCAGTGTTAATGCTGACATTTGTTGTTTGGCATTTAAATAATTTGTTTTCATATTGGTGATTCTTTTGATGCGTTGATACAAATTTTGATTCTGACCGGTGGCTGCTAAGGCATAAGCCGGACTTTTATTATCTTTAAGTAATTCAAGTTTGAGTAAGGCATGCGCATAATTTAAAGGCTTACCTGTTATTTTTACCACTAAATCGTCGCAGGCATGTTCACGTTCAATATGAATAAACCTTCCTGCCATCCAAACAAAAGGATTGTAAAAGAGGAGTGTTTCAATTGCCGTTTTGATTAAATTCAGCAAAAAATCATTTCTCCTGATATGAGAGAGTTCATGAATTAAAATCGCCTCTACCTGATCGTGATCCAATTGATTTACCAATGCGATTGGGAATAATACTACTGGTTTTAAATAGCCAATCACTAGAGGAACATTTACTATCGAGGATAAATCAAATCGGATCTCTTTTTGAATCCCTAATGAAGATTTTATATGTTGAAATATTAACTTCCAATCTTCAGGGATAACGCTTAAACTTTCCTTTTTAAGTATATAAAGCTGATAGTATCCTTTAGCGATTATGAATAACTGAAATATGATACCGATAATGTAAAGGAGAACGATTATCGGAAAGTAGTGCTCTGCTTTACTATTAAAGGTCTGTGGCAAATCATTTAAGTACTGATGAAATTGCATTTGCTGAACCTGACCAACAGCATGATGATTTGGTTTATTGAGCATGAGTTGTTCGCCCAAATTATAGCTAAACGAAACAAACATTAAAATCACGGAAGAAAAAGCAATATTATGCTTGTGTTTCGAAGCCAATTTTGGTAAAGTTAACATCACTACTAATAGAATACCGTAAATGATGGCACTTTGCCAAAGTGAGTTTAAAATGCTCCAGCCAAATGCTTTGATAAATTGTTGTACTAAAGGTTCCATATCAATGGTTTATTTAAACAAATAATGATCTTTATTATAACCTAATTGTTGTCACTATGACTAATGACTAATGACTAATGACTAATGACTAATGCTTACTGCAGGCTATCCAAATATTTCTTAATCTCATCAATTTCATCAGCGCTTGCTTTATGATTGCCCAATGCCTGCATAACGAGGCGTGCAGCTGATCCATTAAAAACATTATTAATCATTTTATTTACTAAATGCTTTTCTGTTTTATCCTGATTAACTAAAGCTTTATAAATGTGTGTCTTCTGGTTTGTATCTCTTTCTACTAATCCTTTTTCATGCATGATCTGCATCAACTTCAATGTAGTGGTATAGCCAGAATCTTTTTTATTTAGTGCTTCATGTACCTCTCTTACTGTTGCCCGGCCATTTTGCCACAGCACTTGAAGAATTTCCATTTCGCCTTCAGTTGGTTTGATATTATTATTAATCATATGTTACAAGATATACGAACTATTTCGTATTCAAATCTACGAATATATTCGTATTAACAAAATGTTTTTTAATTATTTTTGAGATTTATCTTAAAAGCGTGCATTGATGAATGGAGAGCACTATTTAATATAAAGGACAAACGTATATAACTAAAGAATAAATTCGTTGTGGGTCTTAATTATGATTAAGCGAGTTATGAGAGTGAGAGATATTTTTTGAATTAAGTAAAGTTTTGTTACCTGTTCTAAAGAATGGTTATATTTTGTCCAACGTAAGGTAGGTATCTTATTGTTTTAAGCCTTCGTATTTTCCAATGTTAGCCGGATCTATCTCAGCTAGCATATTATAGGCTTTCAATCGCTCTTGCATGTTTAATTTGGCCAGTACATTTGTAACTTCCTCTGCTTTGGAAGCAAAATATACATTGGGGAAAATTGAACCTAACTTCTGTTTATCCATTTGCTGCAAGGCAGGCAAGGCCGCAACAATCGCAGTTAGACCTTTGTTATTATCAGTTAATTGGTCCAAACCATTCAGGTGATAACTGTAGATAAAAGCACGAAGTTCACTGAAAACTGGATTAAGTACATTTTCGTTAAACCAAAACCTGTTTCTTAAACCATCTGCTGCTTTCCATCCAGCATTGCCCGAAGCTTGTGCCAGGTTAATAATGTTCTGAGCTTTCTTAAAATAGGTAGTTCCACCCATTCGGGCAAAACTATCTTTATCCAAACCAATAATCGTGTACGCATAATAGGATAGGAGAGCACTAATATTGGAGATATAGTTCTGGTCTGAAAAATCAATAGTAGCGCCATCATTATAACTGAAGTCAAAGTTTTTATCGCTCATATTTAATAAAGTGCTATTGTATGAGCTATTGAAAACGGGTCGGCTACTTTGGATTTGTGCTTCAGCGGTATATCCAGATCCGCCATCCCATGAATTTATAGTGATTACAAAACTACAGTCTATCCGTTCGGTTGGTTTATAGTTCTCTGTACTGAACTTATTATTATTTAGAAAATCACGGATGGTTCGTTGGAGTGCATCTATGGTTGGTTTGCTGATATTAGAAACCTGTGGAGCTAAAATAGTCACTTTGGCATTTAATTCCTGGGCTTGTAATTTACCAAAGCCAACTAATAACAATATCCACAGAATTTTCTTCATTATTTTGAGATTTTTAAAATAGCCATACAAATATCTTTAGCCACTTCCGTTTTAGATTTCATTTCAAAAACGGTCCGTTCTAATGCTTTGTTAAAAATAGTAATTTTATTGGTATCTGATTTAAAACCAGCACCATTATCATTAAGTGAATTTAACACCACTAAATCAAGATTTTTCTTTTCTAACTTTCCTTTGGCATAATTTTCTTCATCATGGGTTTCTAAAGCAAAACCAACCAAAATTTGATTTTCTTTTTTATCTCTTCCCAGTGTTGCTAAAATATCAACGGTTTTTTCTAATTCCAGAACCAGGCTATCTGCTTGTTTTTTGATTTTCTGATTGGCGATCTCTTTGGGACGGTAGTCTGCAACCGCTGCACACATGATTGTAATATCCATTTCAAAGAATCTGGAAGTACAGGCATCCAGCATTTGTTGTGCGCTTACAACATCAATTCTCAATAAGGTTTGATTTTCCTTTTGTGCTGTAGGCCCTGTGATTAGCGTTACATCTGCGCCTAATTTAGCGAGTTCGTCTGCCAGTGCGAAGCCCATTTTGCCAGAAGAATGATTTCCTATAAAACGTACTGGATCAATAGCCTCATAAGTTGGACCGGCAGTAACCATAACTTTTTTACCAAATAAAGGCATGGTATATTTAATGGCATTATTTAGGAAGGAAACAATTTCTTCAGGTTCAGCCATCCTGCCCGCACCATGAAGACCACTAGCTAATTCTCCATTGCCCGGCTCAATTACTGCATTGCCAAAGGTTTTAATTCTTTGAATATTGTTTTGTGTAGTTTCATGTTTCCACATGTCTAAATCCATTGCTGGAGCTACGTAAACAGGGCATTTTGCTGAAAGATATACTGCGGTGAGGAGGTTATCGCAATTTCCATTCGCCAGTTTGGCTAGGGTATTTGCACTGATAGGGGCAATGATGATGAAATCTGCCCAGAGGCCTAATTCTACATGATTGCTCCAAACGCCAGTTTCTTTTTCGAAATACTGCGTATAAACCGGATTTTTAGAAAGCGTAGCAAGGGTAAGGGGCGTAATAAAATTTGCGCCATCAGGAGTGAGAATAACCTTAACGTTTGCACCAGCTTTAACCAATAACCGAACTAAAAAAGCCGATTTATAAGCAGCAATACTTCCGCAAACGCCAAGGATTATATTTCTTTTTTTAAGCATCGAGCAAATCGTTTAAAGCATAGTAAAAGTACAATATGCACAAACTCCATGCACTATGCTAATATTACTTTTGTTCTTTAGCAGGATTTCTGTGATAAATTTTATGGTTTAAAAATTCATCAATCGCAACTAAAACAGGTTTAGGCATGCGTTCATAATGCTTGCTGATCTCTATTTGCTCACGATTTTCAAATATCTCTTCCAGGTTATCATTGCTTGATGCAAATTCTGCTAATTTACCGTGTAACTCTTCTTTTACGTTATTCGAAATTTGATTGGCTCTTTTAGCAATCACCACTAAAGATTCATATAAGTTATCTGTAGTTTTATCTAAATCGTGTACGTTTCTGGTAACTGTAGTATTTGGTACAGCAGGTTTGTTAGTATTCATGTGTTGCTTAATTTTTAATATCTGTAATGTCTGCGTTAGTTGGTTTAGTAGAAACGGTATCTTTTACTTTACCGGTTCTGATCAGCATCTGCTTGTATTTTTCCTGATCGGCTGCATATAATGCAAGTTCTTGTTTTGTCGCTACAATTCCTGCTTCAACATCTGATTTTACAAGTTTAGCATCTTTTGTAAATTTACTATCAGGATGATTCTCTGTAAATTCAGTATATAAAGCTAAAGCTTCATTGTAACGATCTTCCTGACGAATAACATAACTGTTTTTAGCATAAAGATATTGTGCTTTGATCATCAGGTAATCCATTTCTTCAGCATATTTAATATCTGGATAATCGCGTTGAGCATTTCTCAAAGCAATAACTGCTGCTCTGTAATTGTCAACATTACTTGGTCCTGTAGTTAAATACATCTTAGCATTTTCAAAAGCTTTGTCTTCAAGTTTTCCTCTTAGATCAGTAATATATTTTCCAGCAGCTGCAGCTCTGTCGCTAGAAGGGTATAAATTGATAAATAATTGAAGCGCATCAATTGCTTTATAAGTGTTTTCCTGGTCTAAAGAAAAACTTGGTGATTCCAGATAGTAACAATAAGCTCCCATATAACGGGCCTCCTCTGCATTTTTACTGGCCGGATAAGTATCTGCAAAACTCTTAAATTGATATCTTGCAGTAGTGTAATCACTTAATCTATATAAAGTATAAGCATAATAATAGTTCAGATCTTCAGCTTCAGCACGACCACGGTATTTTTGAGAAAGATCTTCAAAAAGCACCAATGCCTTGCTATAATCCCTTTTATTATATAAACGAAGTGCCTCCTGATACTTTTTGGCCACATCATTACTTGCCCTCAATTTCTCAAAACGACTTTTACAGCCCGCAAAGCCTAATGCGGCAACAAATACTAAAATAATTAAGTGTTTAACTTTAAACATTCTGCAAAGATAATTAATAATACGATAAGATCAATAAAAACAATTTTCCGCTAAGCTATGCAAAGCAAATCAGTACATATATATAGTTAACAAATTTTAACATTACATATAGTTATAACTTATATATTATATAGAATAAGATTTTAGAGAGTATTGCCTTTATACCGATAATAAGCATGATACCACTGATATCTCAAAAACGCTCAATTAAGTTATTTTGATCTGTGTTCTACTTATATATAGTGGTATACCTCTTATTATATACAACACTTATTACATAGAGGTTAAAATTACCTAGAAAGATATTTTTAATTAATGATTACCTTCTTTAAATGAATAATGGCAAATTATTCCTATCGCCTATATGTTCTCTATGCCTATATGGTCGAAAACCAATTTACAGAATGTATTCAGCTATTAAACAACGTCTCGAAACACCCATCATTAGAAAATGTTTTATTTATTTCAATTTTTTTGTGATGATTTACAGGGGCTTACGATTTTAGGGGATAAAATAGGGGCGATAGGTTTGCAGCGGTATTAATTTTTGCTACCTTTGCATCCCGCTTCGGAGGAAACGGATGTATTAAAAAGGGGGTTAATGATAGTGAGAGGGGATAAAAAGAGCGGAATTTATTTCAAATAAAATTTGCTCAAGTGAAAAAGATCATTACCTTTGCATCCCGGTTCGGAAAGAACGGAAAGTCGGTTTTAAAGACTGGCAGATTGAAGGGTTGGGGAGAAAAGAGGGACAAAAAAAATAAAATTATTTTATTTGGAAGTTCAGAAAAGATTTCTACCTTTGCACTCCCAACCGAAAGGGAAGGAAAAAAGAATCAGGTGGCGGATGTCATTGCGATTAGAAAAACAAGATTGAAGCA
>Ga0247813_10000329_pt1 | contig 50060 bp, 40 predicted proteins | sample UWRJL169409C1_FD_180719 | JGI IMG/M metagenome (GOLD analysis project Ga0247813, IMG submission 180719) | Plant litter microbial communities from Arlington Agricultural Research Station in Wisconsin, United States - UWRJ-L169-409C-1 | ecosystem: Environmental > Terrestrial > Plant litter >... | reverse complement strand
ACGACGCGCCCAGGGCCTGACCACCAAAGAGATCCGACGCTGCATCAAGCGCTACCTCGCCCGCCAGATCTACCGAACCCTCAACGCCACACCCAACCCACTTGACGAGACATAGAAGGATCCAGAATCGTTGCTCGAACGAGCCTTGGTGGCGTGTCCGTACGGCCTCGGTGCAGGGTGTGCGACCTCGGCGGACTACGTGCGACCTCGGCGGACCACGTACGACCTGGCGCCGGGGCTTGCCGCCATGCCCCTAGCCGAGGTGCGCGGTGAGGAACTCTCCAGCCGTCGCCTGCATGGCGGCGTCGAACCTGTGCGGGCCGGGGACGAAGACGCCCGTGTGGGACCCGGGACCCGCGGCGAAGAGCTCGGCGAGCCGGGCGTCGGCGTCGTGCATGCCGTCCCGGGGGAACAGGGCGTCGTCCTCGGCGGAGATCACCAGCTGGTGGTGCGCCGTGCGGGCTGCGGCGACGTCGGTCCAGTCGAGCTCGCGGGCGAGACCGGGCGTCTGCAGCAGCCACGAGTGCGCGTCGAGGTAGGCGGGGACCAGGGAGGCGAAGGTCGTCATCATGCAGACGACGACACTGGCCTGGACCCGGGGGTCCAGGTGGGCCAGGACGGCGGCCCGACCACCACCTCCCGAGAACCCGACGACCCCGAGCCTGCCGGCGTCGACGTCTGGCATGGACGCGAGGACGCCGAGGGCCGCGAGGTCGTCGTGCGCGACGGTCCCCGCGAAGGACGTACCGAGCAGGCCAGCCGCCTTGGCCAGGGTCGACTCGTGCTGGGCTGCGGCGGCGTCGTAGCGCTCGGCGGCTGTCGGCGTGTGCCCGCCGGCAGCCCAGGCCTGCTCGTGGAGATCGAGGGTGTCGCGGGTCCGCCACGGCGGCGGGTCGAACGTGACGCGGCGCGATCCCCAGGCGAAGGTGTCGTGCGCGAGCACGACGAAGCCGCGCCGCGCGAGGTCGGAGGCGACAGACCGACCCTCGTAGCTCGACGCGCGGACGCGCTCTGCCTCGGGCGTCGACCAGGGGGTCTGGACTAGGCGGTCGGCGCCGACCCACTTGACCCCGGCGTGGCAGTGCAGCGCGAGGACGCCCGGCAGGGGCGTGTCGGGCGAGGCGTCGGCAGGGGCGAGCCGCCAGGCGCGCGTCGGGGGACCGAAGCCGGTCTGCCACTCGAGCTCGGTGGCCATCACGCCGTCGTCCTCCCAGGTGCGCACGACCCGCGCCGCGCCCACGTCGAGCGGGCGCGGCGCAGGGACACCGAGCAGCCGGGCGAGGCGCGCCGTGTGCGCGTCCCCGTCGAGCAGGGGAGCAGACCGCAGGTACGCGGGCCAGTCCTCGTACCCGCCGATCGCGCTCGGGCGGCTCATCTCTTCACGGCGCCCGACGACATGCCCTTGACGAGGAACTTCTGCACGTAGGCGAAGACCAGCACGACGGGCACGACGGCGATCACACCGCCCGCGGCGAGCGCCCCGAAGTTCACGGCGTTCTCACCGATCATGTAGTTGAGCCCGACCGGGATCGTGAACTTGCTCTGCGAGTTGAGGAACATCAGCGCGAAGAGGAAGTTGTTCCAGGCGCCGATGAAGGCGAAGGAGCTGATCGCGACGATGCCGGGCAGCAGGAGCGGCAGCACGTTCGCTCGGAAGCCCTGGAGCCGGCTGCAACCGTCGATCCACGAGGCCTCTTCGATCTCGATCGGCACGTTCCTGATGAAGCCCGTCATGAGCATGATCGACAGGGGCATCTGGAACACCGTGTCCGCGATGATGATGCTCCAGAGCGTGTTCGTGAGGTTGACCGACCTGAACACCTCGAAGAGCGGGATGAGGAGCATCGCACCCGGCACGAACTGCGTGCAGAGCAGCCCGACGAGGATGACGTTCTTGGCGCGGAAGTCGTAGCGCGCCATCGCATACCCGGCGAGCAGCGAGATGACCGTGACGCAGATGAGCACCATCAGCGCGATCATCACCGAGTTGCGGAAGAACACCGCGAAGCCCGAGCCGTTCCAGACGGTGTCGAAGTGCTCGAGCGTGAAGTCGTCGCCGACGGGGAAGAGCGTGTCCGAGCCGTCCTTGCGGAAGGCGAACATCGCGATCCAGTAGAAGGGGACGAGCGTGAAGAGCAGGTACAGCCCGAGCGGGAGGTAGATCGCCAGGCGGGGTGTGCGGCGGGCCTTCTCGAGCCCGCGCTGCGCGTCGGAGATCTTCTTGGCCCGTCGCTGCGGGCTCGGGGGAGTCGCGCTCGGCGCGTCCAGGGTCGCGGTGCTCATGACTTCCCCTTCTGGCCCATGCGGGTGAGCCACAGGTAGGTGATCGAGAAGAGGGACAAGATGACGAAGGCGGCCATGGTCAGGGCCGACCCGTAGCCGAACTCCTTGGTGACCGTCGCGGTCTGCGCGACGTAGAGCGGCAGGGTCGTGGTGGCCCTGGCTGGGCCTCCTCCGGTCAGCGTGTAGAGGAGGTCGACGTTGTTGAACTCCCACACGGAGCGCAGCAGGGTCGCGAGCACGAGGGCTGCCTTGATGTGCGGGAAGGTGATCGCCGTGAACCTGCGGACGCGCCCGGCGCCGTCGACCTCGGCGGCCTCGTAGAGGTCGCCGGAGATCGACTGGAGGTCGGCGAGGATGAGGATCGCGAAGAAGGGGACGCCGCGCCAGAGCTCGGCCAGGACGGCGGCCCAGAAGGCCGAGTCGCCGTCGGCGAGCGGGCTGACGCCGTAGGCGACGTGCCCCTGCTCGGCGAGGATGTGCGGGAAGCCGACGGTCGGGTTGTAGATGAGCAGCCAGATGGTCGTGGTGAGCACGCCCGAGACGGCCCAGGGGGAGAACACCAGGGCGCGGGCGAAGGCGCGGCCGACGAACGTCTCGTTGATGACGAGGGCGAGGGCCAGGCCGAAGATCATCTGGAGGCCGACCTCGACGACGACCCACTTGGCGGTGAACTGGAGCGAGTCCCAGAACAGTGGGTCGCCGAGCATCTTCTCGTAGTTGCCCAGGCCCACCCAGCCGTCCATCCACGGCTTGTTGGGGTTGTACTGGTACAGGCTCGTCCGCACGACGGTGAGGATGGGGTAGGCGATGAACACCGCGATGAGCGTCAGCGTCGGGGCCAGCAGCAGGTACGGGGTCCAGCGTCCGCGGATCTTCCGCCGGAGCCGGGGAGGGCCTTCGACGTCGCCCGTGCTCTCGGGCGCCTGGTGTTCTAGCACGGCCATGGTGCTCTCCTCGGTGTGGGGCGTCTCTGCCGCAGGTCGGTGGGGCCTCGCTGCCCCAGAAACCGATTTCCCACATTCAACGCGATGAGCATCCGAAGGTCAACAGGCTGTGGTGATCTGGCTCACCGTGGCCTAGGATGAAGCGAGAAACCGGTTGCTCGACCTGAGGTCCGCACGCCGCCCTGCGCCGGTGCAGGGAGACACCGCAGGTCGTCGCGCCGATCGACGAGAGGTTCGACGATGCCCTCCGGAACACCTGACCCGACGACCGCGCCTGCACCCACCGCCGCTGGAGCTGCGCAGGCCGCCGCGGGAGCGCCAGCGCACTCCACCGCCGCGGCAGCCGGACCCGCGGGACCGCCCGTGCCCGCTGCGCCCCGCCGCCGGCACGCCGTCGTCGGGACAGGATCCCGCGCGGGGATGTTCGTCAGGTCGATGCTCACCACCCACGCGGAGGTCGCCGAGCCCGTCGCGTGGTGCGACACCAACGACGTCCGCATGGACCTCTACGACGAGCTCCTCGCCGAGCACGGTCGCGCGCCGCTCCCGCGCTACACCCCCGACGACTTCTCCAGGATGCTCGACGAGCAGGACCCCGACGTCGTGGTCGTGACCTCCCCCGACAGCACGCATGCGCGGTACGTCGTCGAGGCCCTCGACCGCGGTGTCGACGTGGTCTGCGAGAAGCCGATGACCATCGACGTCGACGGTTTGCGAGCCATCACCGAGGCGGCCCGCCGCTCGACGGCCGAGCTGGTCGTCACCTTCAACTACCGCTATTCGCCCCGCAACAGCGAGGTGCGCCGCCTCGTCTCCGAGGGCGCGATCGGCGACGTCACCTCCGTGACCTTCGAGTGGCTGCTCGACACCGTCCACGGCGCCGACTACTTCCGTCGCTGGCACCGCGAGAAGGCGAGCTCGGGCGGGCTGCTCGTGCACAAGTCGACGCACCACCTCGACCTCGTCAACTGGTGGATCGACGACGTCCCCGAGGTGGTCAGCGCGCTCGGCCGGCTCGCCTTCTACGGCGAGGACAGCGCCGCCGCGCGCGGTCTGGGCCCGCGCCCGGCGCTCGGCCGTGACGGGGCGGCCGACGACCCCTTCGCCCTCGACATGGCCGCCGACGAGACCCTGCGCCGCCTGTACCTCGAGGCCGAGGAGGCCGACGGCTACGTCCGCGACCGCGACGTCTTCGGCCCCGGCATCACGATCGAGGACAACCTCGCGGTCCTCGTCGGCTACCGCGGCGGGCCTGTGCTCACCTACTCCCTCAACGCGCACAGCCCGTGGGAGGGCTACAGGGTGGGGATCAACGGCACCCGGGGCCGGCTCGAGCTCGAGGTGGTCGAGCGCACCCACGTCCACCCCGGCTCGGCCGGCAAGATGCTCGGCCCCGACGGCAAGAAGGCGCCCGTGGTCGACCCGAGCGTCACGCACGTCGACGCCGCTGGCGGGGCCCGGGCCTTCGGCTCACGGCTCGTGCTGCAGCAGCACTGGGACGAGGCCCGCGAGCTCCCTATCCCCGAGGGGGTGGGCGCGCACGGCGGCGGCGACGCGATGCTGCTCGACGACGTGTTCCTCGGCGTCGGCGACGACCCGTTGGGCAGGCAGGCGCACTACGTCGACGGGGTCCGCAGCGTGATCGTCGGCATCGCGGCCAACGAGTCCATCCGCACCGGCGAGACCGTGCGGCTCAGCACGCTCGGCATCGAGCTCGACGCCCCCGCAGACCTGCCCGCACCGACGAGAGCCTGACCATGACCAGCATCCTCACGCCCCGCACCGGCGGACCGGGTGAGCAGCTCGCCCTCGGCGACGTCCTGCTCCTGCTCCGGACCGGTGACGACGTCGCCGTCACCACCCGAGACCTGCGCCCCGGCACGGTGCTCGTCGACGGCGATCGACGGCTCGAGGTCCTCGACAGCGTCCCGCGCGGCCACAAGATCGCCCTCGCGGACGTCGCCGTCGGCGACCAGGTCCGCAAGTACGGCCAGTCGATCGGCGTCGCGACCCGGCCTGTCGTCGCGGGCCAGCACGTGCACAGCCACAACCTCGGCATGGACCTCGCGGAGCGCGTCCACGAGCTCGCGACGGTGCACCACGAGCTGCCTGTGCCCGCTGGGCCCAGGCCGACCTTCGAGGGGTACCGCCGGGCCGGCGGGAAGGTCGGGACGCGCAACTACATCGGCATCCTCACGTCGGTGAACTGCTCGGCGAGCACGGCACGGATGATCGCCGACCAGTTCCGCGGACCTGTCCTCGACGAGTACGAGCACGTCGACGGGGTCATGGCGCTCACGCACGACTCCGGCTGCGGACTGGTACCCGAGAACGAGGGCGCCAAGATGCTGGTCCGCACCCTCAAGGGCTACGCGGAGCACCCGAACTTCGCGGGGATCCTCGTGGTCGGGCTCGGCTGCGAGATGATCGCCGTCGGGTCGCTGCTCGACGGCCTCGACCTCTCGCCCGACACCGTGGTCCAGCACCTGACCATCCAGGAGTCAGGCGGGGTCCGTGCGACGGTCCGCCAGGGGGTCGCCGCTGTGCGCACGATGCTCCCGGACGTCGAGAGCCGTCGCCGCGAGACCTGCGACGTCTCCGAGCTGGTGGTGGGCCTCAACTGCGGAGGCTCCGACGGGTACTCCGGCATCACCGCCAACCCCGCCCTCGGGGTCGCCTCGGACCTGCTCGTCTCCTACGGTGCGACGACAGTCCTGGCCGAGACCCCCGAGGTCTTCGGCGCTGAGCACCTGCTGACGCGCCGTGCCGTGACCGAAGAGGTCGGGCGCAAGCTCCTGCGCCGGCTCGACTGGTGGCAGGACTACGCGGCGGCCGGCGGCGGCTCCCTCGACAACAACCCGTCGCCCGGCAACAAGGCGGGCGGGCTGACGACCATCCTCGAGAAGTCGCTCGGAGCCGTCGCCAAGGGAGGGCAGGCCGACCTCGTCGAGGTCTACGAGTACGCGGAGCGCATCACGGCGACGGGCTTCTGCTTCATGGACACACCCGGCTACGACCCGGTGTCGGTCACGGGGCTCATCGCGGGCGGGTCGACCGTCGTCTGCTTCACGACAGGGCGTGGCTCGGTGCTCGGCGCCAAGCCGACACCGTCGATCAAGCTCGCGACGAACAGCGAGCTCTACGCCCGCCAGGCCGAGGACATCGACATCAACTGCGGACGCATCGTCGACGGCACAGCGACGCTCGACGAGGTGGGGCGCGAGATCTTCGACGAGATCCTCGCCGTCGCCTCGGGCAAGGAGACGGTCTCGGAAGACCTCGACCTCGGCCAGGACGAGTTCATCCCGTGGCAGCTGGGCACGGTGACCTGACGTCTCCGTGCCGCTCCGGACGACGTGTGTATATTGATAGTCGATAACATCGATTGTCGATAACAGCAGGGGGCGTCATGAGTGCAGGAGTGGTACCGGAGGTCGGGCGAGACGCCGAGGCTCGACCGCGACGGCGCGCACAACGGGTGCGGCGGCTCGTGACGGCGAGCGTCGTCGTCGTCGCGACACTGACGGTCGTGGGGCGGCTGTCGACGGCGTGGATGACGATCACGGGGCGTTATGTCTACACCCTGGGTGGGGCGGATCCTCGGCTCTCCCTGAGCGATCTGCCGCAGATGGGATCGGCGACCCTCCGCGAGGGCACGACAGGCACGCTCGAAGACGTCGACCTCGGGATGCGGCTGCTCGGTGCGACACCGTCGCTCGTGCACGCAGCCACGGTGGGCCTCGCGGCTTGGTTGTTGCTGCGGGTGCTCAAGGGCATCTCGGCTGGGGCTCCGTTCACCCCGGCCGTCCTCAGGTGGTGGAGCAGGCTCACCGTGGTCCTGCTCGTCGGCGGTGTCACCCAGGCTGTCCTCGACACAGGTGCTGTCGTCTACCTCAGCTCGCGCATCGGGCTGCTCTTCGGGTCGGGTCGGGTGTCGACCGAGCAGCGTGAGGCATTCCTCGGAGGCGACTACATGATGACCAGCATCGCCACACCAGACTGGCCTGTCCCGATCCTCGTCGCCGGGCTCGTCGCTCTCGCGCTGACCACGGCGTTCCGCGCCGGCGCTCGCCTGGAGAGGGACGTGGATGGCGTCGTCTGACCGTGGGGACGACGAACCTCTCGTCCTGCACAGGATCGTGTGCCATCTCGACGAGGCTCTCGCCCGACGGCAGATGACGCTCACGGAGCTCTCGGAGCGCACCGGGATCACCATGGCGAACCTGTCGATCCTCAAGAACAACCGCGCGAAGGCGATCCGGTTCACGACGCTGACGCTCGTCTGCGACGCCCTGGGGGCGACGCCTGCGGAGCTGTTCACCGTCACGCCTGCCGACGGGGCCTGACCGGCACCGAGCGGTCCCCTCAGCGGCCCGACGACTGGCATCCGAGGGGCTCCCGGGAATTCTGTGGCGGCCTGCTGGTTATAATGGAGGAACACGGCTCCGGACGATCCGTCGTAGCCCCTTCCTTCACCGATGGTCTCGTGTGAAGCTCATGCACCCCGACGGCAGCTGGTCGAACCAGCACTGCGGGGTGGCACCTCTTCCTCGCGGGCGGCGTGTGGAAGGCACGGTACGACGGCCGAGGGCTGCGGCCCCACGGCTTGATGATGGAGAACACTGATGACTGCGGCAACCTCAGCACGGACCCCGATCACCCCCCAGACCGACGACGGCTTCGTCCTGTCGACGGACGAGGAAGACGCACCAGCACCCACAGTCCTCGCGGCGGGTGCCACTGCTGACCCCGTCAAGGACTACCTGAAGATCATCGGACGCGTCCCGCTGCTCAACGCCGAGCAGGAGATCGAGATCGCGATGCGCATCGAGGCGGGCATGCTCGCCACGCACCTCCTCGAGTCCGGCGAGTACCCCAAGGGCGCGACCAAGCGCGAGCTCGAGGTCATCGCCGCCGACGGCATCCGCGCCAAGAGCCACCTCGTCGAGGCCAACCTGCGCCTCGTGGTGTCGATCGCCAAGAAGTACACAGGCCGCGGTCTGCTCTTCCTCGACCTCATCCAGGAGGGCAACACCGGCCTCATCCGCGCCGTCGAGAAGTTCGACTACGCCAAGGGCTTCAAGTTCTCGACCTACGCCACCTGGTGGATCCGTCAGGCGATCACCCGCGGCATGGCCGACCAGGCCCGCACCATCCGCATCCCCGTGCACATGGTCGAGGTCATCAACAAGGTGTCCCGCGCCCAGCGCCAGATGCTCCAGGACCTCGGCCGCGAGCCCACGCCCGAAGAGCTGGCCCTCGAGCTCGACATGACGCCCGAGAAGGTCCTCGAGGTGCAGAAGCACGGCCGCGAGCCCATCTCGCTGCACACCCCGCTCGGTGAAGAGGGCGGCAGCGAGTTCGGTGACCTCATCGAGGACACCGAGGCCGTGGTCCCCGCGGACGCCGTGAACTTCAGCTTCCTGCAGCAGCAGATCCACGGGATCCTCGACACGCTCTCCGAGCGCGAGGCCGGCGTCATCACCATGCGCTACGGCCTCACGGACGGCCTGCCGAAGACCCTCGACCAGATCGGCCACGTCTACGGCGTGACCCGCGAGCGGATCCGCCAGATCGAGTCCAAGACGATGTCGAAGCTGCGTCACCCCAGCCGCTCGCAGGTGCTGCGCGACTACCTCGACTGACCAGCACGGCTGCTGGGGCTCACGCGCGACGAGCGACCAGCAGAGCACGGACGAGAAGGGCCCCGTCGGACAGGCGGGGCCCTTCTCGCGTCTCTGCGGCTGGTCCGGTCTCTGGAGAGGGCCTGGTGCGCGGAGACGGCCAGCGCGGTCTGTGCGTCGCGTCAGCCAGCCGGGTAGGGGGATTCGCGCAGCAGCCGCGCCAGGTGCGCGGTGTTGAGGGCGAGCGTCGCCGTCGCCTTCGCGACAGCCTCGGGGACCTCGTCGAGGTCCTTGTAGTCGACGCCCTCCATGGCCCGCCCCACCCAGTAGGTGACGGCGTTCGCGGGGATGGTGAAGCCGACGTCGTCGAGGGCCTGGTAGAGCTCGGCGCTCACGTGGTGCGCACCGTCCTCGTTGCCGACCACGGCCACGGCCGCGACCTTGCCGGAGGTGAGCATCCGCCCTTCCTCGTCGGTCTCGGACAGCTCGGCGTCGAGCCGCTCGAGAGCGCGCTTGGTGACGCTCGACGGCTGACCCATCCAGATGGGAGTGGCGACCACGAGGATGTCGGCCGCGAGGACCTGCTGGCGGACGAGCGGCCACTGGTCACCATCGCCCATGTCGACCTCGACCCCCGGGCGGATGTCGTGGTCGGCGAGCCGGACGACCGACCCGACCACCCCGTGCTCGGCGAGGGCGTCGAGGACCTGACGCCCGAGGACCTCGCTGCTCGAGGGCTCGGACGAGGACTTGAGGGACCCGACCAGGACGACTGCGCTCAGTGCTGTGCTCATGTCTCCATGCTCCGCGTGGCCGGGCGGACGTGCGCGCGGTACTCCTGTGGACGAGCCGGTGGCATACCCTGCTCTGCGAGGACTACCGAAGGGGTGCTGGTGCCAGGGCTCGTGCTGTTCGAAGGGCTTCCCGGGTCCGGGAAGAGCACCAGTGCGAGCGAGCTCGCAGGCTGGATGGCGCAGGGTGGCGCGCTGGTCGACCACTGGCCGGAGTCGAGGCCAGACCACCCGGTGGACCTCGACCAGGTGGCGGTGCTGACGGACCGTGACCGCGAACGCCTCGGGGCGGCCGGACCGGGGTGGGACCGGATCCTCTCAGCGGTCGTCGAACCGTCCGACGGCGCGTGGCTCGTCCGCAGTCCCCAGGACCGTGGTCTCCCGAGCGCTCTGGCGGCAGCTCTCCAGGCTCTCGAGGTCTACGACGGCGACATCGACCCCGAGGTGCACGGGAGGGTGCTGCGCGAGAGCTGGCGGCAGTTCGGCGCGGCTGCGCCTCCGGCGGCGACCCAGGTGTGGGAGTGCGTCTTCATCCAGAATCCCGTCTGCGCCTTCGTCGCACGGTTCGACCGCCCGTACGACGAGCTCGCGGACCACGTGCGGTCTCTCGCCGAGACTGTCCTCGATCAGGATCCGGCGCTCGTCTACCTCGATCCTGGTGATCCTGAAGAGGCCTTGCGACGTGCGGCAGCGGAACGCCCTGCCGCATGGCTGGACTTCGTGGTGGCCTATCACACCGAGCAGGGCTACGGTCTCGCCCGCGGACTCCGAGGCTTCGACGGATACGTCGAGTTCATGCGCCACCGACGTGAGCTCGAGCTCACGCTGATCGCTGATCTGCCCATCCCGGTGCACGTCGTGGAGACCTCGACCACGAGCCGCGAGGAGAGCGCAGCGAGCATCCGGGAGTTCGCCCGACGTCATCTCCGTGACACCTCTGTACCGACCGAGGGTGAGGGCGGCGTCCGTCCCGCGGCAGGCTGAGAGGTCCTGGAGGGGGCGGACGACGACCTGAGGGGCATCGTCCGACCCGCCGCAGCTCAGCCGCGTCGCGCGTACGCCGCCTTCGGGAGCGTGTACGCGAGGTCGACGGCTGTCTCCGTCGCCTCGTCGAGGTCCAGCCTGTGCTCCACGACCAGTCGCGCGAGGTACCCGGCGTCGATGCGGCGGGACAGGTCGTGGCGGGCGGGGATGGAGCAGAACGCCCGGGTGTCGTCGACGAAGCCTGTCGTGTTGTAGAAGCCGGCGGTCTCCGTCGAGGTCTCTCGGAAGCGACGCATGCCGTCGGGGGAGTCGAGGAACCACCACGGTGCCCCGAGGCGCATCGCCGGGTACACACCGGCGAGCGGTGCGAGCTCGCGGGAGTAGACCGTCTCGTCGATGGTGAAGACCACCAGACGGAAGCCCGGGTGGTGCCCGAAGGCCTCGAGGAGGGGGCGCAGCGACCGCGTGTACTCCGCCTGGACGGGGATGTCGTAGCCCTTGTCCGCGCCGAAGGTCGCCAGCACAGACCTGTCGTGGTCGCGCAGCACGCCGGGGTGCAGCTGCATGACCAGGCCGTCCTCGGCGGACATCGCCGCCATCTGGAAGAGCATGTGACCGCTGAAGGCTTGCGCCTCGGCGGGGCTCGGGGCGACCCCGCTGAGCGCCAGGTCGAAGATCCTGTGCGCCTCGGCGTCGGAGAGCGGCGTGGTGTCGGCGAGCAGGTGGCCGTGGTCCGTCGCCCGCGCCCCCGCCGCGACGAAGGCGGCGCGGCGCTCGCGGAGCGCCTCGAGGTAGGTCGGGTACGACGTGACGTCGAGGCCGGCGGCCTCCGAGAGCAGATCGACGTCGCCGCGCCACCCAGGGCGGTCGAGGTGCAGCAGCGGGTCGGGGCGGAAGGTCGGCACCACGCGCTCGCCCCACCCGGCCGCGGCGAGGTTCGCGTGGTGGGTCAGCGGGCTCCATGCGGGGTCGGTCGAGGCGAGGATCTCGATGTCGAATCTGTCGAAGAGCGCGCGCGGCCTGAAGGCGTCGCTGCGCAGCGCGGCGTCGAGGTGGTCGTAGATCCTGTCGGCGGACTCCGCCGACGGACGCTCGGCGACGCCGAAGACCTCGACGAGCTCGTGCTCCATCCAGTACCGGGTGGGGGTGCCGCGGAACAGGTGCCAGCTCTCGCAGAAGCGACGCCACACGGCACGCGGGTCCTGCTCCGGGACCACCGAGCTTGCCGGGTCGACGGGGGCGACACCGAGCCTGTCGACGCTCGCACCCTGGGAGACGAGCATCCGCACGAGGTAGTGGTCGGGGACGACCAGCAGCTCGGCGGGGTTGCCGAAGGGCAGGTCCTCGTCGATCGTCTGCGCCTCGACGTGGCCGTGCATCGACACGATCGGCAGGGCACGGGTCTGCTGGTAGATCTCGCGGGCGGCGGCTCGGGTCGACGGGTCCGCCGGGAGCGCGCGGTCGCCGTGGAGCTGCCACGGCCGGGCTCCGTCGGGCAGGGCGTAGGCGGTCGTGCTGGGCGTCGCGGTGCTCACGGTCGTCTCCTCGTTGAAACACTGTGTGATCGTTTGCAGGCCATCGTGCCTCGATGTCGGGCGAGGGTGCAAGGCTTGTGGAAGCAGTGCTGGTCTTGAGCAGTCTGGCAACGAGAGCTCAGTGGAGTCCTCCCTGACCATGCCGGTTGACAGAAGACTGGAAACGTTTGCAGACTGGAGTCGGTCCTGTGCGACGGGCCGACAAGAGTCAGTCAGCGCCGGGCGACACCCCGTGATGCCGGGCTACGAGGAGCGACGAGGAGGTCGGCCGATGGCGACGGTGCGTGACGTGGCAGCCCTCGCAGGAGTCTCGATCTCCACGGTCTCCCGGGCGCTCTCCGTGCCGGGCATGGTCTCGGACGCGACGCGCGAGCGGGTCGAGCAGGCCGCGAAGAAGCTCGACTACCGCCCCAACCCGGCCGCCCGAGGTCTCCGGGTCGGCCGGACCACCACCCTCGGGCTGCTCGTCCCCGACCTCGAGAACCCCTTCTTCGCCTCGATCACCAAGGCTGTGCAGAGCCGCGCCCGCACGCACGGCTATGCCGTGCTCGTCGCGGACTCCGACGAAGACGCCGGCCAAGAGCTCGAGCTGGTCTCGATGCTCACCGCGCAGGTCGACGGGCTCGTCCTCGCCTCGCCGCGGTCGTCGGACCTCTCGTTGCTGACCGCTGTCGACGGCCGCCCGGCCGTGCTGCTCAACCGCGAGGTCGAGGGGCTCGCCTCGCTCGTGATCGACAACGCGGGTGGCGTGCGTCAGTCGCTCAGCCACCTCAAGGCCCTCGGGCACCGCAGTGTCGCCGCCGTGAGCGGCCCGGCCGGCTCGTGGTCAGGCGCCGAGCGTCGACGCGGGATCGAGGCCGCGGGCCGTGAGACCGGCGTCGAGGTGGTGGATGTCGGGCACTTCCGTCCGACCTTCTCCGGCGGTGTCGCCGCCGCCGACCTCGTCGTGGCGAGCGGGGCCACCGCCGTGCTGACCTACAACGACCTCCAGGCGCTCGGTCTCGTCGACCGCCTGCGTCACCGCGGGCTCCAGGTCCCGCGCGACCTGTCCGTCGTCGGCTTCGACGACGTCTCGGTCGCGACCCTCGTCTCCCCGGCCCTGACCACGGTGAGCATCCCGCTCGCGGCGCTCGGCCGCGGTGCGGTCGACCGCCTCGTCGAGCAGCTCGACCGCGACACGGGAGAGAGTCGCGAGGACGACCTCGCGGGCCTGGCAGACGAGGACGAGCCGCCAGCCCGCCCGAGCCTGCCTGTCGAGCTCGTCGTCCGGGGCACGACCGCCGAACCTCGTCCTGACGGACCGCGTGCCTGACGAACCTCGCACCTGACGGGCCAGCCCGCCGCACCGCAGCACCTCAGCCCCCGACCGTGGCCCTCGAGGCACCGTCCGACCGAAGGATCTTCTCGATGACGAGCACCGACCCGACCGACCGCACCCCCACCACGACTCGCGCGTCCCGCAGGCTCAGCCTCGCCACCTGCCCCGAGGTGTCGCAGCGGCCGGGGGTCACCGGGCCGGCTGTCGACCCGACGGCCGTGACCGTGGGGATCGTGCACCTCGGCATCGGGGCCTTCCACAGGGCGCACCAGGCCGTCTTCACCGAAGACGCCGCAGCGGCCACGGGCCAGACGGGCTGGGGGATCCTCGGCGTGACGCAGCGGTCTGCCACCGTCGTCGAGCAGCTCGTGCCCCAGGACGGTCTCTACGGGGTGCGGACCGTCGGCACGGACTCCTCCTCGCTGCGCGTGATCGGCTCGGTCCGCAGTGTCGCCTTCCCGCGCGAGGAGACGCAGCGCGTGCTCGACGCGATCGCCGCGCCGACCACCCACGTCGTGACCCTCACGGTGACCGAGAAGGGCTACACAGCGGGCCCGGACGGCCGGCTCGACCTCTCTGACGGCGACGTCCGCGGTGACATCGACGCGCTCGTCGGGGAGATCCGCGGCGCTGCCGCCCTCGCCCGCCAGACCGGCACGGAGGTGCAGGGGGCGGCGACTGCACACGTCGTCGTCGAAGACGCCGTGCCTGCGCGCAGCGCGATCGGGCTGCTGGTCCGCGGTCTCGCGGCCCGCTCCCGCGCCGGTGGTGAGCCTCTCACTGTCCTCACCTGCGACAACCTGCTCGACAACGGGCACGTCCTCGAAGGCCTGGTCGGCCAGGCCCTCGACGCGGCCGCCGGGGTCCCCGGCGCGGACCCCGAGCAGGTCGAGCGGCTGCGGGCGTGGGTGCACGCCTCGGTGACCTTCCCGTGCACCATGGTCGACCGCATCGTGCCGGCCACGACCGAGGACGACCGTGCGGCGGCCGAGGCGGCGACCGGGGTGCGCGACGAGGGTCTGGTCGTCGCCGAGCCCTTCATGCAGTGGGTGATCGAAGACAGGTTCGCCGGCCCCAGGCCGGCCTGGGAGCTCGCCGGAGCCACGCTCACCGCCGACGTCGCCCCCTTCGAGCGCGCCAAGCTGCGGATGCTCAACGGCACGCACTCGCTGCTCGCCTACCTCGGGTCGATCGCCGGGCACAGGTTGATCGCCGACGCCGTGGCCGACCCGGCGCTGCTGTCCGCCGCGCGGTCGCTGCTGCTCGACGACGTGATCCCGACCCTCGTCGCCCCGGAAGGGCTCGACCTCGCGGCCTACGCCGAGTCGCTCCTCGAGCGCTTCGCCAACCCCGCGCTCGGCCACACGACGACCCAGGTGGCGATGGACGGCTCGAAGAAGCTGCCCATCCGGTTCCTCGCCACGGCGGCAGACAGGCTCGCGGCAGGCGCCGTGCCCGACGCGGTCGCGCACGGGGTCGCGGGCTGGGTCGTGTTCGTCGCAGCCGGTCGCACCGTGACGGGCGAACCGCTGCGCCTCGACGACCCGATCGCCGACGGGCTGCGCTCCGCAGCCGCCGAGGTCGCCGCGCCCGACGAGGTCGCCCCGGCCCACGCCGAGGCCCTCGTGCGGCGGCTGCTCGCGGTCGAGCAGGTGTTCCCGGCCGAGATCCGTGATCACGCGGGGTTCCGGGACGCCGTGGTCACGCACACCGGGCGGCTGCTCGCCGGGTACGCGCAGCACTGACCTCCCGGGTCAGGCCTGCGCGGTCTCGCGGGTCTGCACGATGACGACTGTCATCTCGGTGTCGGCCCACGAGGTGTGCTGCTCGCCCTTGGACCACCTGACGGTGGTGCCAGGGCCGACGGGGTGCTCGACGTCGTCGTCGGAGGCGACCCGGCCTCTGCCGGCGAGCACGGCGAAGACCTGGTCCGTGCCGGCCGCGTGCCGGGGGAGGGTGCTTCCCGCGGCGAGGGTCGCGACGTCGATGCGGGTGTGCCCGGTGGTCGTGCCGTCCTGCAGCTGGGTCATGCCGATCCCGGGAGCGTCCTCGAAGAAGGTCGGGGTCTGCGTGGTGATGTCCATGCGAGACCTTAGCGCGTGGGCCAGGATCCGGACGACGAGGCTGACCGTTGACATCCTTCACCCGCTCTGAGAAGGTCGTGCTCGACGACGGCAAGCGCTTCCCGCAGGTCGACGTCTGACTCCGGGGTGTTCATCGACGAGCGCCCCCGCCGTCTTGAATCGATTCAATCTACGTTGCAGAGAACACCCCGCTCCACCTCCTGCTCGGCAGCAGCGCCGTGCACGCCCGGGACGAAGACACTCGGGTGCAGACGGTGGCGCGGTCCCTGTCGCCCGCGCACAGACGCACGGGCGCCGGAGCTCATCGACCGAGATCCCACGAGCAGGAGACCTCCATGCACAGCACCATCCCCGGGGCACCGACCCCGCGGAGCGGCGGGCCGCAGACGCCCCGTCGCCACCGGAGCAGAGCCCTGAGGGCGGTGGTCGCCGGAGCGGCCGCCGCGTCGACAGCGCTGACAGCGGTCGTCGTCGCCCTCCCCGCCACGGCGGACGACACGATCCCCGGCGCCCCCGACACGTCGAGCACCCAGGTCCTCGACGTCGACGTGACCTCGACGCCGGCCCCGCCTGCCTCGAGCGCGGACGTCGCCCCTGACCCCGTGCCAGCAGGAACCGAGGAGACCGCAGCCACGGCTGCGGACGACCCGGCCGACCCCGTCGTGCCCGGTCTCGCAGCCCCCGCGTGGGTGCGCACGGCGCACGTGACCGAGTCGGCCGTGACGCTGCGCTGGGACCAGGTCGCGGGTGCGACGGGCTACGTGCTGACCCGCTCGGGAACCGTGGACGGCACGTACACCGAGGTCGGGCGCACGGGTGAGCGCACCTTCAGTCTCGTCGACCCGGGCGCCGACACCGCGACTGTCGGGTACTACCGCGTCGCCGCGACGACTGCGGCCGGCCGTTCCGAGTACTCCGCGGTGACGGCGACCCCGGTGGCGACCCCGGCCACGCTCCCCGAGGGAGGTGTGCTGCGCCTCGACCTCGGATCCGGCGCTGTCGAGGAGGGCTGGACCGGAATCGACGCGTCGACCGCCTACACCGCAGAGTCCCGTCTCGGGTTCGTCGACACGGCCCAGGTGACGGGCACCGACAGGGGCGGCGACGGCGCGCTCCGCGGCGACTTCGTCACCGTCGGCGACACCGAGCTCGTCGTCGACCTCCCGGCGGGCGACTACACAGTGACCCTCGTGGCCGGTGACCCCACCGGCCCGACGGACATCTCGATCACGGCCGAGACCATCGCCAAGGTGCAGCCGACCACGAAGCCGGCCGGCGAGACCCTCGAGATGTCCTTCGACCTCGCTCTCGTCGACGGCCAGCTCAACCTCGAGCTCGGCGGGACCGCGGCGAACCTCGCGGCCCTGACCATCACCCGCCTCCCGGACCGCGTGGCTGCCGGGACCCCGACGGCCTTCCTCACCGGCGACTCGACGGTCCAGACGTACACCTCTGACTACGCCCCGCAGGCGGGCTGGGGGCAGATGCTCCCGCGGTTCCTCGCTGACGACGTGACCGTCGCGAACCACGCGATCGGTGGACGCAGCACCAAGAACTTCATCAGCCAGGGACGCCTCGACGAGGTGCTGCGGCAGATCGAGCCGGGCGACTACCTGTTCGTGCAGTTCGGCCACAACGACAACTCCTACGGTGTGGACGACCGCTATGCAGCCCCGGCCGACTACGCGGACTACCTACGGACCTTCGTCGACGGTGCTGTCCAGCGCGGTGCCACCCCGGTCGTCGTCACGCCTGTCTCGCGGCGCGCCGTCGATGCGCAGGGCGCGTTCACGGTCTCCTTCCCCGAGTACGTGCAGGCCGCGACAGACCTGGCCGCGGCCGAGGGTGTGCCGCTCGTCGACCTCTCCAGGCTGAGCCGGGAGTACCTCGACTCGATCGGGGCCGAGGCCGCGAAGTCCGTCTTCCTGCACGTGCCGGCCGGGGTCTACCCGGGCCGCCCGTCCGGGACGACCGACGACACGCACTTCCAGGAGTACGGCGCGATCCAGATGGCGCGCCTCGTCGCCGGGGCCGTCGCGGAGCTCGACATCCCGCTCGCCGGGTCTGTCCTCGAGGTCGAGCCACCCGCCGCGGTCCCCGCAGCGCCTGTCGGGCTCGTCGCGGGCGACGTCTCCAACGCCGGCGCGCTGCTGCGCTGGACGCCCGTCGACGGAGCCGACATCTACACGGTGTTCCGCAAGGACGCCGCCGCGGGCGACGAGGCCTACGCGCTCGTCGGCTCGTCGACGCTCCCGCAGTCGGCGGTCTCGGGCCTCACCGAGGGCGCGTCCTACGACTTCCGCGTGGTCGCGGTCAACGGCCGGGGCGGCTCCGAGCCGTCGGCTCCGGTGCGGGTCACCACCTCCCTCGCGCGCTACAAGTTCGACGTGCAGCTCGCCGGGAACCCGCTCATGCCCGGCTACACCGAGCTGAACCAGAACAGCCTCTACACCCCCGAGAAGGGCGTCGGGTTCCTCGACGTGACAGGGCTCGGGGGCCGCGACCGCGGGACCGGCTACACACCGCCGCCGGACGACCTGCAGCGGGACTTCCTGCTGCCCGGCCCGCAGCACGTCTTCGCGCTCGACGTGCCGAACGGCACGTACGCCGTCAAGACCTACAACGGCGACTGGATCGGCAGCAGCCGCTCGAACGTCGTCATCGAGGGCAAAGACTTCGGGGCGTCGAACGCCGGGGCGGCGTCGGTCTCGCAGAAGACCAGCTCGCCGGTCCTCGTCACCGACGGCCAGCTGAACATCCAGCTCACCGGGGCCTCCTCCCGTCTCAACGGCATCGAGGTGACACCGCTGCTGCTCGCGCCGCAGACTCTCACCCTCGACGACCTGTCGATCGACGGCACGGCGGTCTCCACCTCGCTCTCCTGGCAGCCCGTCGACGTCGCGGTCGCGTACCGCGTCTACCGTCAGGGTGCCAACGAGCAGACGCCGGTGCGCGTGGCGGACCAGCCCGGCACGACGCTGGTCGACACCGGCGCGGCCGTCGGGCAGGTCTACACGTACACGGTCACGGCTGTCGACGCCGCCGGCATGGAGTCTGTCGCGTCGAACGCGCTCGAGGTCGTCACGGTCGACGAGGGTGTCGCCGCACCGGTCACCCCGACGGGCCTGACCCTCGGCACCGTCGGCAAGAACGACGTGACCTTCACCTGGGACGCCCAGGACGACGCGATCGCCTACTCGGTGTACCGCGCGTCCACGGCCGACGGTGACGCAGTCCTCGTCGGCAGCTCGGCGACCGCGACCTTCACCGACACCACGGTCCTCACCACGGTGCCGTACTACTACGAGGTCGCCGCCGTGAACGCGGGCGGCGAGTCCGCACGCTCCGAGCGTCTCGCATCGACGGCCGGCACCGTCCTCACCCGGCAGGCCGAGCACCTCGACCGCTCGCCCGTCGCCGTGAAGGTCGACGAGGGTGTGTACCTCGGCTGGCGGATGCTCGGGCTCGACCCCGCGGAGATCGGCTTCACGGTCCAGCGTGACGGGACCACGATCACCCCGCGCCCGATCACCACGAGCACCAACTACGTCGACCCTGACGGCACCGAAGACTCCGTCTACACGGTGACGCCGGTCTACGCAGGCCTGCGGTCGGAGCCCACCGCCGAGTTCGGGGTGTGGGCCGACGGCTCGTACGACATCCCGCTCGACAAGCCGGCCGACGCCTACACCAAGGACGGTCAGCCCTACTCGTACTACGCGGGCGACACCACTGTCGGCGACCTCGACGGCGACGGGGAGTACGAGCTCGTCGTCATGTGGTCGCCGAGCAACGGCAAGGACAACTCGCAGGCTGGCTACACGGGGACCGTCTACGTCGACGCGTACAGGCTCGACGGGACGCGTCTGTGGCGCATCTCGATGGGCCCGAACATCCGGGCCGGGGCGCACTACACGCAGATGGTGGTCTTCGACCTCGACTCGGACGGCCGGGCCGAGATCATGCTCAAGACCGCCGACGGCACCGTCGACGGTGCCGGCACGGTCATCGGCGACCCGGACGCCGACTACCGCAACTCCGGCGGCTACGTCCTCACGGGACCGGAGTTCCTCACGGTCTTCGACGGTGAGACCGGAGCCGCTGTCGACACCGTCGCCTACGACCCGCCGCGCGGCGACGTCGGCGCGTGGGGCGACACCTACGGCAACAGGGTCGACAGGTTCCTCGCCGGGGTCGCTTACCTCGACGGCGAGCACCCGAGCGCGATCTTCAGCCGCGGGTACTACACCCGCACCGTCGTCGCGACGTACGACTTCGACGGCACGTCGCTCACGCAGCGCTGGGTCTTCGACTCCGACGTCGCCGGTGACCAGTACCGCGGGCAGGGCAACCACAACCTGTCGGTCGCCGACGTCGACGGCGACCAGAAGGACGAGATCGTCTTCGGCTCGATGACCCTCGACGACGACGGCACGGTGCTCTACTCGACCGGGCTCGGGCACGGCGACGCGATGCACGTCTCCGACCTGATCCCGTCACGGCCCGGTCTCGAGGTGTTCGCGGTGCACGAGGAGGCCCCGAGCTCGAAGGGCATCGGTGCGACCATGCGCGACGCCGCCACGGGCGAGGTCCTCTGGTCCATGCCCGCCACCCGGGACGTCGGGCGCGGTGCCTCCGCGGACATCGACCCGACGCACGACGGCGCTGAGTCCTGGGCCGTGACCACCGACGGGGCCTGGGACAGCCGTGCCGGGCAGATGCGCGCCGCCGACGGCACGCTGATCTCCGAGACCATCCCGGCGGCGAACTTCCTCACCTGGTGGGACGGCGACCTCCTCCGGGAGATCACCGACCACGACTTCTCGACGGACACCCGCGTCGGCGTGCCCTCGGTGTCCAAGTGGGACTGGGAGGACCAGCAGACCGTGCGCCTCGAGACCTTCGAGGGGACCCGGACGAACAACGACACCAAGGGCAACCCCGCCCTCCAGGCGGACCTCTTCGGCGACTGGCGCGAAGAGCTCGTGTACCGCACGGACGACTCATCGGCGCTGCGCGTCTTCACGACGACCGACGTCACCGAGCACAGGCTGCCGACCCTCATGCACGACCCCGTCTACAGGCTCGGGGTCGCGTGGCAGAACGTGTCGTACAACCAGCCCCCGCACACGAGCTATCTCCTCGGGGAGGGGATGGAGACACCTGCGGCACCGTCGATCGTCTACACGGGGCACGACGGGTCGGGCGTCGTCACCTCGCCGTCAGGACCGCCCGTGCCGGCGGACGAGTCTGCGCTGCTGCCCGGCCTCGAGGGTCTCGTCACGGTGCCGGGCGGAGAGCACTCGCCGGGCGACACCGTCCCGGTGACGCTCGTGGACGACTCGCGGACCGGTGAGTGGATGTCCGTATGGCTGCGCTCCGACCCTGTGCTGCTGGGTGACTGGCAGCAGGTGTCCGACGCGTCCACGCTCACCGCGGTGATCCCGCTCGACGCCGCGCCGGGGGAGCACAGGATCGTGGTCCAGGACGGCAGCGACGAGGTGGTCGGCTGGACCTCCCTGCTCGTCGCCGCCGAGACCGACCCGGACCCGGGGACCGGTCCCGGGACCGACCCGGACCCGGGGACAGCTCCTGACCCGGGGACCGACCCCGGAGCCGGACCCGAGACAGGTGGTGCCGCCCCGGGCACCGGACCCGGTGCAGGCTCGGGGACGGGCGGTGCCGCAGGCTCCGGCTCGACGGTCGGGACCGGCTCGGGCACGAGCCCCGGTGCGCTCAGCGCGACGGGCGCCGAGATCGGCGTCGCCGTCGGTGCGGGAGTGCTCCTGCTGCTCGCCGGCGCCGTGCTGCTCGTCGTCCGCCGCCGGCGTGGCCAGACCGGCACGACAGGTCTGGTCTGACCTCGGACGTGGTGCTGCGCAGTCCCTCGCCGCCCGGGTGCCTCACGCACCCGGGCGGCGAGGGCGTGCGCCCAGGCCCCCGACCTGCCAAGGTGAGCAGATGACGGTCAACCTCAGCCCGTTGGGACTCGGGACGTCCCAGCTCGGGAACCTCTACAGGGTGACGACGGACGCCGAGGCGGCCGGCGCTGTCGGCACGGCGTGGGACGGCGGCGTGCGCTACTTCGACACCGCCCCCGCCTACGGTCGCGGCCTGTCCGAACGACGCCTCGGCGAGCTCCTCGCCGAGCGGCCCCGGGACGAGTACGTGCTCTCGACCAAGGTGGGTCGCCGGCTCGTCCCCTCGCCCGAGACCGCCGACGAGCGCGACCCCATGTTCGACGTCCCAGCAGACCTCAGGCTCGAGGACGACCTCAGCCGCGACGGGATCCGCCGGTCCCTGCACGAGAGCCTCGACCGCCTGGGGCTCGACCGCGTGGACGTGCTCTACCTCCACGACCCGGACGACCACGAAGAGCAGGCGCTGACGACCGCCATCCCCGCGATGATCGAGCTGCGCGAGGAGGGTCTGGTCCGCGCCGTCGGGGCGGGGATGAACCAGACGGCGATGCTCACCCGCTTCGTCGAGGAGACCGACATCGACCTCGTGCTGTGCGCGGGGCGCTACACGCTCCTCGAGCAGGGCGCGCTCGCGGACCTGCTGCCGGCCGCGCTCGCCCACGACGTGGGTGTCGTGATCGGTGGGGTGTTCAACTCTGGGCTGCTGGCCCGTCCGCGCCCGCCCGAGGGTGCTCTCTACAACTACTCCGAGGCCCCGGCGCCGCTGCTCGAGCGCGCCCGCAAGATCGCCGACGCCTGCGAGCGCCACGGCGTGACGCTGCCCGCCGCGGCCCTCGCCTTCGTCCGGGCGCACCCCGCTGTCGTCTCGACGGTGGTCGGGGCGCGAGGCGCAGACCAGGTCTCGGCCTTCCTCGAGGCAGCCCGGACCCCCGTGCCTGTCGAGCTGTGGGCGGAGCTGCGCGAGGCGTGGTTGCTCGACCCGATGGCCCCGGTGCCGCACGCGAGCCTGCCGGACATCAGCATCTGAGAGGTCGCTACCCTGGTCAGGGCCGCACCGTCGCGGCCCTGACCAGTCCCGTGATCACAGGAGATCCGCAGTGACCGAGCACCCCACCGCCCCCTCGTCCAGCCCTGCCGCACCCGCTGGCGAGCCTGCCCGTCCTCTCGTGCTCGTCTACGACCGGCCGGCGACGCGCTGGACCGAGGCGCTGCCCGTCGGCAACGGGCGGCTGGGGGCGATGTGCTTCGGCGGGACCACGAGCGACAGGGTGCAGGTCAACGACGACACCTGCTGGTCGGGGTCGCCTGCGACCATCGCGGGGCTGAGCCTGATCGCTGCGGGGGAGGGACCGCGGATCCTCGACGACGCGCGCGCCGCACTGGCAGCGGACGACGTCCGGGCTGCGGAGCGTGCCGTCCAGAGGTTCCAGCACGGGCACTCGCAGGCGTACCAGCCTCTGGTCGACCTGATCGTGCAGGAGGTGGGGCCTGGGGAGGAGGTGCGACCTGCTGAGGATTCGCACCCTGCAGTCGAACCACACCTCGCTGGCGAGGCGCACCACGCCGACGAGGTGCACCGCGCCCCCGAGGCGCGCCCCGCCGAGGAGGCCGCGACGCCCCCGGGGTACGCGCGGTCCCTCGACCTGCGGGCTGCGGTGGCCAGCCACACCTGGTCGAGCGCAGGTGCGACGCTCCTCCAGGAGACGTGGTCGAGCGCGCCGCACCAGGTGCTCGTCGTCGACAGGCGGGCCACCGCCGGCTCGCTGCCGGCCCTGCGTGTCTCGCTCGTCTCCCCGCACCCGACCCTCGACGTCCAGGGCACGCCGACCGGACTCGCAGCCACCGTCCGCATGCCGTCGGACGTCGTCCCCGACCACGAGCCTGCCGACGAGCACGTGCACTACGACCCGACCCCGGGCGCAGCGGTGACCGCAGCGGTCCACGTCGCGGTCCACACCGACGGGATCGTCGGTGACGGCGGACCTACGGCGACGGCCGACGCCGTCGAGGTCGTCGGTGCCACCTATCTCACCCTCGTGCTCGGCACCGAGACAGACTTCGTCGACGCGGCCACCGCGCCGCACGGCGGCCTCGACGCGCTCCGGGCTGCTGTCGCCCGACGGACCTCGGCGGTCGTCGACCAGATCGTCGCCGACGGGCTCCCCGCGTTGCGCGCCGCCCACGTCGCCGACCACGCAGCCCTCTTCGGCCGGGTGGAGCTCGACCTCGGGCCTGACCCCGAGGGCACCGCGACGACCCCGGAGCGGCTCGCCCGGCACGCTGGTGGCGCTCCCGACCCGGCGCTCGCGGCCCTCCAGGCGCAGTACGGCCGCTATCTGATGATCGCCGGCTCGCGGCCAGGCTCGCGCCCGCTGACCCTCCAGGGGATCTGGAACGAGTCCGTGGTCCCGCCGTGGAGCAGCAATTACACGACCAACATCAACACCGAGATGAACTACTGGCCCACCGGCCCTGGTGCCCTCGACGAGTGCTACGAACCGCTCACCACCTGGCTGGGCGACCTCGCGCGGGCCGGGCGCGCCACGGCGCGCGACCTCTACGGTCTCCCAGGGTGGGCCGCGCACCACAACTCGGACGTGTGGGGATTCTCGCTCCCCGCGGGCGACGGCGACTCTGACCCGTCGTGGACGGCGTGGCCGCTCGGCGGCGTGTGGCTCGCGACGCACCTGTGGGACCGCTACGACTGGTCGCGCGACCTCGGTGTCTTGGCCGACGCCTGGCCGCTGCTCCGCGGGGCTGCCGACTTCGCCCTGGCGTGGCTCGTGGAGCAGCCCGACGGGACCCTCGGCACCTCACCGGCGACCTCGCCGGAGAACCGCTTCGTGGCGCCCGACGGGCAGCCCGCCGCTGTGAGCGTCTCGACCACCTCCGACCTGGCGATGATCCGCGAGCTCCTGGAGCGCTGCCTCGACGCGGCCGAGGTGCTCGTCGGTGCGGGCACCGTGGTCCCTGAGGGCTCGCCGGATCCCGACGACGCCGACTGGCAGGCAGCGGCCCGCGCAGCCCTCGACCGTCTCCCTGGGGAACGCGTGCTCCCTGACGGGCGCCTGGCTGAGTGGTCCACGGACCTCGTCGACGTCGAGCCCGAGCACAGGCACCAGTCGCACCTCGTCGGCGTCTACCCCGGCAGCCGCATCGATCCGCGGTCCGAGCCTGAGCTGGCCGCCGCAGCCCTGGCGACCCTCGACGCCCGCGGCCCGGACTCGACGGGCTGGTCGCTCGCGTGGCGGCTCGCCCTGCGGGCGCGGCTCGGCGACATCGTCGGGGCGAGGGCTGCCCTCGACGCCTTCTTGCGGCCGACCGCTGACGGCGCGCAGCCCGGCGACCTCGTCGCACCGCTCGACGACACCCGACCGGGTGCCGGCTCCGGTGTGTACCCGAACCTCTTCTGCGCGCACCCGCCGTTCCAGGTGGACGGGAACCTGGGGTTCACTGCCGGGGTCGTGGAGATGATCGTGCAGTCGCACCGGACGACGCAGGACGTCACCATCGTCGACCTGATCCCGACGCTCCCGGCCGGGTGGCAGGACGGCTCGGCCCGTGGGCTCGGTGCCCGGGGAGCCGTGACCGTCGACGTCACGTGGCGCGACGGAGAGGTGACCGGGCTGGCGCTGCGCGGGCCGGTGGGCCGGTCGGTCGAGGTCAGCCTTCCAGTGGGTGGGGTGCGGAGGACCACGACTGTCGTCCTCGACAACGGCACGTGGGACGGGCCATGGGACGGGGCGGGCGAGCTCGCCTGAGCGCGATCACGACGTCACTGTCGCGGCCCTGGTGCTGCGGTCTGTGCAGGACCGCTCTCGCTGTTCGCGCGGTCGTGCGACAGCGCAGAGACATCGTCAGCTCAGCTCAGACCGCCGGCGAAGGGATCCACGCGTCTCCACGCCTGGCCGAGTCCCACTGCTCGCCGAAGCTCGACCAGCCTGTCTGCGGCGGTGTAGGCGCGACCCCTCTTCTCCCCTGTCGCGGCGAGCAGCCCAGCCTGAGAGAGTCTCGTGAGGTCACGTGTCGCTGTCTGGAGGCTGATCTCCGTGCCTACCTCCGCGAGCGAGGTGATGTAGCGCCCACGAGTGACGGTCGCCCCGAACAGAGCGTCATAGAGAGGCTCCATCGCGCGATCGTCGACGCCGGCACCTTCGAGGAGCTCACCGAGTGCTGCGTACGCTGCGCTCGCGGCAGTGATCCGTGCGGCGCGCTCTCTCGCCTGGTTGTAGTGGGCCGTGAGGATGAAGCGGACCCAGGGTCGTACCTGCTCGGGCGTGGCTGACCTCGGGTCCCATCGGCCGTGTCCCACGGTGGCGAGCACGTCGTAGTAGGCCTGTGTGTTGCGCCCGAGGTACTCCTCGATGGAGAGGAACACCGGGGAGATGGCACCGTCTGCGGCAAGGACCAGCGACTGCAGGACACGGGCCATGCGTCCGTTGCCGTCCCTGAACGGGTGGACGAGCACGAAGTTCAGGTGCGCCATCGCGGCGTCGATGATGCTGTCGCCGCTCTTGTCGATGGTGCGGGTCAGCTCATTCATCAGTGCGGGAACGTCGTCCGCCTCGGCGCCTTCATGGACGATGTCACCGGTGGACTCTTGCTGGACGAATACCGGGCCCTTGCGGTAGCGACCGGGCCGCTTGGTGAGGTCGTAGGACGTCACCATGTAGTGCAGGCTACGGATGAGAGTCGGATCGACGACGACAGGTTCCTGAGCGAGCTCGAGGACGTAGGTCATCGCCAGCTGGTACCCGGCGAGTGCCCGCTCGGTCTCCTCGTCGACGGCCGCGGGCTTCTCCCCCTGAGCGATCGCAGCCACGTCGTCGACGCTCGCGTTGATCCCCTCGATGCTGTTCGACCCCTGCACGTTGCGCGCCAGCGTCATCCGGCGAAGGGGGGCGGTCCACCGTCGGGTCTGACCTACCTGGTGCTTGAGGGTCTCGCTCAGGTCCTGGATCGCTTCGCGCACCTCCAGCTCGCTGCCGGTGAGCTCAGGGGCCCGGTACATGTCCACGTGGTCCTCCGCATGACGATTAATTAGCATCATACCATCGCCCTTGAAGGTCGTGCGGGCCAGTCAACAGCAGATCTGGCCTGGTGGTCGCGGTGGCTCGGCGTCTGTCGAGCCTCCAAGAGCTTGCTCCTCGCTAGTCGAGCTCGGCGGCGTCGCGCCCCCGGTGCCCCCGCAGCGCGAGCGCCACGACACCCGTCCCCACCAGAGCGCATACCCCCGTGAGCACCAGCCCACCCCGCACCCCGAGGTGCTCGGTGAAGGCCCCCTGGACCAGACCACCAGCAGCATGCCCGCCGAGCAGCAGCGGCATGTAGAAGGCCATGACACGACCCCGGACCTTCGGTGCGGCGCTCAGCTGGACATAGGTCGCGGCGCTCGTGAGGAAGAACATCGTCGCGGCGCCGATGACCGCGAGCATCACGAGGAACACGCCGTGGTTCGGCGACAGTGCGCCGAGGCCCTCGGCGACCGCGAAGATCCCGGCCCCGAGCACGACGGTGCGGACCCGGAGCACGCGCAGGCGCGCGGCCGCCACGGCGCCGACGAGCCCACCCACGGCGCTCACCGAGTTGTACAGGCCGAAGCCACCCGAGCCCGTCTGCCACTCGAAGTCTGCGAAGGCCGCGAGGACCACCGGGCCGTTCATGCCGAAGGCGCCCATGAGGCCTGCGAGCAGCACCACCCACAGCAGGCGCGGGCGGTCGAGGATGTACCGGGCTCCTTCGCGGAGCTGCCCCTTGGCGCGCGCCACGACGGGCACCCGCATCATCTCGCGCGTCCGCATGAGCGCGAAGAGCGCGACGACCACCAGGCACAGCACAGCGTTCGCCGCGAAGGCCCAGCCCTGACCCACCTGGTGGATGAGCACACCAGCCACGGCTGGCCCGACCATGCCGCTCAGCTGGTTGAGGGCGTTGTTGGTGCTGATCGCCGAGCGCAGCATGCTGTCGCCGACGAGCTCGTTGACGAGCACCTGCCGGGCCGGCTGGTCGATCACGGCCACGCAGCCGAGCAAGAACGCGAAGCCGTAGAGCAGCGGCACGGTGACCAGCCCGGCGATGGTGAGGCTCGCGAGGACGGCGGCCAGGACGGCCGCGGTCCCCTGGGCGCCCATCACCAGGCGTCGCTTGTCGTGCCTGTCGGCGATGACGCCGCCCATCGGACCGAAGGCCAGCAGCGGCAGGAACTGCAGCGCGACCACGATGCCGACGGCGGCGGGGCTCTGGGTCAGCTGGAGCACGAGCCAGTCCTGCGAGAGGCGCAGCATCCACACGCCGGTGCCGCCGCTGAGCTGCGCGACGAGGAACAGCCTGTAGTTGTGGTTGCGCAGCAGGCTCGCCGCTGGTTTGGTCGCCGGGGCCGGGGCCGGGGCCGGGGCCGGGGCCGGAGCCGGAGCCGAGGCCGGTTGTGGTGCGGGCGCGGGTGCTTGTCCGGAGAGGTTCTCGGGAGTGCTCGGTCGAGGGTCGAGCGGATCTGTCACAGAGACGCCTTTGTCTGAATGGATTCAACCCCATCAAGGCTACCGGGCTTCAAAAGTCCTGCCCGGCGGCCGTCCAGCGTGCAGTCCGGATCGCGAGGATCGGCCGGTTTCGCTGGCGCCGCGCCGGAAAGGGCTTGCCCGAGTGACCCGGGCCACTGTATTGTAACGATTCACTTCACGGTTGGACGCAGTGGGCAGCCCGGGCAACGATGACAGGGCGCTCTTCAACCCCATGAGCAAGGAGGCTCAGATGTCGATCAAGCGATCAGCCCTCAAGGGCATCGCCGTCGCCGCGGTGGCGTCGTTCGCACTCACCGCGTGCGGTGGGGGAGGGAGCGAAGCCGCTCCGAGCGAGACCCTCAACACCGAGGAAGACGTCACGATCGTCTTCAACTGGTGGGGCAACGACGACCGCGCGGACAAGTACGAAGAGGCGATCGACCTCTTCGAGAAGGAATACCCGAACATCACCGTCCAGACCGGCTTCCAGGCCTGGGACGACTACTGGTCCTCGCGCAACACCGAGGCCGCGGGCTCCTCGCTCCCCGACGTCATGCAGATGGACCTCTCCTACCTGCGCCAGTACGGGTCGACCAACCAGCTGCTCAACCTCGACGGCCAGATCGGCACGGCGCTCGACGTCGACGGCCTCGACAGCAGCCTCCTCGACGCGGGCAAGCTCGACGGCTCGCAGTACGGCATCGCGACGTCCTCCAACACCCTCGCCATGTTCTACAACCCTGACCTCCTCGAGCAGGTCGGCGTCGAGCCCCTCGACCCGGACTACACGTGGGACGACCTCAACACCTTCATCACCGACGTCTCCGCAGCCGGCGCCAGCATGGACCCGGTGATCTACGGCTCGGTCGACTACACCGGCACCTTCTGGTTCTTCCTCCAGTGGCTCGTGCAGCAGGGCATCGAGCCCTTCACCGAGGACGGCCAGCTCAACTTCACGCGTGAAGACATGGCCGAGTGGCTCAACACCGCCGAGCCGATCCGCACCCCGGTCGACGCTACGTACCCGATCGCGCGCGGCACGCAGCTGCTCCCGCTCGGTGGCTTCACGGTCAACGAGACGGCCTCCGAGATGAGCTGGGACAACTTCCTCGCCGGCTACTCCGCAGACTCCGGCAGCGACAACCTCCAGATGCTCCCGATCCCGTCGAACGCCGACGGCGAGAAGAAGATGTTCCTCAAGCCGTCCATGCTGCTCTCGGCATCGGCCAACTCCGAGCACCCGGCCGCAGCCGCGACCCTGATCGACTTCCTCATCAACGACCCCGAGGTCGGCCGGATCTTCGGCACCTCCAAGGGTGTCCCGGCCGTCCAGGCCCAGCGTGACGCGATGGTGCTCGAAGAGGGCTCGGTCGACGCCCGCGTCGTCGCCTACGAAGAGTCTGTCGCGGAGTTCGCGACCGAGGCTGCACCGCTCCCCGTCCAGGGCTTCGGCACCATCGAGGCCGAGTTCAAGCGCCTCGGCGAAGAGTTCGCGTACCGCAACATCACGGTCGACCAGTTCGTCGACCAGTGGTTCAGCGAGGCGGAGATGTCCGTCGGTCAGGGATGACCGACGCACAGCCCCTCGTGTAGTCGCGGGGGTCGCGCCGAGACCGGCCGGCCCCCGCACCTGACGAACAGCACCCCCTCACCGAACGGATTCCACCGTGTCCCTCACTGCCGAGGCGACCGGGAACCGGACTGCTCCACCGACCAAGGGCTCGCAGGCGCGACGCTCTCGGAGAGCAGCCGAGACCCGCGCCGGTTACGCCTTCCTCACCCCCTGGTTGCTGGGCTTCGTCTTGCTGACCGCAGGTCCGATGCTCGCGTCGCTCTACCTGGCCTTCACGAACTACAACCTGTTCAGCGCGCCTGAGTGGATCGGGTTCGACAACTTCACGCGGATGTTCTCCGACCCCCAGTACCTCCAGTCGGTCAAGGTGACGAGCATCTACGTGCTCGTCGGGACACCCATCAAGCTCGCCGCGGCCCTGGCCGTCGCGATGCTCCTCAACACCAAGCGCCGCGGGCAGGGCGCCTACAGGTCGATCTTCTACGCGCCCTCGCTCATCGGTGCGAGCGTGTCGATCGCCATCGTGTGGAAGGCCATGTTCATCGACGACGGCGTCGTCGACCAGATCGGCCAGGTCTTCGGGCGCGAGCCCGGCGGCTGGGTCGGCAACCCGAGCATGACCATGCCGATGATGGTCCTGCTGACCGTCTGGCAGTTCGGTGCCCCGATGGTGATCTTCCTCGCGGGTCTCAAGCAGGTCCCCAACGAGCTCTACGAGGCCGCCGAGATGGACGGCGCCGGCTCGGTCCGCAAGTTCCTGCGCATCACGCTGCCGATGCTCTCGCCCGTGCTGTTCTTCAACCTGCTGCTCGAGACGATCCACTCGTTCCAGATCTTCGGCTCGGCCTTCATCATCTCGGGCGGGACCGGCGGTCCGGCCGGCTCGACGCTCTTCTACACGCTGTACCTCTACCGCCGCGGGTTCGTCGACTTCCAGATGGGCTACGCAGCGGCGATGGCCTGGGTCCTCGTACTGGTCGTCGGCATCATCACCTTCATCTTCTTCAAGACGTCGAAGTCGTGGGTCCACTACTCAGGGGAGACAAAATGACCTCCGTCCTGCAGAAGCACGTCGCGACGCCCGACGACCGTCCCGACGACCTCGACCGCAGCGCCGAGCTGCGCCGCGAGGCCCGCAAGAGGTCGCTCGTCAAGGCGGCGGTCTTCCACGTGCTCGTCCTCGCCGTGGCCGCGGTGATCCTCTATCCGGCCCTGTGGATGCTCATGTCCTCGCTCAAGCCGTCGAACGAGATCGTCGGCAACATCAGTCTCATCCCGGAGAACGCGTCCTTCGCGAACTTCACCAAGGCCCTCGGCGGGATCGGCGGGGTGTCCTTCTGGACCTTCTTCGGCAACTCGCTGTTCCTCGCGGTGATGTCCGTGATCGGCGTCATCCTGTCCGCGACGATCACCGCTTACGCCTTCGCGCGGATCGAGTTCCCGGGCCGCAAGGTGTGGTTCTCGCTCATGATCGCGACGCTCCTGCTGCCGTTCCACGTGGTGATCATCCCGCAGTACATCATGTTCAACGAGCTCGGCCTGGTGAACACCTTCGTCCCGCTGCTCATCGGCAAGTTCCTCGCTGCCGAGGCGTTCTTCGTGTTCCTCATGGTCCAGTTCATGCGCAACCTGCCGCGCGAGCTCGACGAGGCCGCACGCATCGACGGGGCCGGTCATGTGCGGATCTTCCGCTCGATCATGCTGCCCCTCATGAAGCCCCCGGTGATGACGGCGTCGATCTTCGCCTTCATCTGGAGCTGGAACGACTTCTTCGGTCCGCTGCTCTACCTCAAGAAGCCCGACCTCTTCTCGCTCCCTGTCGCGCTGCGCATCTACGTCGACCAGACCACGACCTCGGACTACGGCGCACAGATGGCCATGGCCGTCCTCGCGCTCGTGCCGGTGCTGCTGTTCTTCATCATCTTCCAGAGGTTCATCGTCGAGGGTGTCTCGACCCAGGGCCTGAAGGGCTGAGGCGATGTCCAGCACAGCAGTCCGCGGCACCACCCGCCCCGCCGACAGGTCCGCAGGTCGGCGGGGCGGCCCGGCAGGTCCCTCCGGCCCCTCGCGCACCGAGCGCAGCGCGGCCCGCCGCCGCCGGTGGGGCTGGGGTCAGAAGGGCGCCGTCCCCGGGTCCTTCGGCAAGTTCGCGCTCTTCGCCGAGGTCATGCTCACGGGTGTGTACGTCGCGGTCCTGAGCATCCCGGTGGTCACGGCGCTGCCGGCGCTGACCGCCGGGGTGCGGCACCTGCGGCGCTTCCTCGCGGGGGAGAGCGACTCCGTCTCGGCGATCTGGACCGACGTCCGCGCCGCGTGCTCCGGGGTGTGGTTGGTCGCGGCGGGTTCGCTCGTCGCGCTGTTCCTCGTGGTCCTCAACCTCTGGGCCGTGTCGACAGGAGCCCTGCCGGGCGGGGCCGTGGTGGGCGTGGTGACAGCGGCCTTCGGGGTGGCGCTCGTCGTCGGCCTGCTGCGCGCCGCCGGCGAGTGGCAGCCCGGGGCCCGGTGGACGACGCTCCTCGTCTCGGGTGTCCGTGGCATCGCGGCCGACGCGGCCGGGTCTGCCTTCTTGCTCTCGGGTGTGCTCATGGCCGGGGTGCTCGTCTGGATGCTCAAGCCGCTCGGGCTCGTGGTCGGCGGGCTCGTCGCCTTCGCCGTCGTGAGCGTCGCGCAGCGCGCGGAGCGGCAGCGGCCGTAGCGCCGAGCTGCGTCTCGACCGACCTGCAGTGACGCCGCAGGACGGAGGCCGTCTCGTCCTCGAGGAGGAGGAGGCGGCCTCCGGCATCTCCGTCGCCGGCAGGTGCCGGGCCCCACCCCTCTCTCCGTAGCGTCGACGTCAGGCAGGCCGGACCTCGCCAGGGGCAGCCGGTCGACGACGACGGGAGAGACATGATCCAGGTAGAGGCGCTGACCAAGCGCTACGGGACGACGACAGCTGTCGACGGGCTGAGCTTCTCAGCCCTCCCCGGCACCGTGACAGGGTTCCTCGGGCCCAACGGGGCCGGGAAGTCCACGACCATGCGGCTGATCGTCGGGCTCGAGCGCCCGACCTCGGGGACCGCGACGGTCGACGGCCACAGGTACGCCGACCTCCCCGCACCGCTGCACTCGGTCGGCGTCATGCTCGACGCCCGCTCGGTGCACCCCGGCCGTACCGCGTACCGCCACCTGCTGGCCCACGCCCGCACCCACGGCATCAGCACCGCCCGGGTCCGGGAGGTCATCGAGATGACCGGGCTCGAGTCGGTCGCCCGCCGGCGTGCCGGGACCTTCTCCCTCGGCATGGGTCAGCGCCTCGGGATCGCCACCGCGCTGCTCGGCGACCCGCAGACCCTCATCCTCGACGAGCCTGTCAACGGGCTCGACCCCGACGGAGTGCTGTGGGTCCGTCGTCTGGTCCGTGACCTCGCGGCCGAGGGCCGGACCGTGCTGCTCTCGTCCCACCTCATGCACGAGCTCGCGCTCTGCGCCGACAGGGTGGTCATCATCGGCAAGGGTCGCCTGCTGGCCGACGCCCCGGTCCAGGAGATCGTCGAGAGGTCGGCGGGAGGGTCCCTCGAAGAGGCGTACCTCGAGCTCACGGCCGGGTCGGTCGAGTACCGCGGCTGCGCCGCAGACGGTACGACCGCGTCGGGAGGCTCACGATGAGCGCCGCCTCAGCCTCAGCGGCCTCGGCCCAGAGCGCCACCCGTGACCCCGCCGCGACGACCCGTCGTGGGCCGACGCTCCCGCGGCTCGTCGCCTCCGAGTGGACCAAGCTCGTCAGCCTGCGCTCGACCCTGTGGACCGCGGCCGTGACGGTCGCTGTCGCCTTCACCGTCACCTACCTGTCCGCGAACGCCTCCTCGGGCGACCCCGGCTTCGACCCCGCACGCTCGCTGCCCGACGGTGTCGCGCTGTCCCAGCTCGGGACGCTCGTGCTCGGGGTCCTCGCCGGGACCGCAGACTTCCGGACCGGTGCCTTCAGGTCGACCTTCACAGCGGCCCCGCGCCGCGGCCGGGTGCTCGCCGCGCGGACCATCGCCACGGCAGGTGTCGGTGCTGTGGTCGCCCTGCTCGCCGTCGCCGCGACTGTGCTCGGCGTCGTGCCCGCCGCCCGCTCCCGGGACATGTCCGTCGACCTCGCCGGCGGGTCTGCCCCTCAGGTGCTGCTCGGCTCCTGGCTGATGCTCCTCGGCATGGCGCTGCTCGGCCTCGGCATCGGGTCCCTGCTGCGGCGGACGGTCCCCGCGATGGTCGCCGCCCTCGCCCTCGTGTTCGTCCTGCCCGTCGGCATCAGCCTCGGTGCCGAGATGGCCATGTCCCCGACCGAGATGATGGCGGAGAGCCCCGCCGGGCCCGCGAGCCTCGACCCTGTGAGCACCGTGACGGCCTTCCTGCCCGGAGATGCCGCCTTCCGCATGACCACCACGGCCGACGACGGCGGCGTCGACGGCGCACCCGACCTCGGACCCTGGGGTGGCGGCCTCGTCTTCGCCGCCTGGATCGTGCTGCCGCTCGCCGGAGCCGCCCTGCGCCTGCGCACGCGGGACGTCACGTGACGACGCAGACGGCCGACCGCCGGGCCGTGACCCTGTCCCGGGTGCTCGCCTCGGAGTGGACCAAGACCGCCGGGCTCGCCTCGACCCTGTGGGTGCCGATCACGACGGTCCTCGTCGCCGTCGCTGTCCCGCTCGGCCTGACCATGTTCGTCCGGCCCGGTGACGGCACCACGGCCGCCGGTCTGGTGGTCTCCGGGGTGATCCTCGCCCAGCTCGGCACCCTCGTCCTCGGGGTCCTCGTCGGCACCTCCGACCACGCCACCTCGACCGCCGCCACCACCTACACCGCGGTCCCGCGGCGACTGCCGGTGCTCGTCGCGCAGGTGGTCCTCACCACGGCTCTCGCGCTGGTCACGGCAGTCGTCGCGCTCGGCGCGGCCGTCCTCGTGACCGGCCCGGGCCGGGAGGCGGCGGGGCTCGGCCTCGACCTGGCCGCCCACGACGGCACGGCCAGGGCCTTCGTGGGCTACGTCCTCTACCTCACGGCTGTCGCGCTGCTCGGCCTCGGGCTCGGTGCGGTCCTGCGCCGGCCGGCAGGTGCCCTCGTCACGGGGGTTGCTGTGCTCGTGGTCCTCGACCAGGTGCTCGCGGCCAACCCCGGACGGGTCACCGACACCGTGCGCGTCCTGCTGCCGGGAGTCGGGACCCGCCTCGTCGAGACCGACGCCCGGCTGGCGCTCACCGAGTCCGCGAGCCTCGGCCCGCACCTCGGGACCTGGGGTCCGGGGCTGGTGCTGGCCGCCTGGGTGGTCGGGCTGCTCTTCGCCGCGGCCGTCAGGCTCCGGCGTGGTGACGTCACGTGACCGATCACCTGCACGACGACGTCGCTGGCCCGGAGACGCCCGCGGGCCGTCCCGCTCAGCCCGCGCCACCTCACGCACCACCGCCCCGACCGCTGAGCCCCCGGGACCACCTGGGTGGTGAGAGAGTAGACGCCATGCCTGCCACGAGCCCCGCAGCACCGCTCCCCGGTGCTGGCTATGCGGCAGCACCGACCGCGACGACCCGGCACCGCCGAGGCTCGGCACCGCGCCGCCGGGACGGGCACCACCGGTGGCTCGTCCAGACCGTGCTCGGAGCCCTCGTCGTGCTCCTCGGGGTGGTCACCTCCGCCCTCGCCCACTCGACGGTCCAGGGCATCGTCGACCTCGGGATGTTCCCCGAGGGCACCGAGAGGCTGCAGACCGTCCCCCAGATCTGGGTCGGCGGCGCCCTCCTCGGGGCTGCCGTGCTCGTCGCGCTGCGCACCCGGCCGGTCCTGGCCGTCGGGATCCTCGTCGGGCTCTCCCTCGTGTCCCTCGCGGCCGAGGGGGTCCTCGGGGTTCTCGGGCTGTGCGTCGCGATGGCCCTGTACGCGGTCGCGAGCACCCGACCTGCCCTCGTCACGTGGTCGGCATGCCTCGCAGCGGTCGTGGTGCTCACGGCGGCGATCTGGCGGTGGCAGGTCATCGGCGTGGGGGAGATGTTCGTCTGGGGCACCTATCAGCGCCCCGCAGGCACCGAGCCCTTCCACCAGCTGATCGAGCCGGAGTTCTCCTCCGGGCGGCGTGCCGCGACCGTCGCCCTCCTCGTGGTGCTCCTGCTCCTCGGGGTCGCGGCTGGCGCCACGTCCCGCGCACGTCGGCTCAAGGCGCAGGCCGAGATCGACGGCCTCGAGGCGAGGGCACGCGACAGCGAGGCGAGCGCAGCCCTGGGCCGTGCCTCTGAGCGAGCCCGGATCGCCCGCGAGATGCACGACATCGTCGCGCACAGCGTCTCGGTGATGATCGTGCTCTCGGACGGCGCGGGCGCGGCCCTCGACCGCGCCCCGGACAGGTCCCGCGAGGCGCTCCAGGAGCTGTCCCGGACTGGCCGGACGGCGCTCGCAGACATGCAGCGGGTGCTCGGCGCGCTCGACCCCGTCGACGGAGGCAGCGCCCCGCCCGAGCCGACGGAGCCGACCGAGACCGAGCTCCGGTCGATCGTCGACAGGTACCGGGCGGCCGGTCTGCCGCTCAGCGTCCGAGGTCTCGACGAGCCCCTCCCGGACGACACCGCGCTGCGGCTCGCGCTCGTCCGGATCGTCTCCGAGGCGCTGACCAACGTCCTGCGGCACGCCCCAGGCACCCCGTCGGTCGAGCTCGTGGTGACCCGGGGGGTCGACGCCGTCGAGGTCGAGGTCCTGGACGCTGGCAGCGACCGGCCGAGCGCCGGGGGAGGGTCCGGTCGCGGGGTCCCGGGGATGCGCGAGCGTGCCGCGCTCCTCGGCGGACGCGTCGACACCGGGCCACGCCCCGAGGGCGGCTGGCGGGTGCACGTCGTCCTGCCGTGGACCGGGGAGCGGGCACGATGACCACGGTCCTGCTCGTCGACGACCAGTCGCTCATCCGCATGGGGCTGCGGCTGGTCATCGACTCCGAGCCCGATCTCGAGGTCGTCGGGGAGGCATCGGACGGGGCTGTCGCCCTCGACCAGGTCATCGCGCTCGCTCCCGACGTCGTGCTCATGGACATCCGGATGCCCGGGGTCGACGGGATCGCCGCGACCCGCCGCGTCGTCGCGGAGCACCCCGGCACGAGGGTGCTCGTCCTGACGACCTTCGACGTCGACGAGTACGCCTTCGCGGCGCTGCGGGCGGGTGCGAGCGGGTTCCTGCTCAAGAGCGCCCGGCCCGAAGAGCTCGCCGACGCGATCCGCACCATCGCCTCGGGCGAGTCCGTCGTCGCGCCGCGCGTGGTCCGACGCATGCTCGACCTCTTCGCCCCGCACCTGCCGAGCGGCGCCGACGCGGCGGGTTCCAGCGACGTGGACCCCCGGCTGGCCGTCCTCACGCCGCGCGAGCTCGACGTGCTGCGGGCCGTCGCCGAGGGGCTGTCGAACGCGGAGATCGCCGAGCAGCTGGTGCTGTCCACCACGACGGTCAAGACGCACGTGGGCAACATGCTGGCCAAGCTCGGGCTGCGGGACAGGGTCCAGGCGGTCATCGTCGCCTACGAGTGCGGGCTGGTCGGACGGGGCTGAGCGACCTCAGGCCCCGGCGACCTGCTGCTCGGCCGGCCGACGGCTGGCCCGGCGGGTCACCAGGAAGAGCACAGCGCCTACGGCGAGCAAGATGCCGGCACGCAACCACGTGCCCGCGGTCTGCTGGGTGAGCAGCACGATGCAGCTGATGACGCCGAGCACCGGCACGACGGTCGTGACCCTGAAGTGGTCCTGCTCGACGGTGTCCTTGCGCAGCACGAGGACGGCGACGTTGGTGCTGATGAACACGATGAGCAGCAGCAGCACGACGGTCTCGGCGAGCACCTGGAGCTCTCCGGTGAAGACCAGCGCGATCGCGACGAGAGTCGTGACGACGATCGCGACCCACGGGGTCTTGCGGCCGGGCAGGACCTTCGCGAGGACCGGCGGGAGCAGACCCTGCGAGGCCATGCCGTAGGTGAGGCGGCTGGCCATGATCATCGTCAGCAGCGCACCGTTGGCGACAGCGATGAGTGCGACGACGGCGAAGACCCGCTCCGGCACGATGTCGGCGGCGTTCACGACCTCGAGGAGCGGTCCTGTCGACCCGGCGAGGGTCTCCGGGTCGACGACGGCCACGGCGGCGACCCCCACGAGGACGTAGACCACGCCCGCGGTGACGAGCGAGGCGAAGAGTGCACGCGGGTAGGTGCGGCGGACGTCGACGACCTCTTCGGCGAGGTTCGCCGACGTCTCGAAGCCGACGAAGGAGTAGAAGGCGAGCAGCGCCGCCCCGAGGACGGCGAGGGCGGGAGTCGTCCCCTCGGTGAACTGGACGGTGCGGCTGAGGTCGCCGCCGCCGCGGCCGAGCACGATCGCACCGAGCACGACGATGAGCAGGAGGCCGGAGAGCTCGACGGCCGTCATGGCGACGTTGGCGCGCAGCGACTCCTTGATCCCGCGCATGTTGAGCAGCGCGACGAGGATCAAGAACCCGACCGCGGCGACGTTCGTCGGCATCGACACGAAGGTCGTGAAGTAGTCACCGGCGAAGGCGATCGCCAGACCTGCTGCGCTCGTCACCCCGGCGGCGAGCATGCTGTAGCCGACGAGGAAGGAGATCGCCGGGGTCTTGAAGGCGCGCTCGGCGAAGACTGCCGCCCCGCCCGCCTGGGGGTACTTGGTGACGAGCTCCGCGTAGGACCCTGCGGTGAGCAGGGCGAGGCCGAGGGCGACGAGCAGCGGGAGCCACACGGCTCCGCCGACCTCGCCGGCCATGACACCCACGAGGGCGTAGACGCCGGCGCCGAGGACGTCTCCGAGGATGAAGACGTAGAGGAGCCGCCCGCTCACGGTGCGGGAGAGCGCTGTCGGCTCGTTCTTCTGGTCCGTCTCCTGGACGTGGTCGGTCATGGTTCTCGGCTCTCTGCTGGAGGGGACGGGGGGAACGGTGAAGGGGGGCTTGTGGGGGACCGGGGTTATGCGTGCTCGGTCCCGGCCGGCCTGTGGGCCGTGTCGACACCCGGGAGCATGTCCGCCGGGAGTTGCTCGACCGGGACGAGCACGAGGTCTTGGACCTTCCAGTCGAGGGCGACGACGTCCTCGCGGACACGGCGGAGCTCGCCGAGCCCGGGCACGTCGCCGCGCGGCACGACGAAGGCCTCGACGTGGAAGACGTGACCCAGGTCGCGGACCCGGACGCCAGCCTCGGCGACCCACGGCACTGCCGCGAGGTGCTCTTCGACCTGACCGACGAGCGGGTGCGGTGCGTCGCCCTCGACCGTCGACGCGCGGGAGTCCATGAGCGCCGACGTCGCCACGCGCAGGTTCGTGACGCCGTCCCGCAGGATGCTCGCCGAGATGAACAGGGCTGCCGCAGAGTCGGCCCACCACAGGCCTGCACCGATGCCGAGGATCCCGACGATGCTGCCCAGCGCCGTCATCCAGTCGGCCTTGTTCATGTCCGCGTCGGCGTAGAGCACGCGGTCGTGGAGGGTGCGGGCGAGCGGCATCTTGGCGCGGCCGAGGAGGACCGGCGGGATGCCCGTGAGCACCATCGCGGCGATCATCGGCCAACCGGCCCACACCGGGTGACCGGCGATCTCCATGAGCCCCACGGGCGGGTGCTCGGCGGCGAGCAGCCCGCTGCCGGAGTCGAAGACCATGAACGCGCCCATGGCGAACAACGAGGTCCCCGCCACCAGGTGGCCGACACCGACAGACCTGTGGAACCCGTATGGGTGCTCTGGTGTCGGACGGCGGCGTGCGTAGCGGACGGCGACGAGGAAGCAGATCGGCGGGATGAAGGAGAGCAGGTCTTCGACCCACGCGGCCTTCATCGCCTGGGAGCTGCCCATCACCAGGTACACGAGGGTGACACCCACGACGAGGAAGGCGATCGTCCCCCACGCGAGCCTGGTCGCGCGCCGCAGCGCCTCGGCCTGCTCCTCAGGGAGCTCGGTGTGCCCGAACGCGGCGCTCACGGCTGCACGTCCTGACGGTCGAGGAGGTACGACTCGAGCGCGACGAGGAAGGCGTTCTCGCCCATCGGGGTGGCCATCACGTGAGCCTCGGGGGCGCCGTCGGGCCCGGGGACCGTCGTGTAGGGGTAGGTGAGCGCCGCCTGGGCAGACCATGGCGAGGCCTCGGTGAAGCCGCCGACGACGAGGTCGAGCTCCGACCTCTCGAGCCTGCCGACGAGGTCCTCCTCACCGCCCGCCGTCCACTCGACCTCGGCGTCGACCGACTCGGCGAAGCCCTCGACGAGCTCGGGCTCGAGCCCTGTCGGTCCCCCCGCGCCCGTCTCGGTCCAGGGCGGGTTCGACGAGACGCCGACCCGCAGCACGCCGCCGGTCACCGTCTCGAGGGTGCCGTCGGGGTCGGCGGGGAAGCCCCCGCTGCACCCCGTGAGGACCGCGACCATCGCGCAGGCCGCGGGAGCCGCGCGGAACCGGCTGGGCCGGGGACGCTCGGTGTCGGGCATCGTCGCTCCTCGCGCGGGCCGTCTCAGGTCCGCTGTCGTCGGTCGGGGCAGGGGTGCCCCGTCTCGTGCTCGCCGACGTCTTGACGGGCTGTGGTCCACGACCGCTGCGGGTCACCCCGATCGGTCGCGACCACTCTAGGTCGGTCCGGACGAGGGCGCTCCCCGAGAGGACTCGTCGCCTCCGCGGTGGTGAGCGTCACGCAGAGGAGCGCGAGGTGATGTCTGCTCGGCCGGCGCGGGGTCAGTAGTGGTACCGCGCCTGGAGGATGACGAGGCCGTCGTCGAGCACGAGGTAGACGAGACGGTGCTCGTCGGTGATGCGGCGCGACCAGCTGCCGCTCGCGCCGTACCTGAGCTGTTCAGGCTTGCCGATCCCTTGATGAGGGTCGCGGAGGCACGCATCGACGAGCGCGTTGATGCGCTTGAGGATCTTCCGGTCAGCCGTCTGCCAGTGGACGTAGTCTTCCCAGCCGGACTCGTCCCAGACGAGCTGCACCGACCGTGACCTCAGTCCCGGTCGAGGTCGTGGGGTGCAGCACGACCGTCGAGCGCGCGCTCGTGCGCGTCGAGAAGACGACGAGCGTTCGCCGGGGACCGGAACAGGTAGGCGGTCTCTTTCCACGCGGCGTACTCGTCTGCGGGCATGAGGACGGCGTTGCCGTGGCGAGAGACGATCTCCACGGCGACCTGGTCTTCGTTGACCTGCTCGATGAGCGGGAACAGCGTCCTGCGTGCTTCGCTCGCGGAGATCGACATGGGTTCACCTCTTCTAGTGGTACTCATTCATGGTACAACCCGGGATCCTCTCGGTGCGCGGGCTCCGAGGTTCAGGAGAGCGGCCGTCTGCTGAGGCTAGGACGGTGCCCTCGCGGACGTCCAGATCCCATGTGTGGCCTGTGGACAGGTTCCCAGGCAGGTGCCTACCCGCGCAGCACCGTGAGGAACTCGGCGACCGAGGACTCGAGGTGGACCGCGGCGTCGGTGAGGGCCTGGTCGGTGTCGGAACCCGTCGAGATGCGCTCGGTGAGCAGCGTGACGCCGTCGCGCATGACGTCGACGCTCTCGTCGATCTTGCCCAAGGCCCCCGACACCTCGGTGATGACCTGCTGCGAGGCTCCGAGCTGCTCCTCGACGCGGGTGCTCGCGCTCGCGGTCTCGTCGGCGAGCCGGCCGACCTCGTCGGCGACGACGGCGAAGCCCTTGCCGGCCGCACCGACCCGGGCCGCCTCGATCGCGGCGTTGAGGGCGAGCAGCCGGGTCTGGCGAGCGACGTCGGTGATGAGCCCGATGACCTGGCGGATGGTCTCGGAGGACTCCCCGAGCCGCGCCACGGCGTCCCTCGCCTCGCCCGCTCGCTGCACGACGGTCGCCGTCACGCCCTGGAGCGCGTCGACCGTCCCGGCCATGCTGCGCGCCGACTCGCCGACGGCCTGGGACACGTGCAGGACGTCCCGCTCGAAGTCCTCGACCAGGGCGCCGCGCGCGGTGTCGCCAGCGGTCAGACGAGCCGCGTCCTCGGCCATCGTCAGGCGTGCCTCGTTGATGGTGACGGCCTGCGAGCGGAACGCACCGGAGAGACCGACGAGCATGAGCTCACGCTCGAAGCGGCCCGTGCCGGCCGCGGCGAGCGCGGCCCCGGCCTCGCGGATGAAGGCGTCGGTGACGTCGAAGAACCTGTTGACGTCGTCGCGGACCTCCGCGAAGCCGTAGGCCTCGGCCTCGGGGACCGCGGCGACCCGGCGCTCCATGTCGCCCCGGGCACCCGCGCGGGCCGCCTCGGAGATGGCGTCGAGGGCTGCGCGGCAGGCGGCGACCTCGGCCTCGAGCTCGGCCGCCCGGCGGCGCGCACCACCCCAGATCATCGGGCACCGCCCGCGACGCTCCACAGCCACTCGCTGTACGTCTGACCCTGCTCGGTCAACCGGTCTTGCAACCAGGTGAGCGACGCCTCGTCGGCCCCGCGGCCCGGGTGCTGGGCCTCGACCTGGAGCATCTGCCCGTAGAGGCGCTCGACCTCGGCCCGGGCCCGTGCGCTCACGGCGCGGCGGGTCGAGTGGTAGCCGACGACGCGGCCCTGGGCGTCGCGGGAGGGGGTGACGTGGGCGAAGACCCAGTAGTGGGCGCCGTCGAGCGCGAGGTTCTGCACGTAGGCGAAGAGCTCGTCGCCCGAGCGCAGGCTGTCCCAGAGGAGACGGAAGATCCCGCGCGGCATGCTCGGGTGCCGGATGAGGTTGTGCGGGCGACCGATCGCGTCCTGCTCCTCGATCGCGGAGATCGTGAGGAACACGTCGTTGGTGTAGGTGAGACGGCCCTTGAGGTCGGTCTTGCTGACGATCAGCTGGTCGTCGGCCAGGACACGCTCGACCCCGGTCGGGCGGACGGCGAGGGTGGTGCTGGACATCTGGTCCCCCTGGACTCCGTTGGCGGCCCGGCGCCGGGCTTGTCCCCCCATCGGCGGGGAGGTGGGGAGTATGACCAGAACGGTCAGGTTGGTGGAGGGTGTGCGGTTTCCCGCACGTCAGACGGCCCCCGGACCGCCGGTTCTCACCGGGGCCGAGGGCCGTCTGCTACCTGTCGGTGCGAGCTGGCTCAGGCGCGCTTCGCGGTCCCGTGCCAGGCGGACCAGCTCTCGGGGGCGAGCGTGAAGGTCACGGTCCCGCCCTCGACGGCCGGGGCCTCGCGGTCGACCGTGCCGACCTTCTCGGCCTCTTCCTTACCCTCGCGCATGCCGACGTGGTCGGCGAGCAGCTCGAGGCCGCCGTCGACGCTGACATCGAGGCCCGCTGTGCGGACGGTGACGGTCGCCGGCTCCGCGGAGCGGTTGACGAGGAAGAAGGACAGCGCGCCCGCGGCACCGTGCTCGCCGGACTCGTCCCACGTGGCGGCGGCGGTGACGAGGGGGACCTCGCCGTGCTCCTTGGTCGTCGTGGTGGGGGAGGAGACGCGCAGGTCGAGGACCGACCCCTGGGCGAGGCGTGCGGTGTTCGCGAAGGGGTGGAAGGTCGTCTGGCGCCAGGCCTCGCCGCCGGGCTCGGTCATGATCGGCGCGATGACGTTGACGAGCTGCGCGAGGGCTGCGACCGGCACGCGGTCGGCGTGGTTGAGCAGCGTGATGAGCAGGTCGCCGACGACCACGGCGTCGAGGGCCGAGTAGACGTCTTCGATGATGCGCGGGGCGTCGCGCTGGATCGGCAGGTTCTTCTCGCCCGGGAAGCGGGTGTCGAGATACCAGACGTTCCACTCGTCGAAGGAGATGGTGATCTTCTTGTCCGAGCGGCGCTCGGCGCCCACGGCGTCGGCCGAGGCGACGACCCGGTCGATGAACCTGTCCATGCCCGTCGCGGAGCCGAGGAAGCTCGCTCGGTCGCCGTTCCGCTCTTCGTAGTACGCGTGCATCGAGATGTGGTCGACGATGTCGTAGGTGTACGAGAGCACGGTGCGCTCCCACTCGCCGAAGGTGGGCATGCCCATCGACGACGAGCCGCAGACCACGAGCTTGATGCTCGTGTCGACGAGCTGCATGGCCTTTCCGGCCTCGGCGGCGAGCTTGCCGTACTCGTGGGCGTCCTTGTGGCCGATCTGCCACGGTCCGTCCATCTCGTTGCCGAGGCACCACAGGTTGACGTTGTACGGCTCCGCGCGGCCGTTCGCGATGCGCAGGTCGGCCCAGCGGCTGCCGGCCTCGCCGTTGCAGTACTCGACGAGGGCTGCGGCCTCGGCGACGCCGCGGGTCCCGAGGTTGACGGCCATCATCGGCTCGATGCCCTCGCGCTCGGCCCACTGGAGGAACTCGTCGGTGCCGACGGTGTTGGGCTCGATGGTGCGCCACGCGAGGTCGATGAAGGGCTTGCGGTCCTCGACCGGGCCGACGGCGTCTTCCCACACGTAGTTGGACACGAAGTTGCCGCCGGGGTAGCGGACCATGCTGACCCCGAGCTCCTTGGTGAGGTCCGCGACGTCGCGGCGGAAGCCGTGCTCGTCGGCGGTCGCGTGCGTCGGCTCGTAGATGCCCGTGTACACGGCGCGGCCGAGGTGCTCGACGAAGGAGCCGAAGAGGCGGCGGTCGATCTCGCCGACGAGGAAGTCGGGGTGCAGCGACACTGTCGCGGCGACGGGCTGGGTGGTGGCGCTGGCGCCGGACGCTGTGGTCGCTGCGTCGTTTTCCATCGTTGTACTACCTCCGTTGGCAATGTCCCCGATGGGGGAGGGGTGTGGGTCGACCGTACCCGATCCGGGGGCGGATCGGAACGATCCGATCGGACGACGCCCGCCTGACGACGGTCTCTCTCCCCCTCGAGGTCGTGCGCGCGACCGCGAGGTCGCACGGACACGCCACTTCTGGCCTGGGCGAGGTCGGATTCGGCGTGTCAGTACGACCTCGCCGCCTGGGGTGCGACTTCGGCACCTGGGGTGCGACGTCGGCACCTGGGTGCGGCTCAGGGGCGTCCCGTGACACCAGTCGACCTCCGAGACGGAGAGCGCTTCCCGGAGCACTGCTCGACGCGATAGGCTTGGAACGATTCAACCGGTGTCGACGACGACACCTCCCCGCAGTTCACCGTCGAGATGCGCCTGGAGCCTGAGTCCGTGACCTCCCAGAACCCGTCCACCCGCCGCCGATACGCCGTCGCAGGGCTGGGGCACCGCAGCCACATGTACGTCGACGCGATCCTCGGGGACCACGCCGACGTCGCCGAGCTCGCGGCCTTCTGCGAGCCCAACCGAGGACGCGCCGCCGTGTACACCGACCTCGCCGCCGAGAGGGGCCGCCCAGGCGTCCCCACCTACGCTCCGGCCGACCTCGAGCAGATGATCACCGCCGAGCACGTCGACACCCTGATCGTCACGACCCCCGACGCGACCCACGCCGACCTCGTCGCCCGCGCGCTGCGCGCCGGGGCGGACGTCGTCGTCGAGAAGCCGCTGACCACCACGGCTCAGGGCTGCCGCACCATCACCGACGCCGTCGCCGAGACCGGCCGCTCGGTCGTCATGACCTTCAACTACCGCTACGCGCCGCGCAACAGCGAGCTGCGCCGCGTGATCGCCTCGGGGGAGATCGGCGAGGTCACCTCGGTCCACTTCGAGTGGGTGCTCGACTCGGTCCACGGCGCCGACTACTTCCGACGCTGGCACCGCCTCAAGGACGTCTCGGGCGGGCTGCTGGTCCACAAGTCCAGCCATCACTTCGACCTCGTGAACTGGTGGATCTCCGATGCGCCGACCCGTGTCTACGCCCGCGGCGGTCTCAAGGTCTACGGCGACATGTCGTCGGTCGCCCGGGAGATGGCCGAGCGCGACGCGGCAGCAGGCCTGCCGTCCCGCCCGCTGCGCGGCACCGGCAGCGCCGACGGCACCCGCGGCTGGGAAGGGCGCGAGGGAGACCGGTGGGCTCTCGACCTCCGCGCCGACGAGCGCCTCAAGGCCCTCTACCTCGACGCCGAGCACCACGACGGCTACGTCCGGGACCAGGACGTGTTCTCGGCCGGGATCACCATCGAGGACAACCTCGCCCTGCTCGTCGACTACGAGCGCGGTGCGACCCTCACCTACTCCCTCAACGCCCACGGGCCGTGGGAGGGCTACCGCGTGAGCGTCAACGGAACGAAGGGGCGCGCCGAGCTGGAGGTGGTCGAGCGCGGCTCGGTCGAGCTCGACGAGCGCGGCCGGTCGATCCTCGACCCGAGCGCGAACCCTGGCGCGTGGGAGGGGGACGACGTCCGCCCCTTCGGCGACAGGCTCGTGGTGCAGAAGCACTGGGGACGGGCACGCGAGGTACCGATCCCCGCCGGGATCGGCGGGCACGGCGGCGGTGACGCGATCTTGCTTCAGGACGTGTTCCGCGCCCCTGTCGAGGGGCCGCGCCACGACCCGCTCGGCCGCGCGGCCGGGTACCTCGACGGTGTGCGCGCCGTCGCGGTCGGCATCAGCGGCAACGCCTCGCTCGTCAGCGGTCAGCCCGTCGACGTCGCCGACCTCGGGCTGGGTGTGAGCATCTCGGTCCCGCCCCCCACCCAGACCCTCGACCCCGCAGGAGCGACCGCATGACCCGCACCTACACCGCCACCCGCACCTACACAGCCGCGATCGTCGGGACCGGCGGCATCGCGAACGCCCACGCCCAGGCCATCGCCGACACCGCCGGACGCCTCGTCCTCACGCACGCCGTCGACGTCGACCTGGGCCGCGCCGAGGACTTCGCCCAGACCTGGGGGCCGACCGCGGGCGCGGGCACCCGACCGACAGCCTCGACCGACCTCGCCCAGGTCCTCGCCGAGACCACCGCCGCAGGCACCCCGCTCGACCTCGTGCACGTGTGCACCCCGCCCCAGTCGCACTTCGCCCTCGCGGCCCAGGTGCTGCGCGCAGGGGTCGACGTCCTCCTCGAGAAGCCGCCGACGCTGTCCCTGGCCGAGCTCGACGAGCTCATCGCCCTGGAGGGGCAGACCGGCGCGCACGTGAGCGTCGTGTTCCAGCACCGCTTCGGCTCGGGTGCTCTGCGGCTCGAGGCGCTCCTCGACGACCCGGCGGCGCCGCTCGGCCGGCCTCTCGTGGCCGTCTGCCACACGCTCTGGTACCGCGACGCCGAGTACTTCGCCGCACCGTGGCGAGGCCGCTGGGACACCGAGGGCGGTGGCCCGACGATGGGCCACGGCATCCACCAGATCGACCTGCTGCTCGCTGTCCTCGGGCCGTGGGCCGAGGTCACGGCCCTCGCCGGCCGCCAGGCCCGCGAGACGGACACCGAAGACGTGTCGATGGCCGTCGTGCGCTTCGAGAGCGGTGCGCTCGCGAGCGTCGTCAGCTCGGTGGTCTCGCCCCGGCAGACCTCGCAGCTGCGCTTCGACCTCGAGCACGCGACGGTCGACCTCGAGCACCTCTACGGCTACACCGACGACAGCTGGAGCCTCACCCCGGCGCCGGGCCACGAAGAGCTCGCGGCGCTCTGGGTGAGCGACCCCGGCTCGGCGGTGTCGAGCCACTCGTCCCAGCTCGCGGCGATCGTCGACGCCCTCGACGCCGGGCAGGCGCCGCCCGTCACCGCGACCGACGCGCGGCTCACCGTCGAGCTCGTCGCCGCGCTGTACGCCTCGGCCTTCACAGGGCAGCCGGTCCGGCGCGGTGACATCGATGCCGACCACCCCTTCGCCACGAGCATGGAGGGGACGGGTGCCCCGTGGGCGCGAGAGACTGCGGGCGTCGGTGCCCGCACCAGCCCTGACCGAGACAGCACCCCCGACGTGACCGAGACGCCCGCCCCGGTCGCCCCGAGCACAGCGCAGACCCCGTCCGAGGAGAACCGATGACCCGCCTCACCCTGTCCGACGACGGCGCAGCGCTCACCGTCAGGCTCGCCGCCGGCCCGGGCGGAGGCGAGGCTGTCGACCTGCTCCGCTACGTGTACATGCCGACCGACGTGCAGCTCGAGTCGCCCCGGCCGTACTTCCACCCGCTGCGCACCGTGGGCGGCGACCTCGTCAGCCTGTTCCGCCCGCACGACCACGTGTGGCACAAGGGCATCGCGTGGTCTCTGCCCAACGTCGGCCCCCACAACTTCTGGGGCGGACCGACCTACGTCCGCGGCCAGGACTACGTGCAGATCGACAACGACGGGTCGATGGTCCACGAGGGATTCACGGCCGAGCGCGCCGACGACGACGGCGTCAGCGTGACCGAGTCGCTCGTCTGGGTGACGCAGGCAGGGGAGCGTGTGGTCAAAGAGGTGCGGAGCTTCACGGTCTCGCTCGTCGACCCGGCAGCCTCCGTCCCTGGCGCCCCCGACCTCGCGACGTCCGCACCTGCCGAGGCAGGCACCGGCCCGTCAGAGGCCGCACCCGGCCCCGCCTGGGTCCTCACCTTCCAGACGACCATGACCAACATCTCGAGCGGCCCGCTGCCCATCGGCAGCCCGACCACCAACGGTCGGGAGAACGCCGGCTACGGCGGGCTGTTCTGGCGCGGGCCACGCTCCTTCACCGGCGGCACGATCCTCGCCCCGGGCTTCGCAGGTGGCGAGGAGATCCGCGGGCAGCGCGCGCCGTGGGTCGGCTTCACGGGCACGCACGACGAGACGGCGCGGCGTTCGACGCTGGTCATGGTCGACTCCTCCGACAACCGGCGGGGTCCGTCGTCGCCGGGCCTGGACCCCGAGTGGTTCGCGCGCAACGAGTGGTTCGCCTGCGTGTGCGCAGCCCCGGCCTTCAGCGAAGAGATCCCCTTCGCCCCCGAGGAGTCGTTGACCTTCCGCTACGCGGTCGTCATCGCCGACGGCGGGGCCGACGCCGAGGGCGGCGCGGCCCTCGCCCAGATCGGCAGCGCTGCGCTGGCCACCCGCGGCTCGCTCGCCGGACGGCGCGGATGACGCACCCCTTCCCCGGCGGGACGAGCGTCTCTCGGCTGAGCGTCTACGACTGGCCGACGACCGACGGTGCCGGTCTCGTCGGGGGTGGCACCCCGCACCTGCACCTGGCCTCCGACGAGGGCTACGTGGTCCTCTCGGGCGCAGGGTCCGTCCAGACCCTCGGCCCGGACGGGTACGCCGAGCACCCGCTCACCGCCGGGACGCTGCTCTGGTTCCAGCCCGGTGTGGTGCACAGGCTCGTCAACGACGGAGACCTCGAGATCCTCGTCGTCATGTCCAACGCCGGTCTGCCCGAGGCCGGGGACGCCGTCATGACCTTCCCCGCCGACGTCCTCGCCGACGCGGAGCGCTACGCAGCCGCAGCGACGCTGCCCGCGCTGCCGCCGGGCGCCATCGCCACGGTCCCGTCGAGCGACGCCGTGACGACTGGCTCCGCGACCGCGACCGCGGTGACCGCCGACACGGTGACCGCCGACGCGGCGCGTGCCCGCCGAGACCTCGCCGTCGAGGGGTTCACGGTGCTGCGCGAGCGGGTCCTCGCCGAGGGCCCCGGGATCCCGATGGGCGAGCTCTACGACGCTGCGGCCCGGCTCGTCCGAGACAAGGTCCCCGGTTGGCAGCTGACGTGGGACTCGACGGTCCGGGCCTCGACAGACCGCACCGCTGACGTGCTGGCCGCGCTCGCGGTCGGCACCGCGCCGCACCTGCGCGACGCCGCGACCGCCTCGACGCAGGCACGCCCTGGCCCGCCGCGCTACGGCATGTGCGGTCGCCTGCGCACCTGGGCGCTCTGACCCCCACACCTCTCGACCCCCACCCTCCACACCCCCCCGAGGACCTGTCATGCCGCACTTCGACCTCCCGCTCGACCAGCTCGTCACCTACCTGCCCGACCGCGAGGAACCCGCCGACCTCGACGAGTTCTGGCACCGGACGCTGACCGAGCAGGACGCCGAGCACCCCCTCGACGTGACCTTCGAGAGGGTCGACACCGGCCTGACCGAGATCGTCACCGAGGACGTCACCTTCACGGGCTTCGGCGGTCAGCCAGTCAAGGGCTGGTTCCACAGGCCGGCCCGGCTCGAGGGCCCCCTGCCGACTGTCGTCACCTACATCGGCTACGGCGGCGGGCGTGGCCTGAGCCACGAGTCCGTGCTGCACGCTGCGGCCGGTCACGCGACCCTCGTCATGGACAACCGCGGGCAGGGCAGCGGCCACCGCGTCGGGGCGACCGGCGACGCAGGGCCGACAGGTTCGCACGCGGCAGGCTTCCTCACCGCCGGGATCGAGTCTCCCGAGACATACTTCTACACACGCATCTTCACCGATGCCGAGCGGGCGGTCCGCGCGGCCCGGCGGCACGCCGCTGTCGACTCGTCTGCGGTCCTGGTGTCGGGAGGCTCGCAAGGAGGTGCGCTGTCCCTGGCTGCAGCAGCGCTCACCGAGCTGCGCGACGGTCTCGGCGAACCTGCGCTGCGTGGCGCGATCGTCGACGTGCCCTTCCTCGCGCACGTCCGCCGGGCGTCGGTGCTCACCTCCGCCCGTCCCTACGGCGAGCTCGTCGAGTACCTGCACACCCACCGCGACAGCATCGAGCAGACCTTCCGCACCCTCAGCTATGTCGACGGCGTGAACCTTGCTGCCCGGACCACGGTCCCGGCGATGTTCTCGGTCGGTCTCATG
>Ga0247813_10000328_pt1 | contig 50076 bp, 36 predicted proteins | sample UWRJL169409C1_FD_180719 | JGI IMG/M metagenome (GOLD analysis project Ga0247813, IMG submission 180719) | Plant litter microbial communities from Arlington Agricultural Research Station in Wisconsin, United States - UWRJ-L169-409C-1 | ecosystem: Environmental > Terrestrial > Plant litter >... | reverse complement strand
AGGGAGGTAGTTGTTTAGGGGGTTAGATGCCGCTAGAAGACTTACGAAATTTCCCCAGCCCACAAATCTTTCAAAATTTCGTAAGTCGGGTTAACTTAACTTGCGAAGTTTCAAAGGCCTTGAGGGAGGAAGAACTTCGCCAGTTTGTTGCGATTGATTGGGGGTAGATGGTTAGGGGTTTAGGTGGTTAGATAGTTTAAGAGGTTTAGGGGGTTAGATGCCGCTAGAATACTGACGAAATTTCCCTGGTACACAACCCATCAAAATTTCGTAAGTCGAGATTTAAGCACTAACCTTCAAAAACACTAAAGGTTAGTGCTTACGAGCTTACGGGTGACCGGATCCTCCGGTTGCTCCATAGATTTGCCCGGTAGAAAAACTGGCATCATTTGCAGCCAATTGAACATAAATAGAGGCCAATTCAGCTGGTTGCCCGGGGCGACCCAATGGTGTGTCTTTCCCAAATGCTTTTAACTTCTCTGGTGTAGAACCTCCGCCCATTTGCAAGGGTGTCCAGATGGGGCCAGGTGCTACACCATTTACACGTATTCCTTTTGGGCCGAGTTGCTTGGCCAGTGATTTTAAAAAGTTGGTGGTCGCTGCTTTTGTTTGTGCATAATCATATAAATCAGCTGATGGATCTGTAGCTTGTACGGATGTAGTGCCGATAATAGAAGAACCTGGCTTTAAATAAGGTAACGCAGCTTTGAAAATCCAAAAGGGTGCATAAATATTGGTTTTAATCGTCCAGTCGAATTGCTCGGTGGTAATATCCATAATGGAAGGATTAGATTGTTGACGGGCAGCATTACTGATTACAATATCTAAACCACCTAGCTGTTTGGCTGCTTCATCTACCAATTTTTTGCAGAAGTTTTCATCCCTCAGGTCTCCGGGAATAGCCACCGCTTTTCTTCCGGCTTTTTTAATTAATTCTACCACTTCGCGTGCATCAGGTTCTTCCTGTGGCAGGTAATTAATGGCAACATCGGCACCTTCGCGTGCATAGGCAATAGCGGCTGCTCGCCCCATACCCGAATCGCCACCAGTAATAAGTGCCTTTCTACCCATTAAACGACCAGAACCTTTATAACTGGTTTCGCCATGATCTGGTTTAGGGTCCATTTTACTCGCTAATGCCGGCCAGGGTTGATTTTGATGAATAAAAGGTGGTTGTGGGTATTTTGTTGTAGGGTCTTGCAAATCCGCAGGGCCGAATTTAATATCTTCAGGCACTGCGGCATTACTTAAAATAGGAGAAGCTGCAACGGCAGCCATTGCTAAACTCAGGCCTCCTAAAGCCTTTCGTCTGCTCATTTTTTCATTTTCCATGATGATCTTTTTCTTAGGTATACCTTTATAACCCACTTAATTTTTTTAAGTTTCAGAATTTTGATCAATGGTAATATTTAAATCAAGTGAAGAAATCACATCACCATAGCAAATTTAAAAGCTAACGAATTTTACACCTAAGCTCACCCAACGGGATGGGAGGGGAATAGCACCAATTTCATAATATTGAGTATCGAAAATGTTTTGCGCATCCACATATATTGTGAATTTCTGAATAGCCTGGCTAATGCGCATATCATTGATCCAATAAGTTGACCCTGCCATCCGCTGGTTGAAACGTGTAGCTACTAGTAAAGTGAAATTATAGTATTTAAAATCTAAGGTATTGGTTACCTGATGTTTCAAGGAAGCCAGCTGATATTTTGAGGCAATTCCAGGCTGCATATCTCCAAACTTCGAGTCAAGATAAGAATAGGCCAGATTAATATTCATCTTCGAATTTTCTGATACTTCTAAGCTATAGTTTGAACGGAGATTAATTCCCTTTGTGATCATGGTGCCTAAATTATTGGCTTCAAATGGTTCAGTGCTAAGCACTCTGGTATAATCAATAAAATCGGTGATTCTTCTATAGAAAAAGTTAGCGTTAAAAGTAAAATCTCCTTTGGCAATTTTGAAGCCCATTTCACTTTGAAAGGCATTTTCAGGCTTTACATTTGGGTTACCAATGTTTCCTGGCCGCTGGTTCAGATAAAGATCGGTAAAGGACGGCAACCTTTGACTGGTTCCGATACTACCGATAATTTTAAAAACATCTGTAAAAGAATAACTGGCATCAAGACCTGGATAAACCTGCCATTTATAAGCGGAGTTATAATTTACATATGTACCTAGATTGATATTTAGTTTTTCAGTGAGGAAAGTCCGGTATTGAGCATATATCCCCACATTCTCCCTTTGGTGTTTACCAATGTTGGAAGAATTGATGGCATCACTTCTCAACTCTGCACCTAAGCCTAATTCACCTCCTTTGGTTTTATATGTACTGTTTACTTCTGCCGCAAGTGAATGCGTGCTGTGTTTGCTTATGCCTGCATTAGGATTGGTATCGCCAAAATAGCGGTAATCATCAAAGTTGTAGCGATAACTCAATCTTGGCATCAGCATCCATTTTTCTGAAAGCTTGTGTTTTGATTGCACACTGGCCAATGTGGTTTGTACGGCTTCAGTAGAATTCCGGTCTCCTGGTGCAGCATAAAATCCATTGGCACCGAACTCATTTTTAGTGTAACCAAATGAAGTCATGATTTCATTTGCACTATCAATCTGAATATTGCCCTGGTAAAGTAATTTGAGGTTTTCAAATTGGGTATTAAAGCGGTAACCATTGCTTTGATCACGTGAGCCAAAAATAGAATGCTGATTGTTCTTTTTACTTAACACTGCTCCTGCCTGAATGCCTGCACCATAAAATGTTTTTCCGTTACCTTCTGCATTTTTTTTGAAATTTGAACCTGCATATGAATCAATCAGAAAGCCAGATTTGGTAAATTTTTTGGTGATAATGTTAATGGCCCCGGTTAGGCTGTTAATGCCATAAATGCGGGCAGCAGGTCCACGAACAATTTCAATCCGCTCAATTGCTTCTACCGGAATAGGCAGATTTAGCATATTATGTGCCGTTTGCGTATCAATAATTTTAATGCCATTTAACAGCACAACTGTTTGCTCAAAACTTCCGCCATCAATACTAATATCTGCCTGACTACCAAAAGGCCCTCTTTGCCTTAAATCTACACCATTGGCATATTGCAAAAGCTCTTGAATTGTGCGGCCGGGCAATTTAGCAATCATGGCCTGATCAATGATATAAACATTTCTGTTTTGTTTGGATACGGGTGTATGGAAACCGTTCTCATTAATCACCACATCTTTAAAGGTGATAACGGTATCTTGCTTTTGTTGAGCGTATAGGTTAATACACCAAAAAAGTGGTATAGCCAGGTAAATTTTTTTCATTCCTTATAATTTTCAGCAAAAGTACTACCTTGCCGTACCACTAAAGTATACCAGTTTTAATATAATGGATAGTCCGGTTCAAATTCCCTTTAAAAGTTTTATTCAGCTGAAGGTGGGCGATGCTACACCAGTTTATTTGCAGATTATCTTTGAGTTTATTAAAGCCATTCAATTGGGTTTGCTTCCTGAAGGTACAAAACTTCCGGGTACAAGGATTTTATGTAAACTGCTGTCGATTAATAGAAATACGCTTATCAAAGCCTTTCAGGATTTGGAAGCACAGGGTTTTATTGAAATTCGTCCAAATCAGGGAACGTTTATTTTGTCTGATCAAAAGCAGCATCAGCGTAAAAGGATGATTTCAAAATCAGAAAAAATAGCACAGGCAACGACGATAGAAAATTTTAGTTTTAAATCTTCATCAGTACTGGAAAACCCGGAGGAATGGAGTGATTTACCCTTACAGTTTAATGATGGCTTGCCTGATTTAAGACTGATTCATACCGATATATTGGCGAGGTTATATGTTTCAAAACTTAAACGACAGAAAATCCGCAGCCCGTGGGAACAAATCCAGACACAATCTCATCAGCATTTTAAGAAGCAATTCTTTAATTTTTTAAACCTTACCCGTGGTCTGCGGATTTCTGAATCTAATCTGCTCACGACCAGTAGTCATGAGGTAAGCTTATTTCTGGTGACTAAACTGCTGATTTCAGAAGGAGATCAGGTTGTAGTGGGTGCACCCGGATATTATTTATCGAACATGACTTTAACGGATAGCGGGGCAAAGATTATTCCGGTTGCTGTGGATGAGGAAGGCCTGGATTTGGCCTCATTAAAGAAAATTTGTGAGACCCAAACAATCAGAATGGTATATCTGACTTCAGTTTATCATTATCCGACAACGATTTCGCTAAGCGCTAAAAGACGAATGGAAATACTGGAACTGGCAAACCGATATGGTTTTGTGATTGTGGAAGATGACTACGATTTTGATTTTCACCTGGATAGTAATCCAATATTGCCTTTAGCTGCCATAGATACCAATCATCAGGTGGTTTACTTAGGCTCATTTGCCCGATCACTGCCTGCAGGCTTTGGTTATGGTTTTATAACTGCCCCGGCAGCATTTATCAAAGAACTGGAAAAACATCAGCGTATTTTGGAGCCGGGAATTGATGTTATTAAGGAGCAGGTTTTAACAGATTGGATTCAGGATGGTGAGGTTCACCGGCTTTCAAAAAAAAATAAAGTAATCTATAGGGAGCGGCGTGATGAGTTTGTACGTTTATTAACAGAAAAACTAAATGGAAGAATCAGGTTTAGCATTCCTGTACGTGGTTTAGCTATTTGGGTGGAGTGGCTCGATGACTTTAATCTCATCAGGATGCAGAAAAAATGTGCTGAAAATGGGTTGTTTCTCCCTAAGACCATTTTATACCAAACAAAAAATGTTACTGCTACCCGTTTAGGTTTTGGTAGTATGAATTTGAAGGAGATGGAAATTGCCATTGATGTCCTTTCTAAATGCCTTAAAAGCCTCGTTCACGATTCCCCGAATGGAGAGAAATAACTTTAACTGCTGAAGATTAGCGATTCGGGTCAAACATTTTAACCTGCGGTATGTTGTTTTCATCAACCATTACCCCTATGTTATTTATAAATAGGGGGATGTGGCAGAGAATAAAATATCCTTTAAGATTTATGGGGATCAAATAAATACGGTTTGATCAAATATGATTTGTTAATAAAATGTCGTCTGTGCCACTACCTGCTAATGAAATTGAACGCTTAAATGCGTTGCAATCTTACAATATTCTTGATACCTTATCTGAACGCGAGTTTGATGATTTAACAGAGCTTTCTTCTATTATTTGTAATACGCCAATTGCCTTAGTTAGTTTGGTTGATCAGCACAGGCAATGGTTTAAATCCAGAAAAGGCCTTGATGTTTCAGAAACACATCGAGATCATTCTTTTTGTTCGCATGCCATTCAAAATCCATATGAACTGATGGAAATTGAAGATGCCAGGCAAGATGAAAGATTTATGCATAATCCGCTTGTAACCGGGCAACCTTATATTGCTTTTTATGCTGGTGTTCCACTGATTAATGAAGAAGGTTTTCCAATCGGCTCACTTTGTGTAATCGATTCTGTTACACGAAAGCTCACAGAGGCCCAGCGATCGGCCTTAAAAATTATGGCCAAGCAGGTGATGGATAAGATGGAGTTGCGCCGAAAAATGAGCCTGTTGGAAAAATCCGAAAAATTGAATACCGCATTGTTGGAGCGTTCGGTTTTAGGAGAAATGAGGAGCCATATGCTCATTCAGCAAGCACCGATTGCGATGGTATTATTTAGGGGCAGGCATTTTCATGTTGAAGCGATAAACCCACCAATGCTGGAGTTTTTAGGGCAGGATGCTGATATTTTGCATCAGCCGATTCTGTCAGTTATCCCAGAATTTGATAAGCAGGAAGCTTATACGCTAATGCTAAAGGTTTACAAAACAGGCGAAACCATTTATGTTAAGGAACAAGCAGTAAAATGGACAGATAAAAATACAGGCTATTATAATTTCACTTTTTGCCCCTTAATTGAGAATGAAAAGATTACCGGTGTAATTAATATGGCCATTGATGTTACGGAGCAGGTGGTGGCCAGAAAAAGGGTAGAGGAGGTGAGCAATGATCTTCGTGCGTCTTATATTAAACTGGAACAGAGCGAGCAAAAACAAAGCAGTGCAATTGAACAAGCTAAACTAGGTACCTATACGATAGATGGTTTTACTGGCAAAATGTGGGCTTCAGCACGATTGAAAGAAATTTTTGGTTACCGGGATGAGGAAGAGATGACCTATCAATCTGTAATTGATCAGGTAAGTGTAGAATATAGAAATGAAGTAATCAGAGGAGCAGAATCGGTCTTAAAAAAAGATCTCGTTTTTGATATGGAGTATACCATTAAAAAACGCAATGATGGCTTAACGCGTTGGGTTAAATCTACGGGTAAACATTATAAAACCGAAGCAGAACCTTATGGTCACTTTTCTGGAACCATCCTGGACATTACAGAGGAAAAAGAAGATAATATCCGTAAGGATGATTTTATTGGAATGGTGAGCCATGAGTTGAAAACCCCACTTACTTCGTTAAAAGGATTTATTCAACTCTTACAACTCAGAACTAAAACCATAGATGATCTGCTTACTAAAAATATTTTAGATAAAGCAGATAAACAGATCACGAAGATGACGAGGATGATCAATGGTTTTTTGAACGTATCACGACTTGAATCTGGCAAGATTCATATTGAAAAAGAACTTTTTGATATTAGCGTATTGATCAGTGAAATTGAAGATGATACCATTTTAAATGCAGATGGACATACTGTCATTTTTAATCCGGTGGAAACGGCCTGGGTAAATGCAGATAAAGATAAAATAGGTCAGGTAATTAATAATTTTATTAGTAATGCCATTAAATATTCTCCAATGGGAACTGTTGTACGGATTTCCTGTATTTCAGATCAGCAGGGATCGGTAATTAGTGTAAGTGATGAGGGTATGGGGATTGAACCTTCAGATATTCCTCACCTTTTTGAACGTTATTATCGGGTAGAGAAACACAATACAAAATCAATTGCCGGATTTGGAATAGGACTTTATCTTTGTGCCGAGATTATGAAAAGGCATAATGGTAAGATTTGGGTAGAAAGTGAAATTAAAGCAGGTTCTACCTTTCATTTTAGTCTTCCTGCTGCGCAGCCATCTGTTTAAAATTGATGGTTGTGAATGGTGTCTGATTTAGTTATGACATCTGGCAGACATGAACTAAAGTGCTCTAATTAATGATTTTATCATCCCATTACTAAATAATGAATTTGTGCAGACATTTAATTTTCAATTCCAAACACTGATTCGTTTTATATTTGTTAATAAGACTAACAACTAAGATATTTTATGATAGCAACAAAAGGATATGCGGCACAAAGTGCCGAAACAGACCTGGCTCCCTGGGATTTTGAACGCCGTGAGGTGGGGCCACATGATGTACAGTTTGAAATACTTTTCTGTGGTGTATGCCACTCTGATTTACATCAAATCAAAAATGACTGGTTTCCAGGTATTTTTCCAATGGTACCAGGGCACGAAATTGTTGGTCGTGTAATTAAAGTGGGTGATCATGTTAAAAAGTTTAAAGTAGGAGATCTTGCAGGTACGGGCTGTATGGTAGATTCTTGTCAGGTTTGTGAAAATTGTAAACAAGATTTGGAGCAGTATTGCTTAGAAGGAAATACACAAACTTATAATGGAATGGAGCGTGATGGTTCTATGCCAACTTATGGTGGTTATTCAAACAACATCGTAGTAAGAGAAGAATTTGTGTTGCATGTTTCGGATAAATTGAATCTGGCAGCTGTTGCTCCATTACTTTGCGCAGGCATCACCACTTATTCACCATTAAGACACTGGAAAGTAGGAAAAGGGCATAAGCTTGCTGTTTTAGGTTTAGGTGGATTAGGCCACATGGCCGTTAAATTTGGTGTAGCATTTGGTGCTGAAGTAACTGTTTTAAGTACTTCACCTAAAAAAGAAGAAGATGCTAAAAAATTAGGCGCACATCATTTTGTAGTAACAACGGATGCAGATCAGGTTGCTGCAGCAAAAGGTACCTTTGATTTTATTTTGGATACGGTTTCTGCAGAGCATGATTTTAACATGTACTTATCTCTTTTAAGAACAAACGGAACGCATATCTGCGTAGGTGTACCACCAAAACCAGCTGAAATTGCAGCGTTTAGTTTATTGGGAGGTCGTAAAAGTTTAGCAGGATCTGGAATTGGCGGTATCGCTGAAACTCAGGAAATGCTTGATTTTTGTGCAGAACACAATATTGTTTCGGATATTGAAATGATTGATATGAAGGATATTCATAATGCTTACGAGCGAATGGAAAAAGGTGATGTAAGATATCGCTTCGTGATTGATATGGCTACATTATAATCTGATAGATGACTCATTAGGTGTTTTGGACACCTGATTATCTAATGGAAAGTTGAAATTACTATAAACAAGGGATGACTATTTGGTCATCCCTTGTTTTGTTTTCATACTTATTGCGAAGTTTTAATTTTGTGAAAAAACTAGTTTGGTTAGAGGGTTAGTGGTTTAGAAGGTTAGTGGTTTAGGTGGTTAGAAGACAGGGATGCTATAGATTCTATGCATAGACTGACGAAGTTTCCCTCATGCGCGACCCATCAAAACTTCGTAAGTCGAGGATTAACTTGCGAAGTTTTAAAAGCCTTGAGCGTAGTAGAACTTCGCCAGTTTTAATGCGGGTGATTTAAGTTTTTTGGTTAGATTGGTTAGAGGGTTAGTGGTTTAGGTGATTGGAATATGAGTGGCGTAGATTCTATGCATAGACTGACGAAGTTTCCCTCGTGCGCAACCCATCAAAACTTCGTAAGTCGAGGATTAACTTGCGAAGTTTTAAAGGCCTTGAGCGTAGTAGAACTTCGCCAGTTTATTGGGGATTGACTTGGAAAAAACTAGTTTGGTTAGAGGGTTAGAGGGTTAGAGGGTTAGAGGTTTAGGTGTTTAGAAGACAGGGATGCTATAGATTCTATTCATAGACTGACGAAGTTTCCCTCGTGCGCAACCCATCAAAACTTCGTAAGTCGAGGATTAACTTGCGAAGTTTTAAAGGCCTTGAGCGTAGTAGAACTTCGCCAGTTTTAATGCGGGTGATTTAAGTTTTTTGGTTAGATTGGTTAGAGGGTTAGTGGTTTAGGTGTTTAGATGACAGGAATGCTATAGATTCTATTCATAGACTGACGAAGTTTCCTTCGTGCGCAACCCATCAAACTTCGTAAGTCGAGGATTAACTTGCGAAGTTTTAAAGGCCTTGAGCGTAGTAGAACTTCGCCAGTTTTACTGAGGGTGATTTATAGAAATGATGAAGTAACCAGTCGCAAAACTTTATACCTTTTGTAATGTTATTATTTTTAATTGCTGATGTATTTTGATACGGACATCATTCGCAATAAGGGCGTCATATCAATGATCAATATTTCCGTTTTAGATAGGAGTGCCTTAACTTTAATCCATAAATAATATAAATATGAATACTGAAAAAGCCATTCTTGCTGGCGGTTGCTTTTGGGGGGTAGAAGAACTAATTCGTAATCAGCCGGGAGTGATTTCCACTGTGGTGGGTTACACTGGCGGAGATGTGCCGAATGCAACTTACCGCAATCATGGCACACATGCTGAAGCCATAGAGATTGTTTTTGATCCTGAGAAATTATCATACAGACGTTTATTGGAATATTTCTTTCAAATTCATGATCCAACAACAAAAAACAGACAAGGAAATGATGTTGGGACATCTTATCGTTCTGCAATTTTCTTTGAAAATGATACCCAAAGGGAAACCGCAGAGGAACTGATTGCGGAAATGGAAGCATCAGGAATCTGGCCAGGTAAAATCATTACCGAAGTGGTTCCTGCAGAGGATTTTTGGAATGCAGAGGAGGAACACCAGGATTACCTACAGAAATATCCTTACGGCTATACCTGTCATTTTGAAAGACCTGAGTGGAAATTAAGCTAATTATATAAATTAATAGACCTAAGTTCAAAGATCTCTCCGTTACGCTGCGCTTCAGTCGAGAGGACGATTGTACGATGGATCGTTATTCTTACCGCAGTAGAGGAATCTTTGAACCTGTTAAATTATGTAATTAATAGACCTAAGTTCAAAGATCTCTCCGTTACGCTGCGCTTCAGTCGAGAGGACGATTATACGATGGATCGTTATTCTTACCGCAGTAGAGGAATCTTTGAACCTGTTAAATTATGTAATTAATAGACCTAAGTTCAAAGATATCTCCGTTACGCTGCGCTTCAGTCGAGAGGACGATTATACGATGGATGCTCATTCATACCGCAGTGGAGGAATCTTTGATTTGTTAAATTATGTAATTAATAGACCTAAGTTCAAAGATCTCTCTGTTTCGCTGCGCTTCAGACGAGAGGACGATTTTACGATGGATCGTTATTCTTACCGTAGTGGAGGAATCTTTGAACCAGTTAAATTATATTAAATTAATAGACCTAAGTTCAAAGATCTCTCCATTACGCTGCGCTTCAGTCGAGAGGACGATTGTACGATGAATCGTTATCTTATCGCAGGAGAGGAATCTTTGAACCTGTTAAATTATATAAATTAATAGACCTAAGTTCAAAGATTTCTCCGTTACGCTACGCTTCAGTCGAAAGGACGATTATACGATGGATCGTCATTCTTATCGCAGGAGAGGAATCTTTGAACCAGTTAAATTATATAAATTAATAGACCTAAGTTCAAAGATCTCTCCGTTACGCTGCGCTTCAGTCGTGAGGACGACCTTTGGTCAGATTCTTAAATCAATTAAGTGACCAACCATTTTCATGCAGCAGTTAAGTTCCTATTGATAACCCTTAGCCTGCAGGTTAAAAAGCTCTGCATATCTTCCATTTTTTTCCAGTAATTCTGCATGTGTACCTGATTCCAGGAGTGTTCCCTGATCTAAAACTAAAATCCGGTCAGCCAGCCGGGCGGTAGAAAAGCGATGCGAAATGAGCACAGCAGATTTTCCCTTTGTTAACTCGGCAAAGCGTTGAAAAACTTCATATTCTGCACGAGCATCCAAAGCAGCAGTAGGCTCATCCAGGATCAATACCTGTGCATCCTTCATATAAGCCCTTGCTAAAGCTACCTTTTGCCATTCGCCGCCCGAAAGTTCTATGCCATCATTAAATTTTCTCCCTAACCATTGTTGGTAAGCCCCTGGGAGTTTGGCTGCCAGTTGATCTGCAAGACTTTCTTCAGCCGCTTTTTTAACCAATTGCTGGTTGTCGATTTCTTTGATGTTTCCGACGGCAATGTTTTGATAAAATGTCATCTGGTAACGGATATAATCCTGAAAAATAATACCCAGATTATGTCTCAAATCATCCAGATCATAAGATTTTAAATCTTTTCCATCTAGTAAAATCCGACCTTCTGTTGGATCGTATAATCGGGCAAGAAGCTTAACCAAAGTAGTTTTTCCTGCTCCGTTTTCTCCTACTAATGCCAGTTTTTCGCCCGGGCGAAGTTCAAAGCTCAGGTTCCTGTTTGCCCACCTGGTAGAATTGTGGTATTGAAAACCCACATTTTCAAATACGAAGCCCGTTTGAATGGGGTTAGGAAAAGGAATTGCATTTTCTGGCTTAGTGATTTTAGGCTTAATCTCAAAAAAATCTATAAAATCATTCAAATAAATAGCACCTTGTGATACTATGGTAAACCTGGATAACATGGTTTCCATTAAACTGCTTAATTGTCTGAAAGAACCTGCTAAAAAGGTAAGGCTGCCAACTGTAGATTTCCCGATCACTGTATTGTAAATGATAAAACCGTAAGCTGCATAATAACCTAAAGTGCCCAGCACGGAAAAGAAAGTACCCCAACCCGAACGTCTGACAGCTAGTTTGCTGTTGTCTGCATAAAATTGATCAGACAGCATTTTAAATCGTCCGATCACGAAATCAGAAAGACCAAATATCTTAACTTCTTTCGCTGTTTCATCGCTCGCTCCCAAGTAACGCAGGTAATCCAGTTCTCTGCGTTCAGGTGTCTGACTTCTGGAGAGGGCATAGTTTTTACTGTTGAAATAAGATTCACCTAAAAAGGAGGGAACAATAGAGAGTAACAGCAATAAAATCAACCATGGATTAAAGGCTATGAGTCCGGTGAGGAGAAAGGCTATGGAAATAAAATCCTGAATCTGGCTCATGACTTGTGAAAGCAATACCGTTCGGCCTACAGTTTGTTGCCTGGCACGTTCCAGTTTATCATAAAATACAGAATCTTCAAACTGATCCAGATCTAGTGTTGCCGCATGTTGCATGATGCGCATCGACGTGTAATTCGAGAATAAATCACCCAGCAAACTATCTGTCAGGTTAATCATTCTATTCAATCCATCAGTAACAATAGCGAGTGCAAATTCTAAAGCCACTAGTTCCCAGAGTTTTTGCAAATCTCCGTTACCGATATGACTATTTAAGGAAACCACCTCATCGATAATGAGTTTGCCTACATATAATAAGGCAACTGGCATGGCCGATCTTATGATGCGAAGGATGAAACTAATACTCGTTTTACTTGGACTGCTTTTCCAAACCAATTTGAAAAAATCTGGTAAATTTTTGAGCGAAGTAAGCCTGTCTTTTAAGGATATGTTTTCTATTGAGATGGTATTTCTGTTTTTTGCCATAGGTAGGGAAGCGCATGCAAAGCTAAACTTATTGCAGCATTAGAGATTCAGTTGCTTGTAAAATCTTTAGATAGTTAGTTTTTTACCCTATAGGATGTAGTATGTTCATTTTAGATTTATTCAGCATACCACGTTTTCTCAAGTGGTTAATATTTTTTTACTTTTTACCATATAGGCATATAAGTTCATTTAAGATTTAGGCTTAGATACGCTTAGGTTTCTTGGGTGGTTAATATTTTTTTACCATATAGGCATATAAGTTCATTTAAGATTAAGGCTTAGATACGCTTAGGTTTCTTGGGTGATTAATAATTTTTACTATATAGGGCAATAAGCTCATTTAAGATTAGATACGCTTAGGTTTCTTGGGTGGTTAATATTTTTTTACCATATAGGCATATAAGTTCATTTAAGATTTAGGCTTTGATACACTTAGGTTTCTTAGGTGGTTAATAATTTTTACCATATAGGCATATAAGTTCATTTAAGATTTAGGCTTTGATACACTTAGGTTTCTTAGGTGGTTAATAATTTTTACCATATAGACATATAAGTTCATTTAAGATCTAGGCTTTGATACACTTAGGTTTCTTAGGTGGTTAATAATTTTTACCATATAGGCATATAAGTTCATTTAAGATTTAGGCTTAGATACGCTTAAGTTCCTTAGGTGGTTAATATTTTTTTACCATATAGGCATATAAGCTAATTTAAGATTTAGGTCTACATACATTTAGGTTTCTTGGGTGGTTAATAATTTTACTATGTAAAGCATCAAAGTATATTGATTAATATTTTCTTAGTTGCTTAAGAACCTTCATTAATTCGTATTGATATTTAGTATTGACAACTTTCTATGCTGCCTGATCATAATATATAAAGCTGAAAATTAACTTTCTAAATGATAAATTTGTAAAAAAACAGATGATGAAAATTGTAAAACTCTTCACCAGCACATTCATGTTTCTTGTATTAATGAATGTTGCCAAAGCGCAAACCACCACTGCCGATTTATTGAAAGAGTGGGAGCGTGCTAAAACTTACACTTCGGAATATTTAAATGCCATGCCTGAAACAGGTTATGCCTTAAAACCTACACCAGAAATGAGGTCTTTCGCTGAACAAATGTTACACCTGGCAGCAGATAACTATGTTTTTGCCGCTGCTGCTGCAGGTGAGAAAAGTCCTGAAGGCAAAGATGAGTTAGAGAAAACCAGTGAGAAAACAAAGGCTGTGGTTACTAAAAATGTACTGGAAAGCTATGATTTTATGATCGCCACCATTAAAAAAATGACTCCGGCTCAACTAAATGAAAAGGTAAAACTTTTTGGCCGTTTTGATATGAGTCGTGAGCAGGCCTTAGGCAAGGGATTTGAACACCAAACCCATCACCGCGGACAAACCACTGTTTATTTGCGTTTGGCTAAAACTACTCCTCCACAAGAAAAATTATTTTAACCTGAAAAGCCATTAATTCCTTTAGGAGTTAATGGCTTTTTTAAAATGCTGAATCTTTTTGGCTATTATTTAGGTTAGTGATCAAGCCTGAACCGGATTAAACTTATGCACTTTTTTCTGGTAAGTCCAATAAAAAACAATCGGATAAACAAAAAGGTTGAAAAGCGTATTGGTGATCAATCCACCAATGACCACAATAGCTAAAGGCTTTGAAGCTTCAGAACCAATTCCGGTAGAGAGTGCGGCAGGCATTAATCCAATAGCCGCCATCATCGCAGTCATCAATACAGGCCTGAATCGGCTGGCGATTCCATCACGCATGGCATCGGTAAAAGTCCAGCTTTGATGGTATTTTAAGTTCGCCAGGTTTGATTTGAATTTAGTAATCAGGATCACTCCATTCTGAACACAGATACCAAACAGGGCAATAAAACCAATTCCGGCAGAAATATTGAAGTTAACCCCAGCGGCCAGTAAGGCCAGTATACCGCCAATCATGGCGAAAGGTACATTGTTTAAAACCAATAGTGCATCGCGAATGTTGCCGAAAAGTACAAACAAGATAAAAAAGATTAGCAATAAACTAACCGGAACCGCTTGTGAGAGGCGGGAAATGGCACGTTGCTGATTTTCAAAGTCGCCAGCCCATTCCAGTTTATATTCTTTTGGCAGCTTAATCTCAGCATTCACTTTTTGCTGTGCCTCAGCAATTACACTTCCCATATCCCGTCCACGAATTGAGAATTTGATGGCGCCATAACGTTTGTGTTTATCGCGGTAAATCATACTAGGGCCGGTAATCTTTCTGATGCTTGAGATCTCGGCCAGCTGAACATTTGATCCGGATAGGGTAGGAATCCGCAGTTTGCCAATAGAACTTTCATCGTTTCTAAAATCTTCGGGATAGCGGATAATGAGATCAAACTTTCTTTCTCCCTCGTAAATTTGTGTGGCAGCCTTCCCACCAATAGCCATTTCAATTACGGCATTGGCATCAGCGGTACTAACACCATAAAGTGCCATTTTTTTCTGGTCGAGATTGATCTGTAATTCTGGCTGACCCAAGTTTCGCAATATGCCAAGGTCTTCGATTCCATCTACAGTTTTTAGAATTTTTTCAATTTTTTCTTCCTCTTTCTCCATAAAATCGAAGTTTTCGCCAAATAGCTTCACCACAATGGAGCCCTTTACCCCGGAAACGGCCTCTTCTACATTATCTGATATAGGTTGAGAAAAATTTAGGCTAATGCCCGGGAAGCCTTTTAGTTTTTCCTGCATCCGCTCAATCAGCTGTTCTTTAGTTTGTTTTCGCTTCCATTCTTTCCGCGGATAAATATCAACATGAAACTCCATGTTATAAAAACCTGTGGCATCTGTACCATCATTCGGGCGACCAGTTTGCGACATCACCTGTTTCACTTCTTCAAAACTTAAAAAGATCTTTCTCATCTCATTGGAAAGCTTTTTGGTTTCGTCTAAAGAAATACTCAATGGCCCAGTTGCGCGTACATAGATAGAACCTTCATCCAGGCTGGGTAGAAACTCTGTTCCCAGAAATTTAAAACTGAAAATTCCCAGAACCAGTACCAAAATGGAAATGGAAAACACCAATTTTTTCTTGCTGAAACACCTGTCGTAAAATTTAAGGGTCGCTTTAGTGATCCATTCTAAAAACACATTATGTTTTTCTTTGACGTTCTTTTTAAGTAATACACTCGCCATAGCAGGCACTAATGTGAAACTTAAAATGAGTGCTCCAAGAAGGGCAAAACTTAGTGTCCAGGCGAGGGGAGAGAACATTTTGCCTTCTACTTTTTCAAAAGTGAAAATAGGTAATAACCCGGTGATGATGATGAGTTTAGCAAATAAAATCCCTTTTCCATTTTCAAGGCTGGCTTTTTTAATAAAGCCTAGTTTGCTCATTTTATTAAAACGCTCCATTCCCAGTTTTTTGGCTTTCATATCCAGCGTTACAAAAATTCCTTCTACCATCACCACTGCGCCGTCTATAATAATCCCAAAGTCGATCGCCCCCATAGATAGTAAATTTGCAGGCATTCCTTTCAGTTTCAGGCAGATAAAGGCAAACAGTAATGCCAGTGGAATAATGATGGAAACAATCAGGGTGGTCCGCCAATCGGCCATGAATAAAAATACAATCAGGGTAACAAATAAAATTCCTTCCAGCATGTTGCCCATAACCGTATGCACGGAATAATTAACCAAGTCTTCCCGATCATAAAAAGCTTTAATCTTCACGTCATCAGGTAAAATACTGTTGTTAATTATCTCAATTTTGTCTTTCAGGCGGGCAATTACGTCGCTTGGGTTTCCAGCTTTTCGCATCACGACAATGCCTTCTACCACATCCGGATCGCTGTCTCGTCCTACCTGTCCTAATCTTGGTAAGGCAGATTCTGCTACTTGTGCGATGGTTTTAACATAAATTGGTGTTCCGTTGATGTTATCTACCACCACATTCCTGATTTCATCAATGTTATTGAGCACACCTATCCCTCGAACCACATAAGCCTGGCCACTTTGTACAATCACATCACCACCAACATTAATGTTGCTTTTAGAAACAGCTTCGAAAAGTTCTGTTGCCGTTACTCCATACTGAATTGATTTTTGCGGATCAACCGTAATCTGATAGGTTTTCACTTCCCCGCCAAAACTCACCACATCTGCAATGCCCGAAACGGCCAATAACTCCCGCTGAATCACCCAATCCTGCAGGGTTTTAAGTTCGCGTACGGATTTGGTATCACTGCTTAAGGTATAACGAAAAATCTCACCTGTTGGTCCGTATGGTGGTTGTACTTCAGGCTGAATGCCTTCCGGAAGATCGGCTTCATCCAAGTGGTTATTTACCTGTACCCGGGCTTCGGCATAGTCCACATCATCTTCAAAACTTACTTTAACAATAGAAAGCCCAAACAGGGATGAAGAACGGATGCTCGTCCGCTTTTCAGTAGGATTCATTGCTATTTCCAGCGGGCGACTCACAAATTTCTCCACTTCTTCAGCACTTCGTCCGGGCCACTGCGTAATAATGGTAATGTTGGTATTGGTTACATCAGGAAAGGCATCAATAGTGGTATTTTTAAAACTTAAGTAACCTGCAAGGATGAGGATAAAGGTGGCAAAGAAAATAAAATATTTATTCTTCAGCGCGAAGCCGATGATGCTTTTGATGAATCTATTCATAGGGGAAAAATCTGTTGGTTAAAACGAAGGTTACTGGGTTTTAAGGTGCTCAAAAAGAAAGACCTGTTTGGAGGCAATTACACGGTCGCCAGCGGTTAAGCCCTTACTAATGTATACCTGATCTGCCGTTTTTCTTCCGATTTCAATTTGCTGGATGCTTACCTTATGTTCATTATTTAATACCAATACATAATTTTTATTATTATCGAAAACAATAGCCCTCGCATTTACTGCAGGAAGATTAATACCAGCATGTGCAGATACTTTAACGGTACCGAGCATGCCTGGTTTTAATAAAGCCTGGGTATTGGCAATTACTACACGGGCATTCATCACTTTACTTTCCTGATCAATCAAGTTGTATATTTTATCAATTTTACCTTTAAATACCTGTTCAGGATAAGATAGGGTAGAGAGGTTAACTTCGTCTCCTGCTTTGATGCGTGATATATCAGACTCATAAATATTAATCATGGCCCACACATTAGATAGATCGGCAATGGTGAACAGGCTTTTGTCGTTATCGCTACGCAGTTGCATATTATTGGTCACATTTTTTTCGATGACAAAACCGCTGATGGGAGATTTAATGGCGTATGAACCGGTGTTGCTGCCGCCATTAAGCTTTAAAACGGCATTAGCTCTTTTCAGTTCTGCCCGCTTAATTAGAAAATCATTTTTAGCTTCTTCCAGTTCCTTTGCTGATGATAGACCGCTTTCATACAATTGTTCTGCTTGTTTTAAGGCACGATTTGCATTTTTCACTTCAGCATTTGCGGCTATTACCTCTTTATCAAACCCAGCCATTTCTGAACTGGTTACAGTGGCTAAAGTTTGTCCGGCATTAACCTGATCGCCCAGGCGTACGTTTACCCGGTTTACCAATCCACTTACCATGGGGAAAAGTTCCGATTTGCGGTCTTGATTAGCCGTTATCTTAGCAGAAAAAATGAGGTCAGTTTTATTGTTGGCCTGTTGAACGGTATCAATTAACAATCTGTTCAGTAATGAATCTGTAATGGCAAATTTTTCGGGGGCAGCTTCTGTTTGATGGCTGCCACACCCAAAGCTTAAACCAATTGAAGAAAGTAAAATTACCTTTATTGTATTTTTGTAAATGTAATGCATCATGTTATTTAAATAGGTTTGTACCAGTTACATAATTTAATTCTGCTCTTGAGCTCAGTCTTTGTAACTGAACCTGATTGATCTGCAATACATTTTCTTTGTAGGATTGGTAGAGATCCAGAAATTCCATCAAACTGATGTTTCTTTCTCTGAAATTTTTAATCAAACCAGAGATCAGTTTGGAAAAACCAATGTTAAAGTCAGGATCAATTGCCGCAAAAAGTTTTTCATTCCGAAGTGCAGTCTGGTAACTGTTAAAAAGCTCGTTACTCAGTAAAAGTTCATGTTTGTTAACCTCCACCGTTGCCGCATCAATGCCAATTTTGGCTTTTTTAATTTCTCCCTGATTTCTGTTAAATAGCGGAATTGGAATTTTTAAACCTATGCCAGTGTATTTCTCCGGGTAATTGCCTTTCAAATCGTAGCTTAATAAAATTTCAACATCAGGTATAGCCATTGCTTTCTGTAGTTTTAAATTAAGTTCATTATAATCTAAGGCTGCTTTAGACAGTTTTAAATCACTTCTGTTGTTTCTGGCCGAATCCAGTAACGTGAGGTAGGGGATTTGGTTTAGTGGAAGTTCTGGTTCAGTTGAGGGTAAGGTTAAAGATAGATTTGCACCAGGCGCTAAACCACAGAGCATACGAAGGTCGCGGTATTCATCCTCCAGCTCATTCAGGAGATTGGTTTGTTCTGCCTGGAGTCCGATCAATAAAGATTTAATTCTAATCACATCCTTCAACGCTACATTCCCTGCTTTTAATTGAATTTCATAGGCCTTAATAAGCATTTGTGTGGATTTGATCTGTTCATCAAAAACATTGACTGATTGTGCAGTGAAATATGCTTTGTAGAAGGTACTCTGTAGCTCAAATTTTAGCGTTCGTTGTACATCGAAATATTCCATTTCTGCCATCCTTACGCCGGATTGCGCCAGTTTAATGTTTTTGTTTCTTTTACCCGCCAGTTTAATCAGCTGCGAAACGGATCCTGCAAACTGACCATAGGCATATGAAGTTTGCAAAAAATTACCTGTTTCATGGTTGTACAATAGATTTTCGTATTCTAGTTCTGGATTATCAAAAAGCCTGGCGGTGATGATTTCTGCTTGAGCCTGATCAATTTGATAATTGGCCGACAGTAAATCGAAGTTTTGTTTTAGAAAAAGTGCTTCTGCCTGAGGCAGGTTTAATTTTAAAGTATCCGTTTGGGCAACGGACACTGCGGTGAAAAAGCCCAGCAGGAAAAAAATCAGGGTACCTATCCTTATCATGCCACAAATCTATCTCCGCCGAATTAAACACGAATTAAATCGGAATTAAAAGCGGATTAAAGTTGAGGCAGGTAGATGATGAGGCAATTATGTTGGTTTGCTGTAACCGATATTTCTATTTTTCCTTTTAAAAGTGTAATGATCTTATTGGCCATATACAAGCCCATGCCTTCACCTTTCTGGCCGATTTCAGCCGATTGAGTATAAAAAGGCTTAAATACATCCTCTTGTGCTGAGAATGGGATCCCTGGACCTTGATCGATAATCTTAACCAGAAATTGAGGGTGTGAATATTCCAGTTGCACGATTACTTTTTGATTTCCGGAGAATTTAAAGGCATTGGAAATCACATTGTCAATGGCAATTTGCAGTAAAACCGCATTCACTGAAACTTGGGGCTTGGTATCGTTTTCCAGTAAATTTTGAACGTCTAACTGTTGATGATTGTGTAATTGCCAGTCAGACTGAATTTTTATTAAAAGTTTGTCCAGTCTAACAGATGATAACTGCGAATTAATTAGTTCAAGGTCCATTTTAGCTAAAGCCAATAAGCCATTGATGATGTGCTCCATATTTTCAGCATCATCTAAAATGGATTGAATAACTTTTTGATAAGCCTGAACATCTCTTTCTTTCAAAAGCGCCAGCTCAGCGGTCATCATCATTCTGGTTACAGGCGTTCTTAATTCATGTGATGCATTGGCTACGAAGGTTTTTTGTAAAATAAATGCTTGTTCAAGCTCTTCCATTAAATGGTTAAAGCTTTGCGCAATCAGGTTAATTTCATCTTTGGTCTGGTTTTCTTCCACCCTGAAAGCCAGATTTTCTGAGCCAACCTGTTTTACTTCGCCCATGAACTTTTTAAGCGGTTTCAGCATTTTTTCTGCCACCCACCTGCTCAACCATAAAACGATGATTGAAATGGAAACAAAAGTAACCACCATAATCTTTAGCAATTTTTCCAATCGGTTATGTGTACCCTGATCGGTAGCAGAAGCCAGAATCACGAAATCGCCCTGATTGTCTTTATAATAAATGCCAACTACCTGCCGCTCGCCGTCTTTGTATTGCAGGTGTTTTAGGTTTCTCACCCTGTTGATGGTCGCCTTTGTCCAATATTGTGCAGAATCACCAATAAAGGTTGCCCGATCCTGCGAATCATAAATCCGGATGACTTCGCCATTAAGCTTCTGTAAATATTGGTGTCGAACACTGCTTAAAGCATCTCTGCTCATTTCATCTGCTTCCAGGTAGAGCTTTGCCGTAACCATGGTGCGGTCTGTCAGGCGTTCAAAAAAATCAGCCTGAAGAAATTTCATGAAGGTAAAATAGACCATGCACAGCACCGCAAACAGCATAGAGGTGCTAATTAGGGTAAAATACAGTGCAATGCGGTCTTTTATTTTCATTATTTAAGGATGTAACCCATATTAATTTTGGTATGAATCAACTTGCGATCAAAACCCTTTTCAATTTTTTTCCTGAGGAAATTAATATACACATCTATTACATTGGTACCGGTATCAAAGTTGATGTTCCAAACCTGTTCGGCAATAAACTGGCGGGAAAGCAAACGGTTTGGATGCCTTAAAAACAGTTCGAGCAAGTCAAATTCTTTGGCACTCAGCTCAATTTTTTTGTCTGCCCTAATTACTTCTTTACTTGAGGTGTTCAGGCAAAGGTCTTGAAAACGAAGTTGATGGCTTTCAGGAATTGCAATAGGTGACTGCCGCCTTAATAGGGCTGTTACCCTAGCCAAAAGTTCTTTTAGATGGAAGGGTTTAACCAGGTAATCATCTGCCCCGGCATCTAAGCCCATTACTTTATCATCTACTGTTCCCATTGCAGTGAGCATGAGAATGGGGGTATTGGTCTGGCTTTCACGCAAGTGTTTACACAGCTGGATGCCATTTAAACCAGGCATCATAATGTCTATAATCAGAAGATTAAATTCATTTTTGATAAAGGTTTCTAAAGCATCTGTTCCATTGTAGGCATTCCAAACCTGGTAACCATTTTCTTCCAGCACTGATTTCAGCAGTCCGGCAATTTTAAGATCATCTTCTGCTATTCCTATTTTAAGCATAGTACAAAAGTAAGGAACTCATCTTAAAAGGAGATTAAAATTGATTTGATTATGGAGGTTAGTTAAGTGTAGTGTTTCTGTATTGAGTATTAGAAATTTTGTTTTTTGAAACATTAAAGACTAGTTTTTTTACTCTTCATATTTAAGACAATTTTATATTGCCCTAGCCGGACGAGCTCTCTTCTTTGGGCAACCAAAGAAGCAAAGTTGCCGGCTCGCAATTATTTATCCATATTTATAATTTCAATTGTATTCATGAAGGCTGGCCGTTTTCTGTTGAAGTCAGTGTTTGGGGGGGGTAAGTCAGTGCCATGCCGAAAAATTGACCATGCCCGTGTAAGAGCAAAACGAAGAAACAGTGGTTTGGCCTTGTTGGGCTTTATTGCGATCGTATCATTAATTAATGAACTATTTCCATAATTGCAAGAAGCAATCTCTTTTTGCTTAAATTCATGTTGTAAAATGAGGTAGTATCATAACTCTAAAGTATCCTCCTGAGCTTGACTCAGGATCTATTAAAAACGATAATTTACAATTAGTTTGCATAATTCAAGTGCTCCAAGAAAGGTACTGAATCATGTTCAGTATGACGAGGTGGCTATAGCAATCGTTCATTCCTAGTGGCCTGATACGTTTATTACTGTCGGTTTGGTGTCTTCACCAATCGAAACGCCTCATTAATCAATTTAGATCGGTAGGACACACGACCAATAGTATTAACGCAAAAAAAATCGCATTCAAACTTCCATAAATGGTTGTCTGAATGCGATGGCTTAAATCAATAGTTGTATTATCCCTTTCTCGCCATATCAATCATCATTGAGATTTCATCAACGGCGGCTTCATTGCTGCCATCAAATCCCATTAAATTAAACCTGATATTTCCCTGTGGATCAATAACAAACTTAGAAGGGATGCCATTTACTTTATAATCGCTCACCACTTTATTAATTTTGGTCTCAGGATCTTTATTGTCCATCAAAACTTCAAAATTATAGTTCTGTGATTTGATGTAATCACCCGCATCTTTGGTAGGAGTTAGGGTTTTTTCCCAGGTATGGATGAACAAAAACTTTACGTTAGGATCATCCTTGTATTTATTAACAGCCATTTGCATCGCAGGAAAAGAAGCCTTGCATGGTCCGCACCAGGTTGCCCAGAAATCCAGAATTACCGTTTTACCTTTCAGGCTGCTTAAGGTTACCTGTTTACCATCTAAATCGGTAAGCGTGAAATCTACTGCTGGTTTTTTTACGATTTCTTTAGCTAGTTTTTGCTGAAGATTAGCAACAATTCCCTTTCTAATTTCAGCTGCATATTGGTCAAAACCGGCATCACTACCCTTTACTTTGGTATAAAGTGTTTTAAAGGTAGCACTCATTTCGTCATTGGCTTTGCCCGATTTTACCGCCTCTTCTAATTTTACGTAAGCCTCTTGATTTCTATTCAACGCCATTAAAATTTTAGCATATTGAAAGTTTGATTTTGGAGATGCCGTTTTAGGATTTGTAGATGCCAACTCAGCATATTTAAGCGCTTCTTTATAATTTTTTTGCTCATAGAGCACATTGGCATAACTCATGGTTAAATAGGGGTAACCCGATGCGGCAAATTTCGAAGAATTCTCATTAGGTAATTTCCCATCATAATAAGCTTTTGCACTTTCAGTTGCCTTTTTGTAAAAGAGGGCTGCGTTTTTTAAATCCCCGTTTCGATAAAAAGCTTCACCAAGACCACTATAAGCATTGCCTTTCCAAAAGTCGACCAATAACTTATCCGCATATTCCAGGGCTTTCGCAGTATTTTTTTGTTCTGCATAACCACTTGCAATGCTGCTGGTTACATAATCATAAGTAATTAAATCTTCGCCGCTAAAGTTTGATGGTGGAAATTTCTTAATCCATACTTTATAAGCTTTTTCTTTTTCGGCTGGTGTTTTTAAATTATATATGTCATCAGCAGCAGCTTTGTTTCTGGCGCGTGAGCCTAGTGGGAATTTTTTTACTTCAGCTTCTAATAATGAATCACTTGCTTTTTGATTTTTTAATTTATAGTAATAGTTAATGGCCAAATCCATTTCCTTTTCACTGTTTGATGCGGCAAGAGTTTTCAGTTTGGTGTTTAATTGTGCTTTATCTGCCGGATTGGTAGATACAATTAACTGATCCAAATGATTTTTGGTGCTATCTAGCGGTTTGGTTTGTGCGTTTAATTGAGTGGATGCAGCCATAAATCCAAGCGTGCCCATCAAGAAGCTTAATGTTTTCATATTTTAATCTTTAAAAATTTCTGATAACTTTTTAGTCAATTCTTCGCCTCTTAAATCTTTGGCAATCACTTTGCCCTCTTTATCGAGTAAAAAACTCGCCGGTACAGATTTTACGCCGTAAGCTGTTGCGGCAGTATTTGTCCAGCCTTTTAATTCTGAAACGTGTTTCCAAGTAAGCCCATCGTCTTTTATGGCTTTTAACCATGATTCCTTTTTACTGTCGAGCGAAACACCTAAAATCTCGAAGCCTTGATCATGATACTTTTGATAGGCGGCAACAACATTCGGATTTTCTTTTCTGCAAGGTACACACCAGCTGGCCCAAAAATCGATTAACACATACTTTCCTCTTAATTGTGAAAGTTTTAAAGGCTTACCATTCGCATCATTCATGGTAAAATCGGGAGCAATTTTTCCTGGAGCAGTTTTATTCAGTAAATCTAAACTCGCCTTAATGGCTTTGCCGATGTATGAATTTTTAACCTCGGGCTTAAAAAGTGCGTACATCTCTGCGGCCTGCTGTGGATAATTGTAATTAATTAAACGATCTTCTACAATGGCTGCAACAGCTATAGAGCCGGGATGTGCCAGTAAATAATCCTTAATTGCTTTTTGATTAAGTACATCAAGGTCTTTAAATTGATCATCAAAGGGCTTGCGTTGCTCAGGAGTAAGGGTTATTTTTCCTTTTTGAGTTGCACTATCCAGCGCAGTATAAATCTTTCCTGCTTTTGCCGTAATGATTTTCCAGGGCCCGTTGTAAAAACCAGAATAAACATCCGTTTCCGGCGATCCACTGATTTTAGCGTTGAATAAAGAATCTTTATGCCCGTCAAACGAAATCTCTTTATTTTCAAGAAGAAAATATTTTTGCTCCCTGATTTTTGGGATTTGAATGCGGTACATCATTACCTCAGGAGTTGTCCCGGAAAATGTAAACTTTCCGTTAGTAATTTTGGTTGAATCTTTAATTTCCTGATCACCAATCTGATGAGTAAGATAGATGACTCCGTTCTCTACACCTCTGATATTTCCAGAAATTTTATAGCCAGTTTGAGGCTTAAATGCAGTTGCACCTAGTAAAAGTGCCGCTGCTAAAGCGATATGTTTTGTTTTCATTTTGTAGGTTGATGATAATTGTTGCGGTAAAGCACCAGTTGAAGCTTGTTAAAATGCCAATGGTAAATCAACAAGTTCAAACTGGATTTTTATATTTTACTAATTATAACCCAAATTCTGAGTTAATGCAGTATTGATTAAACGTTGTGCATCTGGTATAGGGTATAATACCGAAGTTGTTTTCCATGTTGTGGGTCTAAGGGCTCCCAAAACTGCATCAGCTCTATTTGTTCTTTTTAAATCAAACCAACGGTGACCCCATTCGCCAAAAAGTTCCATTTTTCTTTCCTGTTCAACTGCAGATAGCATTTGTGCCTGGGTTAAGGTTGCACTCACACCGGCTAAACCAGCTCTTAATCTTACTGCATCTAAATCGGTTTTGGCGCCGCTTAAGTTGTTTTGTTGCGCTCTGGCTTCTGCCCTGATTAAATATTGTTCAGCCAATCTTAAAGCAACGTTATATTCATTTCCGGTACCAGAACCTATCTTATATTTAGTAATCGAATAATAAATTTTGCCGCCTAAAGTTTTTGATGATGTCCAGTTTGCCCTGCGTAAATCGGTTATACTTTCAAAGCTTTGGTAGGTGCCATCTGCTAAAGAATAAACGGGAATTGAAGCTGCAGCTGATACATATCCATTTCCTGGTACAGAAACGCCTGTTGTATTTCCGATCTGCCAGATAATTTCATTACTGTTATTAATAAATGCTAATTCGGGAGCAGGTAAACTATATGTACCTGAACTAATTACTTGTGTAGCCTGCGCTTCAGCGTTTGCATAATCTTTTTGATATAAGTACACGCGGGCTAAAAGCGCAGTAACTGCATGTTTATTGGCACGGCCCCTAAATGTTCCGGCATAAGTAGTAGGTAATGCAGCTTGAGCTTCAGTCAAATCTTTTATGATTTGCGCATAAACCTGGGCCGATGGAGTACGTGGTAAAGCAGCATTTTCAAATGCAGAATAATCGTCTTTTAATGGGAGAGGAACATCTCCAAATAAATTAACGGCATAGAAATAAAAATAAGCCCTTAGGAATTTAGCCTCGCCTAATAACTGCGCTTTTGTAGAAGCCGTTAAAGTAGTAGAAGCCGTAATACCACTTATGGCATTATTAGCATTTTTTATTGGCTGATAAAGATTGCCCCAGGTATTATTTACAAAGCTATTGGTACTCAGCAGTGCATTTTTAGAAAATTCCTGAATGCCAGCGTCTATGCCATTATATTGTACATCATCACTAGAAATTCCCGGATAAAATGTTACATGGGTGAGGAAGCCATTTACCGCCGCAGAAGATTGCGTGTAGATGCCCATCACCACACTTTGTGCTGATGCATCCGTTTTAAAGGCATCTTCAAAACCGATCTGGGTAGGAGGCGCGCCTAATTCTACAAATTTTTTACAGGATGAAACAGTAAACACTGCTCCAATAATCAATATGGTATAAATGAAATTTTTATATTTTTTTTTCATGATTTTTCTGATTAGAATGAACAGTTAACACCAAATACAATTGTTCTTAGCGGCGGTACAACCTGACTGATTACTCCCGTACCTAATCCCGGAGGACCACCTTGAACGGTTGTCTCTGTATCTAACACATATTTATTCTTGGCCCAGGTATATAAGTTTTGCCCTTGAACAAAAACACTTGCATTTGAAATCTTTACGTGTTTAAGCCATTCTTGCGGTAGGGTATAAGATAAGTTTACCGATCTTAATTTTAGATAAGAAGCATCGCCATAAACTGCATCTGATTGGGTATAAAGATTATAGGAAGCTGCAATGGCTGTTCCTGCAGTAGCAGAAGATCCCGGAATATTAGATGATGTATTTGATGGTGTCCATCGGTCTAACCAATAATCATTTTGATTTGTTAATGCACCAGGGCGTGTATTTAAAATTTGAGTAACCCCGAAACGGTGATTGAACTGGAAAAATATCCCTAAATCAAAGCCTTTATATGAAAAGGTATTATTAAATCCGCCAAAGAAAGGTGTGCCAAGGTCTGCTACATAACGGTCGCTAGTATTGATTACGCCATTTCCATCCCTGTCTTCATACATTGCTGCACCATTCGCAGGGTTTACACCAAGAAAATGATAAGGACGGAATAAGTTAATGGATTCACCAACTACGTAGCTGAAAGAAACAAATGATTTATCAAGGTTAGGAAATTCTATCAACTTGTTATCAGTAAACGTTAAGTTCAGTGATGATTTCCATGAGAAATCCTTCGCAACAATATTCGTAGTATTCAGTTCTAATTCTAAACCCTGATTTTGAATAACTGCTGGCAGGTTTTGCGTGTATGAATTATAACCGCTTTGGAAAGCCACAGCATTCGAGGTAATTTGATCAGAAGAACGGTTTCTGTAATAATTAGCTGTAAATGTAATGCGGTCTTTTAAAAAGCCTAAATCAATTGCCAGATCTAGTTTTTTGGTTGTTTCCCATTTAATAGTTTGATTGGGAAGACCGCTTGGTATTATAGCTGCATTACCTAAATAAGGTGTTGTTGGATTATACAAAGGCAAATAAAGATAATTTGGAATCTGATCATTACCTGTTGTACCAAAACCAGCTCTCAGCTTACCAAAGCTTAAGAAGGAGATATTATCTTTAATAAAATCTTCGTTAGAAAATATCCAGGCTGCACCAACTGCACCAAAATTACCAAAACGATTCTCAGGACCAAATCTTGATGAACCATCTCTTCTGAAGGTGGCATTAATCAGGTATTTTTCTTTCCAGTCATAATTTAACTTTGCAAACACCGCATTGTATTTATACTTCACGATGTTATTATAGCGTATGGTGACTGTTCCGGCAGCACTAAGGGTACCTAAAAGGTCTTCGGAACTGTAGTTATTTCCGAAAATAGATGATCCACTTGAAGTGTTTTGCTGGAAACTGGTACCGACAAGGGCTGTAAATTTGCCTCCGCCTAAATTCCTGTTATAATCCAGGGTAGGCTCTACAATCCAGTTTTGGGCATTTAAATTGGTAAATGTTGCATTGCTCACCGGATTACTTGCAGGGTTTTGTGAGGAAAAAGGGTCTTTGTTAATTTGCTCTAATCTAGTATTGGTGTATCCAAAATTAGTTTTGGCGGTTAATCCAGGTAAAATGGTATACTTAATATTCGCATTTGCGATTAAATTATTAGTTACGCCAGTATACTTTTTCAATAACGTAGCCATCGGGTTGGTAAAACCAGTTGCCCAAAATAATTTGCCTGCAGCGTCATAAAGTGGTAAATTGGGTGGTAAATTATAAGATGATGATACATCTGAGGCTGGTAAAATAGTATTGTCATTGCTGTAATTTGCAGAAAATGATGCACCAAATTTCTTGTTTTGTGAAACATGGTCGAGATTTAATCGTGAAGTAAATCTTTTATTGCTGTTATCACCTAAAAATACACCAGTTTCTTTCCGATAACCAGAATTGAAAAAGAAACGGGTTTGATCATTGCCACCAGATAATGATGCCTGGATATCATTTACATGACCACGGTTTCCAATCAATAATTTTTGAAAATCAGTAGAACTGTTTTGATCCCAAAGCGTTAAATCCGGAGCAGTCGTTGCATTTGGTATAGCATTATCATTCTGAAATGCTTCTTTCCTTAAAGCTAAATAATCTTGAAGATCAAGCATTGGAATAAAGCGGCCAACTTCTGTAAAACCTGTACTTAAATTCGCACTTACCTTCACCCGGCCAGATTGCCCTTTTTTAGTGGTAATTAATACCACACCGTTTGCACCTCTTGATCCATAGATAGCTGTAGCATCTGCATCCTTCAAAATGTCTATACGCTCAATATCAGAAGGGTTTATCATGCCGAAAGGACTAATTCCGCCACTGGCACCACTTACGCCAAAGGCATTTAAATTATCTGTTGGGGGAGAGCCGCCATTGAAATTGGTAAATGGTACGCCATCAACTACGTACAATGGAATACCACCTTGAGATAAAGAATTTTGCCCACGAATTTGAACTTGGACCGTACTGCCTGGAATACCATTATTCTGAGCAATCAACACACCCGCCATTCTGCCCGATAGTGCAGCCAATGGGTTTCCTACAGGTTGTTTCTGAATCTCATCAGCAGATATGGAAGCAACTGAGCCCGTATTCAACTTTCTGGTCGTAGTGCCATAACCAATCACCTGAACTTCGTTCAAACTTCCTGCTTCCGGAACCAAGGCTGTTTTTAAGGAGTTTGTTTTCTCATCAACGGCTATTTCTTTAGTTACATAGCCCACGTAACTGAATATGATGGTAATGGTTTTGCCAGCAGGAATGTTAACACTATAATGTCCGTATTGATCTGATGCAGTACTGAACTCTTTATCTCCTTTAATGCGAATAGATACACCAGGGAGTGGATTCCCAATTTCATCTGTTACCATTCCTGTTAGACGGGTATCGTTAACACTTTCAGCAGTGTTCGCCACAGGGAGCTTGGAAACTAGGATTTTATCTCCTACCTGATTATAAGTTAAACCTGTACCATTTAAAATTAAGTCTAACGTTTCTTTAACTGATCTGGCTCCTAAAGGAATACTTACTGGTTTAAGGTTTTTAACTTCGTTATTGCGGTATAAAAAACGAAACGGACTGTTTTGCTCTATTTTTTTGATTGCCGAAGTGATTGTTTCCTGATTCAACTCGATTGCAACTTGTACTTGCTGAGTTGATTGAGCAATAACTTCAGTAGCAAACAGGCATTGGAGAGAGGTAATAAATACGATAGCAATGATGGAGCTGATGCGCATAAGCTGACGAATTAAATATCGTGTTTGGGATGATGCAGTGAAGAAAACATATTTCTTCCTGCCCTCTGCCGATTGTGCAGAAAAATACATAATTTTAAATGTTTTAAATGAATCCTAGAAAATTGTTTAAACGCGTAGATACAGTTAGCGCTGTATCTGCAACGGCTCCTTGTTTAGCGACAAGGAGTTTTTTTATTCATTTAAATGCGCAGCTGGTAAGTTTTTTTCATGTGGTTTGGTTTAGTTGATTAAGGGTTCTTTATTATTCACATCCTCCGCCTTTAATGGTTATGCCGCCAGCGTGAGTTTGGTATTGTGCATTATTGTAGGAGCAGATGATTTTAAGAATCTGCTCTAATGATTCTCCCTTTAAAAAAGTGGCCGTAAACCTACATTTTTTTGGAAGTTCATTTTCAAATGAAATTGGTGTATTAAATCTTTTTGATAAAATTTTTGTTGCCTCCTCTAGTGAAATATCATCAAAGAAAATATCGCTTTCCTGCCATTGTATTGCGTTTTTAGCCATTACATCAACAAGATTGATGCGTTTGTTTTTTTGATTAAAAATAATCTGCTGGTTCGGAACAAGAATGCCTAAAACTGATTGGCTATCTGTAACACTTACTTTTCCTCTGGTAACGGTAACTTCAATATTATGGTTGCCATCATAAGCTTTAATGTTAAAGGCTGTTCCTAAAACTTTGGTACTTAGTTTGCCTGCATGCACTATAAAACTTTTTTTAGCATCATGCCTGATGTCAAAATAACCTTCACCTATTAAGGTAACGATCCTTTCAGCACCAAAAACTTTTGGATAAGTGATGGAACTGTTATTATTTAAGATCACCGTGCTTCCATCAGGTAAATTCACTTTCTGGTGCTCATCTTCGGTTTTTATGGTTAATATAGGATTTGGATGAACAACCTGGTTTGATTGGCTAGCCGTTTTTTCTGCCCATTGTGGCATTTTGTTTCGATCTTTAAATAGTACTGCAGCAAAACAAACGATAAAAAAGGCTGCTGCCCACCCAAGCCATTGTCTTGATAGGTTTGGTTTTTTCTTTATAAATTTTGAATCAATGGAGATCACCTGTTCGAGGATCTGTTCTGCTTTAGCTGAATTTAACTCTGTTTCAGGACTTTTATTCCAAAAATTATCCATCACGAGATCGAGCACTGTTGTATCATCCGCATTTTTTATAAGGGTCATAAACTCTTGTAATTCTGCAGGAGAGCATGTTCTGTTCACATACTGATCAAATAAATAGGAGGCTCTATCCAATTGCATTTTGTTTAATTTGATGGCTTTGAGATTGAAATAAAGAATTTTCTACCTCGCTTTTAAAGTAATGACAATACAAAAATGAAAAGGAGGTAGTTAAATAAGAGATTATTTTATAAAAAATAATAAAAGTGGAATAACTTTTATTTGATCTTGCGCAATCAGGAAGTTTTTAATTGATTTTACAGCATCTCGCAAGTGAGTTTTTACTGTTAATGGAGATAGGTTAAGTTTATTAGCCACATCGGTCTGCTTTAATCCATCAATATGGCAAAGGCGATAAATTAATTTTTGCTGTGGAGGAAGTTTTTCAATGGCAGATTCCAATAACTTCTTTGTTTCTTTAAATTGAATCTCATTTTCTGTAGCCAAATCTACATCAGATGTTTCTTGGTGGGCCTTTAGGATATTTCTTTGTTCTACCGTGGCTTTTTTTAAGGCATTCAATGTTTCATTTCTTGCAGTTGTACGCAAAAATCCACCAAAATTTTCAATCTGGACTAAATGGGTTCTCTTTACCCAAAGCTTAATGAAAACATCCTGAACAATTTCCTCCGCTGCGGCATCTTCCTGAAGAATGGCTAGTGCGTAGCCATAAACTTTGTTGCGGTAAAAATTAAAAAGAATGCCGAACGCCAGCTGATCACCATTGGCAATTTTTGCCAGGATCAACTTTTCATCCGCCAGTTCCTTTTGCATGGTGCTAATATATCAATTAAACTAAGTTTTATGTCTGATTATATTGGTGATTATTATTATTATGATCAGTTCTGGCAGCTCATCCTCACCACTATAACTATAATTTCAAATTGGGGATCAGGTTTAAAAAAGCCTGAAAATTGGCCTTGTATTTTTTCTTATCCAGTTTAAAATAAAAGGCACCTTTCTTTGAACCTGATTTATCTTTTTCTTCGAGCTTGATCAGTAAACCTGTAGAACTGATTTTTCTGCTAAAATTCCGGGTATCTATTTTAGTATCATTCACCTCTTCGAAAAGCATCTGCAACTGTGGAATGGTAAACTTTTTTGGCAACATTTCAAAAAGGATAGGGTGGAGGGCAGCTTTGTAACGTAGTTTTTTACGGGCATCAGCCACCATTTTTGCATGGTCAAAAATTAACTTTGGGCTTTCATTCACCAAAAACCATTCTGCCTGATATTCATCGCTTAATTGCGCTTCATATTTATGAATGTCAATTAAAGCAAAATAGCCTACAGATAATGTGCGTTCAATTGGATCGCGATGAGGTTCACCATAAATTTGCAACTGTTCCAGGTAAATTCCTTCCAGCCCGGTATTTTTTTTCAATACCCTATTGGCTGCATCATCCGGACTTTCATTGGCACCAACAAATCCACCAATTAAACTCCATTTGTTAATTTCAGGTTCCAGGCCACGCTTCACCAGCAATAACTTAAGGTGCTCTCCGTCAAAACCAAAAACAATGCAATCTACAGCCACCAGATAATGCGGTTGGCCTGAATATTCTATCATGCTGAAATTAATTAAATGTGCCTGAATATCTTCAAAATTTTACGAAAATAGAAATTATAAGCAAATTATTAAATGTCACTTTGACAAATAATAATTTATTTATACTTTAGCCGAATTCAAATTCCATTTTGTAGCCCAAACATTCTAATCAACCATATAATATGAGTACAACATTTGATCTTGATTCAAATCCGCACAGAAGACTCAATATTCTCACAGGAGAATGGGTTTTGGTATCACCTCATCGCACTAAACGGCCATGGCAAGGTAAGGTTGAAGATTTAGCGGCAGATAACCGCCCGGAGTATGATCCAAAATGTTACCTGTGCCCGGGTAATGATCGTGCAGATGGTGATGTGAATCCGGACTATAAGGAAAGCTTTGTTTTTAAAAATGATTTTTCGGCCTTGCTGGAAGATACACCTGCAGCTGGCATGAATGACGATGGCTTATTGGTGGCGCAAAATGAGCGTGGCATCTGTAAGGTAATTAGTTTTAGTCCTAAACATAATTTAACGCTGCCAGAACTAAGTGTTAGTGAAATTACTGCTGTTGTAGACTTATGGCAAAAAGAATTTAACAGCCTTTCTGAAAATGAGTGGATTAAGTATATTCAGATTTTCGAAAATAAGGGTGAAATTATGGGTTGCAGTAATCCGCACCCACATGGGCAAATTTGGTCGCAAAGCGAAGTGCCTATGGAAATTGTTAAAGAAACAGAGCGCCAGAAAAATTATTATGCCGTTCATCGTGCCAGCATGTTATCTGCCTACCTGAAACTGGAATTAAAAAAGAATGAAAGAGTTGTTTTCGAAAATGAACATTTCGTTGTACTGGTTCCATTTTGGGCAGTTTGGCCTTATGAAACCATGATTATTAGTAAGCGGCAAGTAAGTAGCATCAAATACTTTAATAGTGTAGAGAAAGAAGCGCTGGCAGATGCTATAAAGACGCTAACTACCAAATACGACAACCTTTTTGAAACTTCTTTTCCTTATTCAGCAGGAATGCATCAGGCACCTGTAAATGGTGGAGATCATCCGGAATGGCACTGGCATATGCATTTTTATCCGCCATTGCTGCGTTCGGCTACCGTGAAGAAATTTATGGTCGGTTATGAAATGCTGGCTAATCCTCAGCGTGATATTACACCAGAATTCGCAGCAAATCGACTGAAAGAATTGTCGGCAGAACATTATAAATTAAAACTAACCAAATAAAACATCATTGAGAGCGAATGGATATTGAGCGTTTAAAAAGTACATTTAGAGGTATTTACCAAACTGAGCCCATTTTGGTTAAATCTCCCGGAAGAATTAATATTATCGGAGAGCATACCGATTATAACGGTGGCTTTGTAATGCCGGCGGCTATTGATAAGGCCATTTATGTTGCGGTATCAAAAAGAGATGATGAAGAAATTCACTTATACTCTGAAAGTTATCAGGCATCTTATACCTCTTCCGTTGCTGCGATAGAAAAATCTGATCTTAGTTGGGCCAACTATGTACTGGGCGTAGCCGATCAAATGATTAAAAGAGGCTATAAAATTAGTGGCTTCAACCTTTATTTAGATGGAAATGTTCCACTAGGTGCAGGGCTTTCCTCTTCGGCCGCATTGGAGTGTGCAACGGCCTTTGCGCTTGACCACCTGAATGATCTGGGTATTTCACAAATGGATCTGGCTTTAATCTCACAAAAAGCTGAACACGTATTTGCTGGCGTAAACTGTGGGATTATGGATCAGTTTGCATCTGTTTTTGGTAAGCAGGATCATGCTGTTTTACTGGATTGCAGAACCATGAAATATGAATATATCCCTTTGGCTTTAGAAGGCTATAAACTTGTTTTGCTTAACACCAATGTAAAACACTCCCTTTCTGATTCTGCCTATAACAAAAGAAGATCTCAGTGTGAACAAGGCGTAGCCTGGATTAGCGCTCACCACCCTGAGGTGACGAGCTTAAGGGATGCCAATGTAAATATGCTGGAGGAATTTGTAAAGCCAAAAGATGCGGAAGTTTACCAGAAATGTAAATATGTGGTGGAGGAAATAGGCCGGATTCAAAAAGCAGCAGAAGCACTTAGACAGGGTGATTTAGTTGCATTAGGTAAGCTCATGCTCGAAACGCATAAAGGCTTAAGTCAAGACTATGAAGTAAGTTGTAAGGAACTTGATTTTCTGGTTGATTATGTGAAAGATTTAGATCATGTTCTTGGTGCCAGAATGATGGGTGGCGGCTTTGGCGGCTGTACCATCAATATTGTAAAAGACGAAAATATTGATGCTTTAATTTCAGAAGTGAGTGTCCTTTATGAAGAAGAATTTAGTTTGTCGATTGATGCATATGTAGTAGAAACGGCAAACGGATCAGCACTAATTGATGCTTAAAACTTAGATTTTTGAAAGATATTGAAATAAAAATAATTAGAATTTAATAAGCCATTTGGGCCAGTTGAAAAAACCTAAACAAATAAATGAATGAAAAATAATATTCTGGATACAAAAGATTATATCGTATTTGCGGTGTACTTTGTAATTGTGGCAGCCTATGGCCTTTACATTTACAATAAGAAAAAATCGGTATCAACAGGTTCAAAAGATTACTTTTTAGCTGAAGGGTCACTTACCTGGTGGGCAATTGGTGCTTCACTAATTGCTTCGAATATCTCAGCCGAGCAATTTATAGGCATGAGTGGTTCGGGATTTAAAATGGGATTAGCCATTGCCACTTACGAATGGATGGGGAGTTTAACCCTTATCGTGGTTGCAGTGTTCTTTATTCCGGTTTACCTGAAAAACAAAATTGCCACCATGCCGCAGTTTCTTCACCAGCGCTATAACGGTACAGTTGCCATGATTATGGCTGTTTTTTGGTTGCTTTTATATGTAGTGGTTAACTTAACTTCTATTCTTTATTTAGGTGCACTGGCGGTGAGTAGCATTTCTGGTTTCAACCTGGAATTGTGTATGTATGCCATTGCAGCCTTTGCTATCATCATTACTTTAGGTGGGATGAAGGTAATTGGATATACGGATGTTATTCAGGTGTTCTTCTTAATTTTAGGAGGTTTGGCTACAACCTACCTGGCGCTTAATCTGGTATCTACCCATTACGGAACAACCGGTATTTTCGAAGGTTATCATCTCATGAGCACTAAAGCATCAGAGCATTTTCATATGATTCTGAAGCCTGATAACGAAAATTATATCGATTTACCAGGTTTAAGTGTACTGATTGGCGGTATGTGGATTGTAAACCTGAATTATTGGGGTTGCAATCAATATATTACCCAGCGTGCTTTAGGTGCGGATTTAAATACTGCAAGAGGTGGTTTATTATTTGCTGCCTTCTTGAAATTGTTAATGCCGATTATTGTGGTGCTTCCGGGTATAGCGGCCTACGTACTTTATAAAGATGGTGCCTTCCAGACAGAAATGTTGCAGAATGGCTCTGTAAATCCAGATCGTGCTTATCCAGTGTTGCTGAACTTACTTCCAGCAGGCTTGAAAGGTTTATCATTTGCGGCATTAACAGCAGCCGTTGTAGCTTCTTTAGCGGGCAAGGCAAACAGTATCGCCACTATTTTTACCCTTGATATTTACAAAAAAGTAATCAATCCGGCAGCAACAGAAAAGAACCTGGTATTGACCGGAAAAATTTCCATTATAGTGGCAATGATTTTAGGTGTGTTAATTGCGCCACATTTGGGGATTGATAAAAAAGGTGGTTTCCAATATATTCAGGAATATACTGGCTTTGTTTCACCTGGTATTTTTGCCATGTTTATTTTAGGTTTCTTTTGGAAAAGAACCACTTCAAATGCTGCTTTGTTTGCAACGATAGGTGGTTTCGGCATGTCGCTATTGCTTAAGGCTTTGCCAAATTTAACAGATCTTTCATGGTTATCAAGTTTAGGCTTTTCTGTGAAAAATACAACTGGAATTTATGAAATTCCTTTCCTGGATCGAATGGGTTTTGTGTTCGTTTTCTGTATTATCGGAATGGTAATCATCAGCTTATTCGAAAATAGAAAAGGTGTGAACCCTAAAGGACTGGATATTGATGTTAAAATGTTTAAAACGTCGACAAGTTTCGCCGTTGGAACATTAATTATCATCGGTATGCTGGTTGCACTTTACAGTGTTTACTGGTAGGTATTTGCCAAATACTTTTTTATGAGTTAAGGGATAGCAGCTTCGGTTGTTATCCCTTTTTGTTTAAAATTATTTTCTTTTAGTAAAGTGACCTATTTATGTGGGTGGAGACACCAAATGAATAGTAGAATTTTGCCATCCAGATCATTTTTAATCTGCGGGACATAATAAGTAGTGACTTCCAATCCGCTTAAATCTGCGGGAATTGTTTAAGTCAAGATTGCGTGGCTTAATAAATTAAGGTTTCTAACTTTTTAATTGTCAGTTGATTTTATACTAATATCTATTCTATCGAATTATTGCTAAATATTAAAATATTGAGGGCTAAGAAAAATAATTGTGGCTGAATTTCTTAATACCTTAATGTCTCATTACCCTATTGGTCGGTATTGCACTTACAGAAATTAGTGATTTTAAATTTAATGAATTGTTTCATTTGGTAAACACACCAAACCAGTAGCAATATTAAGTTAGGAGCAAAGGTTGTCCGCAGTTATAAATGATAATTTACGTAGATTTAGATGTTGAGCATTATAACGGAATATAAGATTGGATAGAAAATAGTCTAAATGAAGCCATTTTAACTACCAGTTGGTAACCCACCAATCACTTCATTTTTAAAAAGATTAAACCAACTAACGTTGTAAACGTGGCCGTTTAGATTTGAACGCTTCGTTTGTCCTGGGTTTTGGAGCTGGCTTTTTCGGCGCAACTTCTTCAGATAATTTGACAGTGATCACATTACCTTTAAATGTTTCTCCATTAAGCATAGAAATAATGTTTTTAGCATCATCTAAACTTTCAACTTCAATAAAGGCATAACCCTTGCATTTTCCTGTAGCCCGATCCCGAACAACTTTAATCGTGTCGATTTTACCATGGAGACTTATAAAAATTGCTAAATCCATTTCCTGAATATTGTCTGCCAGGCCACCAACGAAAAGCTTGTTCATTTTTAGAATATTATGTTATTATTGATATCGCCTTTGATAACGTTTTCGCCAGCATAATGTTTTATGATAAATTGTTTTGCAAAATAAAAATTTATAATGATGAAAACAAAACAGATTTTAACTTAAAAGCTTCTAATTCTCACATCATCATTAATTTGCATGAGTTTAACATAGAATTTATAGGCACATTTTAGTATTAAAGATTATAATGAATTCAAAGTAACTTAAATAGTGAGGCAGCTATAAAAGTAACTTAAATAGTGAGGCAGCTATACTGGAATGATGAAACAATATTACCTATATCCATTTTGGATGATACTTCTGCACTATAAAACTTAATCATAATTGGTCAACTATAAATTTGATATTAAGATTAACATTCTTTAACGATGCTGAAAAGCCGTTTTAAACATTACGGCAAGAAATTTGTTGAATGTTCAGCTATAAAAAAAGATAAGATTATGAAATTTTACAAATCAATCCCGATAATGCTCTTGGCTGGAGTGATGATTTCTGGTTGCGTGAGCAATAAAAAGTATGCAGAACTTCAGGACACTTACTCAAAACTAAGAGAAAGAAATCAAGAGTTAAGTAACAAATACCAGGATAGCCAGCGAGAGCTTTCAGGTACCAGTAGCAGAGTAAAAAGTTTGGAAGAGCAAATTGCCTCCGAAAAATCGAATGTTGCTGCCTTGCAGGATGCCTTGAATAAGTGCCTAAACTCCAGCAGCCAGGGGAATGTTAATATCTCCAAACTGGTAGATGAAATTAACAGCTCAAATCAATATATTAAACAACTGGTAAATGCTAAAAATAAAAGTGACTCACTTAATATGGTGTTAACCAATAACCTTACCCGTTCATTAAGCAGGGAAGAGCTTAGTGATGTTGATGTTCAGGTACTGAAAGGTGTAGTGTATATCTCATTAGCTGATAACATGCTTTATAAATCAGGTAGTTATGAAGTATCTGACAAAGCTGGAGAAACCTTAAGTAAAATTGCAAAGATTATTAAAGATTATAGCACTTATGATGTATTAATTGAAGGTAATACAGATAATGTTCCTATCACACAGCCTAATATTCGCAATAACTGGGATTTAAGTGCATTAAGGGCTTCGTCTGTGGTGCAGGTTTTACAAACTAAATATCAGGTAGATCCAAAGCGATTGACTGCAGGAGGAAGAGGTGAATTTAACCCGGTTGCTGATAACAATACGCCAGCAGGGAAAGCACAAAATAGAAGAACCCAAATTATCATCACGCCTAAATTAGATCAGTTTATGGATTTAATTGGTAAAGCTCCGGAGCAATCACAAAAATAAGATTTATGAGTAGGATGGGCAGTCTTTTTAAAGGCTGCCCTTTTTTTGTGTATTTAATTTTAGCTTACTATTCAATTTAATTGCTGGAGAGATTTAGTAAACTCAGGTTTGCAGGTTTTAAGATAGCGTAAGTAGTGATTGTCACAATTCAATGCAATTTGAAATGTCTATTCATTGTAACCAAACGATTTTGATTGGCATGTGTTTATAAGGGAAAACGAAGATCAAATTGGAAAATTCACGCCCTCAGGACCTTGCCATTCTGGTACACGATAAGCTCAGGCTAACGAAGCAAAAATTTCCGATTCCCAATCTCGAGGTATTAGTCGATTTATTTGATTGCCTGTTCTATTCTAGCATGTGCAAAGAAGAAAGCGATTTGATCAGGGTAACGGTAACTTTTATTGATCCATCAAACCCAGATCCGGCACCACCAAGCCATATTGTTCCTGAAAGGTGGAGCTGTATCGCCTTTGAGCAACCTTTGATCATGGATACTAAAACATTGGCCAAGCTTTCCAAGGCTGCTGATCCGGCGAGTTCTTCTCTGGCTGTTTATTACGATGAGAAAGGCAAGCTTTATATTTGGGGAATGATTGATCAGGCGATGCATTACCAGAATTTCCTGAATTATGAGTCGGATACTGGTTCAGAACAACCAGGATTGTTTCAGGTATCAGTAAGTGATATCGGAACACTGCATGTGCTTTTTGATTACGAGTTATTAGCGACTTTGAAGCAAAATATACTCGTTAAACGCTATCTGGATGTGCTTACGATAGGCCCGATTTCAAAAATCCTGAGAAAAAATGCAGAATTTTTAAAAATTAATCTCAGAGAATATCTTGAAAAAGAACATCCAAACGAGCAATATGCAGAGTGGGAAGATTTTCTGGATGGGCTGTGGATCCAGACTTTTTCCAGGTTATTACTTAAAATTCAAAATTATCAGCATGGTGGAGCCATACTGCTTGCAGATGATAGTGCTGATCTTGATGTAAAATACCGGATTCATTATGAGCGACTTACCTTGGCGATGGTTGCGCATGCAAAGGCTGCTGTTGATAATTTTGTTTCGGAAAATACAATTGAAGGTGGCATGCATACAGGTAAGAGAACCATCAGCAAAGAACTCTACCTGCGTGAATCGGCATCTTTTTACAATAAAAAAGGAACTGCAGATGAAATTAAGGGAGCCATCGACTTCATCGCCTCACAAAGTTGTGTAGATGGAGTTGTGCTTTTTAACCGGAGCATGGTAACCAACGGTTTTGGTGCAGTTTTACGTGCCAAAAAAATGCCAAGAAAAATTTTTGTTTCCACTACAGCGACGGCTACACCAAAGTCGCTTGAAGCACACGATCCACGTTATTACGGTACCAGGCACCGATCTATGATCGCCTATTGCTGGAACCATCCTACAGCTTTAGGGTTGGTCATTTCTCAGGATGGAGATATTCGTGCATTTTCAAAGATTGAGGATAAGTTAATCATGTGGGAAAACATCAAAACGCAGCAATATCTCACAAACAGATCTCAAAATAGAAAGAAGTAGCATTACTGATCAGGTTAATTATAAAGTGGTAATTAAAGGTTATTTGCAACATTATTGCAATAATTTAATGCATCATTGTTGCGTTAATAAATCTATGTTTATATTTGAAGATCAGATAGAAATGGGTAGGATAGAAGTTATATATCAGGTAGAGAAGCCCGGGTATTAGCTTTACCTTTTCTATCAATCACATTGATATAGCATCAGTTTATGGCAGACATTAAATATTTTGAAGTAATCATTATTGGTGGAAGTTATGCAGGGCTTTCGGCCGCAATGGCATTAGGGCGTTCATTAAGAAAAGTTTTAATCATTGATAGTGGCTTACCTTGTAACAGGCAAACACCGCATTCTCATAATTTTATAACCCATGATGGAGATAAACCAGGTGAGATTTCTAAAATAGCAAAAGCTGAGGTGTTGAAATATCATACGGTGTCTTTTTTGGAAGATCTTGCCATTGGCGCTGAAAAAGTTGATGAAGGTTTTAAAATCCTCACCCAATCGGGTATAGAATTTCATGCAAAGAAATTAATTTTTGCAACAGGTATAAAAGATACCATGCCTGATATTAAAGGCTTCACCGAGTGTTGGGGAATTTCAGTAATTCATTGCCCATATTGTCATGGATATGAGTTTAAAGATAAGGCTACCGGAATTTTAGCGAATGGCGCAAGGGGTTTTCATTTAGTATCTATGGTCAGCAATCTTACAGATCAGGTTACACTACTGACCAATGGCAAGCCAGATTTTAAAGATGAACAAATCTTAAAATTAAAGCAGCATGATATTCAAATACTCGAAACAGCCATCACAGCAATCGAACACCAGGATGGATTTATTCGGCAGATAATTTTTGCTGATGGAACTTCAAGATCTTTTAAAGCACTTTATGCGGCTTTGCCATTTACGCAACATTCAAATCTACCCGTATCATTAGGCTGTGAACTTACAGAACATGGCTATATTAAAGTAGGATCCTTTCAGGAAACCAACATCAATGGCATATATGCCTGTGGCGATAACACGAACATGATGCGCTCTGTTGCTCTTGCAGTTTCAACAGGTAGCGTGGCCGGGGCGGTGGTAAATGGCAAATTGGTAGAGGAAAATTTTTAAATGGAATGGTTTAATAATTTGATTTAGATGGTTTTACTTTTAGTCGCTATTTTAGTTCTAATATCATCTACGATTTCATTATGTAAATCAGGATTATAAATTTGTGTCCTGAGGTTATCGTTCCAATTGATCAGGGCATCTTCTGGTGTATCACCATAGCCTGTTATTCCACTTTCAAGATCAGGGCCCAGAACTGCAATATAAGTATTGTATTCTTGAAAGAGTAGTGGTTTAAACATCATCACATATGTAGGCAAACGAAAACGGCTGAAATCGAAATCTATTATCTTTCCCTTATCAATAGTCATCTGCTTCATTACACCTTGTTTTTGTATAGTGATAATTAGATAAAATTAAAGGGTACTTATTTCCCATGCATGGTGTAAATATTATGCTCAAGGCAATGTGAGTTAGAATCCATTACGTTATTGAGCTTTTTTGAGATAAGCATAAGTTGGTTGAATTTAAAGATGTTGAGAAATTCCATCTGGATATTTCTATGGGTTTCGGCTGCCTGATCTGCAGTTTGAACTTGCTCATATTTCATGTGAAAGGCAATTAAGTCCAAATATAGCCTTAGTATGTTTATACTATATTAGGTTAGCTTAAACACATTGTTAAATGATTGCATAACTGTAGTGATTTAAATCATTTCAGATGATATATTTTCATTATGCTCAACCTACATTTCTATTTAAGTGCTAAAATTTTCCAAGGTTACGTCCGGTTCGTCGTGAAATTTAAGGCGTTGGTCTGGATGTTACCTGTACTGGTATAATATGATGATTTTGCCTGCAACTTATCTGGAGTGGTGGCGTCTTATTATCAAAAAACAAAAGGAAAAAACTTAAACATAAAGACATGAAAAATTTAACAAAAACATTATTCGCAGCAGCATTAACAGCAGTAGTATTAACTTCATCAGCCATTTCTACTTTTGCAGCTGAACCAGTTGTATCTGAAACAAAAATTTCTAAATTATCAACAGTAAACCGCATTTGGGTAAGCGGAAACGTAAAAATTGTTTTAACACAAGGTGAAAAACAAAGTGTTGAGGGTGTAGAAAATTACAATGCAGCTAAAACTTCGATATCAACTGATGGTAAAACCTTATTTATCAATTCAGAAGAAAGCAATCAGGTAACCCTTAACATTACTCTGAAAGACTTAGAAAGAATTGAAGCTTACGGACAATCAATGGTGGTTACCAGTAACAACTTTGATGTTAAAAACCTTCAGTTGTTTATCAATCAAAGTGCTACAGCCAGAATCAAAACCACTACAGCCAGTTTATACACCGTAGTAAAAGAAGATGCAGTTCTGAAATTAAATGGTACTGCAGGCCATAGCACTATGATTGCCAGCAATATGAAAAATGTAAAGCTAGCTGATTTCGCCAGTCTAAAATCAGCATCTTACGCTTCAGAAGCGATTATGCATGCAGATCAATCTGCAATGCTCTCTAAATAATCTTGATTCACCAATTAACAAAGCGTCCGGATCATCAATGATGATCCGGATGCTTTGTTTTGTACCCTGATCTACTCAACAATTCTCATTGCATTAATCAAAATATTTAAGAAATAAGGTAGGTGTTCGTTGATTGATCTTCCTGAATAATTTTCATTTAAAACAGTTGCTAAAGTCATTCATACTTCGAATCATTTTCATCAAACAAAATCCAGATTGATCGGTTAATCTGTTAAAAGATTTTAAAATTATGAAAGCAACCTGGAACAATCAAACTTTAGCAGAGAGTGACAATACAATTGTAGTTGAAAACAATCATTATTTTCCTGCGTCTTCTGTAAGACAGGAATTTTTTCAGCCATCAAGCAAACATACTGTTTGTCCATGGAAAGGAGAAGCATCATACTATACTTTGGTAGTTGATGGTCAAAAGAACGAAGATGCTGCTTGGTACTATCCAGATCCAAAGGATGCTGCTAAGGAAATTAAAGGTTATGTTGCGTTTTGGAAAGGGGTGAAGGTTGGATAAACTAATTAAGTATACCCACTGTAATGATTCTTCCTCTTTATAATCAAGCTTGTAATTAACGGAAAGCTTTACACCTTTGAGAAATCTGTAATGGGTTTTTGGCCCGCTACATACTTAATGGAAACTGATGTTTTATTATTTCTACCTTCTGTGTTAAAAATAAAATGAATCTATCCTAAAACATTTACCCCTTCTCGATTGTATTGCAGATAAGATTAAGATCATCAACCCGAAATTTTATATGAAGCTACTGTTACAAAAGTATTTCCTGTTTTTTGTCCTATCTGCTGCAGCCACTACACAGGCCCAAACTGCTCCAGACTCACTGAAGCGGCGACCGGATTCTACGGCTAAAGCACAAAGTCCGACAGATCCGGTTCCAAAAGTACAATCCACACCCACACCGCCTGTTAACATTCCTCAAACTCCCAGTCCTGTAAAAACTGCCATTCCGGCTTCCGCAGGTCAGAATACACTAACCAAAACTTCCCGGCCAAATGCTTCTGATACCACTCTAAGGGTTTTGAAAGGTATTGTGAAAGATGAAAAAGGCACTCCTATTCCTGGAGCCGTAGTGCAGGTAGTAGGGAAGCCAAATAAAGTTAACACTGGTACTGATGGGCGTTTTACGATTAATTTACCCGATCGTAATGCTTCTATTCAGGTATTGTTTATAGGCTATGCCACCAGAACCTTAAAGCCTGGAAGCCAGACGGAAGTATCAATTTCTTTAGTGCCATCGAATCAGAAATTAGATGATGTGGTGATTACCGGTTATTCATCCCAGCAAAAAAAGGATCTCACCGGAGCCGTTTCCCAGATTAGGTCGACTGATATTGATAACATGCCAGTAGGTGGTGTCGATCAGATATTGCAGGGAAAAGCGGCCGGCGTATCGGTTACACAAGGTACCGGCGCTCCTGGCGAAGGCATTACTGTAAGGATTCGTGGGGTAGGTACCATCAACAATAATAATCCACTTTATGTGATTGATGGCGTACCGAGTACTTCAGGTATTAACCAGATCTCGCCAACGGATATTGAAAGCATCAGTATTTTAAAAGACGCTTCATCAGCTTCCATTTATGGTGCAAGGGCATCGAATGGGGTAGTAGTGGTTACCACTAAAAAAGGAAAATCGGGTAAGTCTACGGTTAACCTTTCACAATATACGGGCGTTCAGGTTCATGGTGATTTAATTAAAATGGCAAATACCCCGCAATATGTTGCAGCCTTCAATGCTGCTGCCGTCGCCGATGGACGAACACAAATTCCTGCTACCCTGGCTGCGGGTTTGCCTGATGTAAACTGGCAGAAAGAAGTGCTTCAGCCAGCACTCATTAATAACAGCAACCTTTCAGTAAGTGGCGGAAATGAAACCGGGAATTACCTGGTGGCCGCCAATTATTATAAACAAGATGGACTAATCAATAACAGTGCTTATGATCGGTTTAACCTGCGTACAGCGGTAAACAGCACCTTATCTAAAATATTTTCTACCGGCTTAAACCTGAATCTTTCCTATGCGAAAACCAAGCAGGTAGGTGCCTCTGGTGATGGTTTTGGTAATGGAAACCAAGGTGCCAGTGTACTGCGTTATGCCCTTTTCCGCACACCAGCAACTCCTGTATTTAAGGCCAATGGCGATTATGTAGATCTTCCGGAAAATTCGAATTTCTTTGGTGATGGATTAAATCCGGTTGGTTATGCTGATAACTTCGACAGGAATAACAATGCTTACAGTGCGCTGGGAAATGTGTTTGTAGAGGCTAAAATTATCGACGGACTAAAATTCCGAACCACTTTGGGTGGAACATTGGTGATTACTGATTTTAAACAATTCTTCAAAATCTGGGGAGACCGTGCTCAGAATTCGCCGGGCAGTTTGGCACGTTCCAATGCGAACCAACTGGATTACAACTGGACCAATACCTTAACTTATAACCTGAAGTTTGGTGAAAAGCATAACCTGAATATTTTGGCGGGAACAGAAAATATTAAAAGTCGAACCAATGGCCTTTCAGCTTCCAGATCAATTTTTCCTAACCAGTCTGAAGATTTTCAATATCTAGATAATGGGATAGGTATACAACAAAATGGCGAAAATGAATCGCGTTGGGCACTTTTCTCTCTTTTTGGTCGTGCTGATTATCAGTATGCAGATAAATACCTGGCCAGCTTTACTGTACGTAGAGATGGATCGTCCAGGTTAAACCCGGCTAACCGCTATGGTAATTTCTATGCCGGATCAGTAGGGTGGAGATTGGATCAGGAAGCATTTCTTAAAAATTTCAAGTCGCTTTCCATGCTAAAGTTAAGGGCAAGCATCGGGCAAACCGGTAACCAGGAAATCAGCAATTATGCTTATACTTCACTCAATTCTTTTGTCGGTTTTTATCCATTCGGCGGAACGCCTGTAATAGGTAATTCACTTACCTCAAGAGGAAATGCAAACATCACCTGGGAAACCAGTACGCAAACCAACTTCGGTTTAGATGCCGGGTTTTTTGATAATAAACTTCAATTCAGTGCAGATTATTTCATCAGAGATAATGCTGATATTCTTTTTGCCAACCCTTTGCCACCAAGTGCAGGTGGGGGCGGAAGTCCTTACGTAAATGCTGGTAAAGTTCGTAATCAAGGTCTCGAACTTCAAATCTCTTACCGTGATCAGATTTCTGAAAACTGGAGTTATGATGTGTCAGGTAATATAGCTACACTAAAAAATAAAGTACTTTCTTTAGCTGGATCACCGATTGTTGGTGGAAGAATTGATAATGAATATTATGCTACACTTACTTCAGTAGGGCAACCTATTGGTGCATTTTATTTACTGCCTATGGAAGGGATTTTTCAGAATGATCTAGATATTTTTACGCATGCTTACCAGGGTACAGGTATTCAGCCAGGCGATGTGAAATATAAAGATAGCAATGGCGATGGTATTATTGATGAGAAAGACCGTGAGTTTGCCGGAAGTCCTATCCCAAAGCTAACCTATGGCTTTACCGGGAACCTGAAGTTTAAGCAGTTTGACCTCAGTGTATTCTTCCAGGGGGCATATGGCAATAAGCTGTATAACCAGGTGGCAACAGATACTGAGGGTTTCTATCGTGCCTTCAATATTACCGAACGTGTAGCTACTGGCAGTTGGAATGGAGAGGGCAGTACCAATCAGTTTCCCCGCCTAACCTGGAGTTCTGCTTCTTCTACCAATAATAAAAGACCATCGACCCGATTTCTGGAAGATGGCTCTTATTTAAGATTAAAAAATCTGCAAATTGGTTACAGTTTGAGTCCGAAAGTACTTTCTGCCTTGAAAATAGCATCAATGCGGATCTACGTGAGCGGACAAAACCTGCTAACCTTTACAAAATATACAGGTCTTGATCCGGAGATTTATACCAGTAGCAACGGTCAGGGCGATGGTGTAAGGGCCGTTGGTATTGACTGGGGAACTTATCCTTCTGCAAGAGTTTACACGCTTGGTCTTAACCTTAATTTCTAATCTGATGAAAAAATTATATATACTTTCTCTTGCCATTTGTCTGATTTCTATAACAGGTTGCAAGAAATTTTTAGATCAGCCTGCACTGGGTTATTATTCAGATGCAGATCTGTTCAGCAATGAGGCTACAGCGAAGACTGCTGTTAACGCGGCTTATATCCCGCTTACGTTTACCGATGCTTCAAGCAATCCTGTTTGGGTATTGGGTGATGTGTCTACTGATGATGTTGTTATTGGAGGCAATGCAGGGGAGCAGGCAGACTACACTGCCATTGATCTATACAATATCTTACCAGGAAATGCTGCTGTGCAATCTCTATGGGCCAGGTATTACGATGGGATTAACCGCTGTAATGTCATTACAGACGGGCTTAAAGCTGATAATACCAACATCTCTGAAACAGCCAAAACTCAATTACTTTCTCAGGCGAAATTTCTTCGCGCCTACTATTATTTCATGCTGACCAATTTTTACGGTAACGTTCCGCTACGCCTGAAAGTGAGTACGCTGGCAGATGCTGCGCTGGCTGCATCGCCACAGGCGCAAGTATACATCCAGATTGAAAAAGACCTGACGGAAGCCGCTGCAGGTTTACCACAAAAATGGGAATCCAATACGGATCAAGGGAGGGCAACTAAAGGAGCTGCATTGGCTTTATTGGCAAAAGCATCTCTTTTTCAACAGAAATATGCCCAGGCCATTCAATATAGTGAGCAAGTAGAGGCTTTGGGTTATGCCTTAACTGACCGCTTTGCAGATAATTTCAATGCATCTGCCAAAACCAATAGTGAGGCCATATTTTCAGTGTGGCATATTCGCGGGGCGCAACCTTCTCAAGGAAATTCCTTGAATTACTGGTTTGCACCTCGTACTTTAAACGGCGCAGGTACTTTTTTCCCTACGCAAAGTTTGGTGAATAATTTTGAAGCGAATGATCCACGGCTCGATCTTACTATTGCAAGAGCAGGCAAACCTTATTATGATAGTACTTTTGATCCTTCATGGAGCAGTACAGGTTATCTTTCTAAAAAGCATATTCAACCAGTGAGTGAGGTACCCACCACGACTAAAAACGATGGCAACCTAAATTACGAAGCTTTGCGTTTCGCCGATCTATTGCTCATTAAGGCAGAGGCGCTGAACGAATCGGGTCAATCTGCTGCTGCATTAGTGCCGTTAAATAAGGTACGGGAAAGGGCAAGAAAAAATTATGATGGTACACCTCCGGCTGATCTGCTTGCTGCGGTAACAGTGGTGAATCAATCAGATTTAAGGGATGTAATTCGCAGGGAAAGAAGATCTGAACTTGCCCTCGAGTTTCAGCGTTTCTTTGATGTCATCCGTTATGGTCAGGCCTATGCCGATGCAGCAATGAAGCCCGGATCACCGAATTTCAATTATACAAATAACCGGTTTTTTCCAATTCCTCAAACGGAATTAAATGCAAACGGTAAACTTTAATGCCATTAAAATGAATTTAAAAAATTATAAATCATCATTCAGATACCCATTTTGCTTGTTGGTGGCTGTCGCGATTTTTGCATCCTGTAAAGATGATGCTAATCTGCCAGATTATGCTTCCAATAAATCAGGCCTCACGCAACTTACTGATTCTGTAAAGCAGGTGTATAATCAAAGTGCAGAAGGACACGATATTGGTCAGTACCCTAAACAAGCACGGGTGCAACTTAAATCTGCTATTGATCTTGCCAGCGCAGTAAACTCAGGCGCGTATACGCAGGAGGAAGTAAATAACGCCTTAGCCAATTTAAGGCGGGCTGCAACTGCTTTTGGTGCCAGAAAAATTGAAGAAGTTGCAGCATCCAATTTGGTTGCGAAATGGCTTTTTAATGGTAATGCAGCTGATGCTACTGGCAATGGCCATGATGGAACATTAATGACAGGAATTATCGGAACAGCTGATAATCATCGTGATGGTGGAGTTTTGCCAGCGGCTACAACCGATCGCTTTGGACAGGCTGGCAATGCTTACGCTTTTGATCAGGGTGCTTATATTGAGGTTCCATATAGTGCAGCACTTAATCCGCAGATATTGAGTATTAGCCTTTGGATCAATGTGAAGGAAGCTTTTGCTGATAATTATCTGCTGTCTTTGAATAAATGGAATGGTTTTAAATTTCAGCTTCAATCTGATAATTTTCTGTTTATGACGCTTAAGACTTCTGCTGCAACTTATGATAGGGACAGTAATCCAGGAAAGATGGAGGTAGGAGCCTGGCATCATGCGGTAGTTACAGCTGGCAATGGCGCCATTACCTTTTATGTAGATGGTGTGCAAACCAGATCTGAAAGTGCTGCAGGTACTGCCTTTGCACTGACCACTCCGGTAAATTTAGCGATTGGGCAAATTCTCCCTAAAGGCATATTGAGTTTTACAGATAAAACGAGTCCTTTTTATTTCTCGAGTGCTGCTTTTTTCAAGGGATCTATGGATGATATCCGGTATTACAATAAGGCTTTAAGCGCAGATGAAGTAACGAAAATCTATAACAATGAAAAGCCGGATTAATCTGGTTTTGAAATGTAGGAAAGCTAGCTTAGTAAATTTAGGTTTTTTGTAATAAATGCAAAAGAATAAAGGGGGTGTCCAAAAAGGTAGGACACCCTTTTTTGTTTTCCCATTAATTCGTAAATTAATGGTACTAATGAAAACAAGATCAAATTTACACTTTAAGGCATTAACCTCCCAGCAGGTTGTGCTTT